>Ga0315285_10000300_pt1 | contig 50181 bp, 63 predicted proteins | sample YL17G09_36_MG_FD_203698 | JGI IMG/M metagenome (GOLD analysis project Ga0315285, IMG submission 203698) | Sediment microbial communities from Yellowstone Lake, YNP, Wyoming, USA - YL17G09_36 | ecosystem: Environmental > Aquatic > Freshwater > Lake > Sediment | place: USA: Wyoming | collected...
CGGCGCTATGGCCCGATTAGGCCCCTCTAATCCGTCAATAGGTGTCTACCCTAACAGCCGGCCATGTTAGTGAGCGCTCACTGACTTAGCAGTCGGGCAGGTCGAGTGCCAGTAATGGGGACAGAGTCGGCGCTCGGCTCGGTCTACTCTATGTTAATGAGCGCTCACTAACATACGAGCTCGGCTCGGACTGCCATGTTAGTACTTACTAACATACGAGCTCGGCTCGGTCTACCATGTTAGTTAGCGCTTACTGGGGCGCTAGCACTATGTAAGTGAGCGCTCACTGGGGCGCTAGCACTATGTAAGTGAGCGCTCACTAACATCGCGGGGGCCTTTTCTATGATGCAATGCACCAATTTGGGTCCCGTGGCGGCCTGCCGGTCGGGGGGCCCCACAGACCCCGAGCTCGTTCCATTCCCCACAAAACTCAACTTCCTAAATTTTTTTTGTAAAATTTGTGTAGTAAATTTCACAATGTGAAATGAAATGCGCTAAGTCCTTGATGTTCGACGGGGATGCGGGGGTAGCGGGGGTTACTTTACTCTTTTTTATATTTTTAAAAAATAAAAAATAAAGATAGAGGGAAACCTGGAATATACCCCCGCAAGTGCCGCAACCCCCGCGCTACTGCGAGCAAAATTGATAGTTAAAAACTATTGGGGCTATAACAATCAAATGTTTGCATTAGTAGATGTATGAACGAATATGTTTATCAGATCCAGGGTGCCCTAGAAGATTCCAATGGAAGGCTTAGGGGTTTTCGTGTCCTGGTCTGTGATCTAAACTACTTTGACTCTGCCGACGCGCCAATTGAAATATTGGACAAAGAGACGGTTAGGTACATCGAGTTTCGTTTAAAGGTCTGCGAACACCTGGACATTAACCGGCTGCCCGTAGAAATCCAAAACAAAATTAGGGCGCCGTTAGGGCGTTGGTTGGACCTGTGGGTCCTAGATAATTTTTATGGCGATACTAGCAAATCAAAAAGTCCTGACGTTGGACTATTGGAAACCAGCAAACAAAATCCAGCGAGGTGATTACCTGTTTGACCGGAACGGTAAGCCGGTACAGGTAAAATTAGTACAGGAATACTTTTCAGACGACTGCTACGAGGTCATGTTAAATGACTACCTAACAATCTCTGGTGACAAGCGCCTAGAATTTTTAGTGGAAAACTTTAAATACAGGGACAGGGTCATAGAGTACAAGGGATACCATCCCTTTAGGCGGCCACTAAAGCCGATGAATGTAGAGACGTTGCTAGATGGTGACCTAAAAGACAAAACAAATTGTAAGATCTACTCGATTCCTACCACAAAACCGATTGAGTTACCCCACCAGACCCTACCCGTGCCACCGTTTGTCTTTGGTTTTTGGTTTGTAAACCGCAAACCTAGCAAATTTTTTACAACAACCCCGTCGACACAGGAAGAAGTAGAGCAACAGCTTAAAGATTTTGGGTACAAGGTTAAGATTCGCAAGACAATACACAACGGCTGGCGGCAGTTTACCATATCGCCGACCATAGAGTCACAGTTGGCCCCTGGTATCCCAACCAAAATACCAGCAAACTACCTGCTGGCGGACAAAGAACAACGAATTGAGCTGCTGCGTGGCATAATATTTGCAAAACCGCGCCAGTATCTGCCCAGTAAAGACCGTTTTAGGTTTTCTACCACACACTACGGCACGGCACTGTCAATTCAAGGCCTTGTTGAGTCGCTAGGTGGCAAGACTAGCCTTACATTTACAGAAAAAAATAGTACCTACACGTTAATTTTTAGAACCCGTTTAAAATTGGTACCTAATCAGGTATCTAAACCGATAAAAATACATCAAGCGCGTAGGTATATCGAAAAAATTACAAAGATCCAGCCACAAACCTGTGTTCACATTGAGACAGACGGGCCGGATAACAGCTATCTCGTAGGAGAGGGTTTTATTTCATGTCGTTAACAGCAAAACAAGAACTTGAATTAAAGAAGTTCGCACAAGCACGCACGCACTGGCCTAAGGATCAGCTTGAAGCCGCCATTTGGCAGGTCAAGTGGCACCTACAGGCGTTACCACACCAACGGGAGCCAGAGGATGGTGAGTATGATACGTTTCTTATGCTTGCCGGCCGTGGATCGGGTAAGACGCACACTGCTAGCCACTGGATTGGCATTCGCGCTTGGATATACGACAACACCCGCTGGCTCGTCACTGCTCCAACATCAAACGATATACGTGCAACTTGTTTCGAGGGGGACTCCGGACTTCTCAATATCATCCCCCCGTCACTTATTCGAGACTACAACAAGTCTTTGTTTGAGGTCACCCTTACAAATGGATCTCTTATACAGGGGATCCCCGCTTCAGAACCCGAGCGTTACCGAGGTAAGCAATATCACGGGGCCTGGTTTGACGAGCTGTGTGCATTTGACTACATTGATGATGCCTACGATGGCGTACAGTTTACCCTCCGCCTTAGGGACCCACGCATCCCTCGAGTGCAGCAGATTATTACCACCACACCAAAGCCAAAAGAATTAATTGTAGACCTAAACGAAGGGAAAGTAGGTGGAGATGTATACGTATCAAACGCGTCGTCCTACGACAACCGAGCAAACCTTTCAGAGACTTTTTTCAAACAGCTTGAAACGTATGACGGAACTGACATTGGAAGACAAGAGATCTATGGTGAGATTCTTGACCCGGAACAGTCAGGTATCATCAAACGCAAACAGTTTAAGCTCTGGCCAGCCAAAAAACCAACCCCAACCTTAGAGTATGTCATTGCGTCGTATGACCCGGCGACTTCTGAGAAAACTATGAACGACCCGACCGCCTGCACCATCTGGGGCGTGTTTGAGCAAGAAGACGCCGGGACGGCAATTATACTACTAGACGCTTGGGATGAGCACCTGTCATACCCTGAGCTACGTAGGAAAGTAATCAACGACTTCAAAGAAGTTGTATACGGGGCAGATAACGACTTTGGCAAAGGCCGAAAGGCTGACCTGATACTGATGGAAGATAAGTCGGCGGGTATCTCGCTGATCCAAGAACTCCAGGGCGCTGGGGTACCAGTCAGGGGGTACAACCCTGGCAGAGCGGATAAAGTACAACGATTAAACATTGTCTCTCCCCTAGTAGCTAAAGGCAAGGTCTGGATACCGGAGGAACCCCAACGAAAAGGTGAATATGCAGACTGGGCAAAACGTTTTCTGCGTCAGGTATGTTCATTTCCAGAGGCTGGCGGACACGATGACTACGTCGACTCCCTCTCCCAAGCGTTGCGCGTTCTACGTGATTCTGGATGGATCCAACTCGACCCGCTACCAGCTCGAGACTATAGTTACGTGGACGACGACATAAGCAAGCGTTTTGTCAATCCCTACGCCCAGTAGGGCGGATACCCTGGTATTTGTGCATTAGTAGTAATAGAAACCTTATATGAATATTTTAAAGACGCCCCAGCAAAAACTACTGGAAGAAGCCGGCGCAGTGCCAGCATCGCCAGGGATGTTAAAAACACCCCAACAGCTTTTGCTGGAGGAGTCTGGCGTCACGCCCAAATTTTCAGACGGCGGCAGCACAAATCAAATGAGCCCGGAAATGTTACGTGCCTTGATGCAGGCCTATGATTATCAAATGTCTCAACAAAAACCGGAAGTTGAGCCTGGGTTTCAAGCGCAGCCCCAAACCGCAACAACCTGGATGCGAGATAAAATTGCCAGTTTGATTGGCGAAAAACCTGCTGACCGATTATTTGGGACTGGCTATGAAGGTCAACAAATGGAATATTTACCACTTCAAATTTTAAATCCGTTTTCGGCGGCAGGGACTATTATTGACGCAGGACCAGAAATGTACCGTCAGTACGGGCAAGGAGAAACTGGTGGCGCTGCCTTGACTGGCGGAATTGCTGCGTTAAGCGCTCTTCCTTTTGCAAAGCCAATTAAAAAAACAGCAAGCGCAATTTCAAAAAAGATTAAAAAATAATGGCAAACCCAATACTACCAACCCAGTCCGGCGCTAATCTGCCTAGTCTTGATACCGAACAAAACATTGAAGAGGCGATGGCCCAAGATGCAGAGATGGACTACTATGAGGAAACTCTTGGATTAGAGCCTGGTGATGTAGAAGAAGAAATTATTGAGTTAGAAGATGGATCTGTGGTAGTCAACTACCAAGAAAAACAAAGCCCACGCAAAAACCCTGAGTTTTATGAAAACTTAGCTGAGTCGTTTGATGATGGTGTGTTAGACAACCTAGCACAAGAATATTTAGATTTTATTGATGTTGATCACGAGTCAAGAAAACAACGAGACAAACAGTACGAAGAAGGACTACGTAGGACTGGCCTAGGAAAAGACGCACCCGGTGGTGCAACATTTGATGGCGCTTCTAAAGTAGTGCACCCGGTCATGGCGGAGGCATGCGTTGACTTTGCTGCCTCGACCGCAAGAGAATTACTACCACCAGATGGATTGGTTAGATCCAACGTCAAGGGCGAAGTTGATCGTGTAAAAGAAGACACAGCAGATCGCAAGGTAACGTTTTTAAACTGGCAGCTTACAGATCAAGTACAAGAGTACCGCGACGAGATGGAGCAGTTACTCACCCAGCTACCACTAGGCGGTTCACAGTTTTTAAAATGGCGTTGGGAAGAAGAACAAAAGCGACCAACTTGCGAGTGGGTGGCGATTGATAATATTTTGTTACCGTATGCGTCCACTAACTTCTACACAGCGCAGCGTGTAACTGAAGTACAAGACATTACCGAAGACACGTTTTTACAGCGCGTTGACACTGGAATATATCGTGACATTGACAGCGCGTATACATCTGATGCGCCACTGAATGATCAGACACAATCTGAAAAAGCAAACAACAAGATTGAAGGCAAAGACATGCCTTCTAAAAATATTGACGGTCTGCGTCGTATTTATGAAATAACTTGTTTTATGCGTCTTGATGACGACGAAAAAACAGAAGGTAAACGCGCACCATACATTTTAATGATTGACGAGACCACAAGCAAAGTCTTGGGTCTGTATCGTAACTGGGAAGCAAATGATGAAAAGTTTGAAAAACTGGACTGGTATGTCGAGTTTAAATTTATCCCTTGGCGTGGCGCTTATGCTATTGGCCTTCCCCATCTTATTGGTGGTCTTAGCGCTGCTCTCACTGGCGCTCTGCGTGCTCTCTTGGATGCGGCGCATATTAACAATTCCCAAACGCTACTTAAACTCAAGGGTGGACGAATTGGTGGCCAAAGCGATCGAATCGAGCCTACGCAAGTAGTAGAAATTGAGGGGGCACCTGGTGTTGATGATGTTCGCAAGATTGCGATGCCAATGCCGTTTAATCAACCATCTTCGGTACTGTTTAATTTACTAGGCTGGTTAACTGACGCAGCCAAAGGCGTTGTCACCACAGCAGAAGAAAAAATTGGCGACGCAAACAACAATATGCCGGTTGGTACGGCCCAGGCTCTCATCGAGCAGGGCGCTAAAGTATTCTCCAGCATTCACGCACGACTACATCGCAGCCAGACCAAATCATTACAAATTATATCTCGCCTAAACCATTGGTACTTAGATGAGATGGACAACCAGTCTGGTACAGAAATTCAAGTGCGAGACTTTGCGTACAACAGCGACGTACGCCCAGTATCCGATCCTAATATTTTCTCTGAGACACAGCGATTGGCTCAGAATCAGGCTTTGTTGCAAATGGCAACCTCTGCGCCGCCCGGCATGTTTGATGTCCGCGCGGTGTACCGCAGGGTTTTAAAGCAGCTTAAAATCCCATCAATTGATGAGATACTGCCAAACCCAATGGGTGCAAAAGAATCTAACCCAGCGCTAGAAAACGTATCCATGACCATGGGTCGACCAGCCGCGGCGTATCCAGACCAAGATCATATCAGTCACATTAAGATTCACCTTGAGTATGCAATGAACCCTGCATATGGTGCCAATCCAGTAATCGGGCCAACGTTCTCACCTAACGCGCTTGAGCACATTAAGCAACACTTAACACTACACTATCTGCAATCCATGCGCTCATACGTAGCGCAGGCATCAGGTGGTCGGGATGAGCTAGAGTTACACCAAGAGAAACCATTAACCTTGGAATCACAGCAGGCGCTGGCGCTAGCGTCACAAATGGTTGGTGAAGACGCAAACCAAACACTTCAGCCATACGTGCAGCAAATTCAGCAATTGGCGCAAAAAGTTCAGGAGTCACAACAGGCTCAGATGGAGCGAATTGCGTCTCAGGATCCAACGGCCCAGGTATTGCTCAAAACTCAAATGGCTGAAACTCAGCGCAAACAACAAGAGTCACAGCTCAAAATGCAGATGGACCAGCAAAAGAGCCAGCAAGATTATGAGATTAAACTGGCTGAGTTACAACGTAAAGTGCTGGAATTACAGAGCAAATACGAAGTTCAGACCGAGCTTGATAACCAGAAAAACTCAACAAACGTGGCAGTTGCCAGCATGAATAACTCTTCGCGCGAACGCGTGGCGGCCTTACAGGCTCAGGCACAACTATCTGCTCAAGAAGTTGCGCTGGCACAAGAGCAGGCGATGTTGGGAATTCAGGCAGTAAACGAGGCAGAAAAAGACATACGCCAGCACGGCATAGAGATTGAAAGACAGCAACTTGTTAATGATGCAGACGCAACAAAACAAGCAATTCAGGCAGCACTACAACAAAAACCTACCACAGGAGCATAACATGGCCGAAAATTTACAAGGCTTTCGTCAAACATACCAGGAGACTGGCAAACTATCTAGCGGCGGCGGCCCTGGCGAGAAAAACCTCGACAAGGGTGCCTCTGGCAGCCACCGGGATAACAACTGGAAAAAAGGTGCAGCCCAAAACAAAATGGCTAAAGACTGCAAAGTCGGGCCAGATAAAAACCTTAAAGACATCAAAGGCGGCAATTTTTATTAATTTTAGGGCGGATTCCTTCATATACTTGCATTAGTGAAATTATGAAGGACTTTTTATCTGAAATTATCGGTCGTGTAAAGACTGAGCAAAAATTAATCGCGGAGTCCGTTACCGCGGGGAATAACGTAAATTCATTTGAGGATTACCAAAGATTAGTTGGTAGACATGAGGGATTGACGTTAACGTTAAGCATTATTAACGAGATTTTAACGGAAGACGAAGAAGACGAATCGTAAGATTCAAGAAAGGACTGCCGCATGGCATTTGATATATCACAAAAAGAAGACCCAGATCTTCGCTCAGAGCAAGAGTGTTTTCCTGAGATAGACCCTGGTGTTGAAGTAGCTGGAGACCGTGTATTAGTGCAACTAAGACGGGAAAAGGCTAAAAGTAAAGGCGGAATCATCTTAGTTGATGAGACCCGACAGACGTTACGTTTCAACGAGACCGTTGCAAAAGTAGTCCAAGTTGGACCTTTGGCATATAAGTCGCCAGATACGCTTGAGCCTTGGATTGAAGGCCCCTGGTGTAAAGTTGGCGATCTAGTTCGTACGATTAAGTACGGAGGTGATCGGTTCGTTGTTAACCCGGATGATGAAGGCTCTCCAGTGGTGTTTATTACCATCCAGGCACGTGAAATCATTTCTCGCATCAAGTCGTTTGAGCATGCGCAGAAAATGAAGGCGTTTGTAGACTAATTTTGAAAGAAAATTATGGCAGAAAATAAAGATATTCCTATAAAAGAACAGAATGATGGCTCAGCATTAGTATCACTAGAGCAAATTGAAGACCCGTTTGCTGAAACAGAAGACAGCAAAAAAGAATCAGACGAAGACGCAGAAGATTTTGCGGAGGGCGGAGAAGTAGAGGCTCAGTCTGATGATCAAGACGAAGACGGGGACGCAGAGACAGAAGAAGACCGTGGACGGATTCGTGAGGCTCGCAGAGAAGAGCGTAGACTAAAAAAAGAATTAAACAAACAACGAGATACAACGGCACGAAATAAAATTAGTGCGCTTGAGCGACGTAATGCCGAACTAGCAGAACGTTTACTTAAAGTAGAAAATGCTTCGGCATCGTACCAGTTTGTGCAGATTGATAAGGCAATTGAAGACGAGGCTACTCGTGTTGAATACGCCAAAATGAAAATGCTACAGGCAGCGCAAGAAAATGATGCAAGCGCCCAAGTAGAATATTTAGAGCAGTTGACCGACGCCAAACAGCGTCTACAACAGGCCCAATATTACAAAAAACAACAACTCGAGCAGGCGAAAGCCCCCAAGCAAAACGTACCAAACGAGATTAGTACTGAAGTGCAAAGAAACGCAACTCAGTGGCTTAAGAAAAACTCCTGGTATGATCCGCAGGCTCGAGATACAGATAGTAGAATTGCCAAGGTAATTGATCAAGAACTCGCTCAAGACGGATGGGATCCAAGTGATTCTGAGTATTGGGAAGAGTTAGACAATCGTTTATCGTCACGTCTGCCTCACCGTTACACAAGTAAAGGCGGGCAGCAAACTCGTAGAGCGGGCCCAACAGCCTCTAGCCGAGTAGCAAATACAGCTGGAACAAAACCCGGAACCATTAGGCTAAGCCCTGAGCGTGTTCAGGCAATTAAAGATTCTGGTTCGTGGGACGATGTTGAAAAACGAAATAAAATGATCCGCGCATACGCATCGTATGATCGCGCTAACAAAGGATAATTATCATGGCAAATACAAGAATAAAACGCGACTTAGAAGATCGTTTAATTGATCGAGTCGAGGAAACAAAAGAGCGGATGGCAGCAGAAGATCCGGACTTAAAATCAAAGCGCGAACGTGCAGAGGCGTTCAGAGACAAATGGCAAAATAGCGCGTTGCCAGACATTCCAGGGGGAACAATTCCTGGATTCCATTTGTGCTGGTTATCCACCACAAATAATTATGACAGTATCGACAAACGTATGGCGTTGGGTTATGAGCCAGTGAAAGCCGGAGAATTAGGAAAAGGCTTTGAAGCACTAGGTAAAATGAGCTCGGGCAAGTTTGAAGGCTGTGTTAGTTGTAACGAGATGGTTCTCTTTAAGTTACCAGAAGAAATCTATCAAGAAGTGATGCGCATGCTGCACCTCGAGGATCCCCTTGAGCACCAGCGAAATATTACCGCAAACGTTCGTAGCACTGCTAAGGACGGCAAAGGTGGCAGATCAATTCTTGAAGGTGGCATTTTGGAAATGGAAAAAGAGGCCGCAAAAGCAAATAGTAATATTCGCTTCCAATAACATTCTTCAAAAATTAACAAAGGAAAAACATAAATGTCTACAACATTTAAACCCTTTGGTCTGAAGCCTGTGTATCATCCAAGTGGCCTAGATCGTGCTGTTCCATTCGTTGGAACCAACACTTTTGTCACGGGTACTACATTTACAGCTCCCTACTCTTTAGGTTCTGGTGAAAGTTTTTTCCAGTACCAACCAGTGAGCTTGACCGCTTCGGGTCAATTGACCATTGCAAACCAAACTGCTGCTTCCGGCACAGTATATGGCGTATTTGACGGTGTAGAATATACAACCGCTGAAGGCCGTCGCACTGTCGGTAAGTCTGCATCTAAAACAACTTTAGACGCAGCTACTCAAATTCTATTCTGGATCTTCGCAGACCCAGCATTGGTTTATGAGGCACAAGTAAATGGTTCAGCAACCACCGCTTCTATCGGTCGTCAGTACAACTTTGATACAACCGCTGGTTCAACTGTAACCTCCGGAACTACCATTGGTACAGGCGGCGCAGGCTTCTCCACCACAGCATTGTTAGCAACAGCCGTTGCCACCACTGTTCAAGGACAAGTTCGCGTAGTAGGTCTAGGCCGTGAAGTAGCTTACCCAACAGGCGAGTTAAACGCTTGGGGTGACACTTACACGATTGTTCAGGTCCAAATCGCTAACAACACGTTTGTTGCGCCTAAGGTCTCGATTTAATTAACAACGAAAGGAACTAAACATGGCAACCCCAATGCGTAGTACAGACTTTCGTGCGGTAGTCGAGCCGATTATCAACGAAGTCTTTGATGGCGTTTATGAACAACGCGCTGACGAGTGGAAAGGATTTGTAGAGCAGATCCAAGGTATTCCACGTAATTATCACGAAGAAGTAATGCTGTTCGGTATGAATGCCGCACCTGCGATGCCTGACGGAACTCCTGTCAGCTATGACCAGGGTGGTACTCTGTACATCACACGTTTCATCTATCAAATCTATGGCTTGGCATATGCCTTGACCAAAGTGTTGATGGAAGACGGTGATCACATCCGTATCGGCAGCACTTTCGCCAAGCACTTGGCTCAGTCTATGATTGAGACCAAAGAGACATTGTGTGCTAACTTATTAAACTTTGCATTCACAGCCGGCTATGTTGGCGGTGACGGCGTAACTTTGATAAACACAGCTCACCCTGTTGCTAACGGCTTAACCTACAGCAATCAGTTATCGACCGCTGCTAACTTGTCGCAGACTTCTGTTGAGCAGATCCTCATTCAGATCCGTTCTGCAATCGACAACAATGGTAAGCGTATTCGTCTGAAAGCTGAGCAGTTAGTTGTTCCTCCAGCACTCGAGTTCCAGGCAGAGGTAATTCTCAAGTCTGTTCTCCGTTCTGGTACAGCTGACAACGATCTCAACCCAATCAAGTCCACTGGTATGCTTCCAAAGGGTACACACGTTGTAACCCGTTTGAGCTCTTCCAAGGCATGGTGGGTGCAGACCGATGCTGAGAATGGTCTCATGCTCGTAATGCGTCGTCCAATGGAGAAATCCATGGAAGGTGACTTCGAGACTGATTCTATGCGCTACAAAGCCACCGAGCGCTATGCGACCGGCTGGCATGATGCCCGCAACCTCTACGGTACCGCTGGCGTTTAACTAGCACCCTCGTAGTCCTAAAAGCCACCCCACAAGGGTGGCTTTTTTACTATTTGGGGCGGGTTTTATGTTTAATTTGCATTAGTAGTTATAGGAAGATTAATCCCATTCTGACAGCCGATCCTTCCCGGCATGACGACTCAGAGACAGTTTGGGATACCCACTGAGATAAGGAAACACAATGTCTAGTACATTTACAATACCCCTGCGTTTAAATACGCGTCAAACTACCAGCAACGACGGCACAATTTCTGCCGACAACACTGGTGCTTCAATGATTTCACAGCAGCGCGCTATTGTAGCAGGCGCAGCCGCAACCGATGTCATTCCAGCTGGTTCCATCATTCATTCAATTGACGGCTACTTAAACGTAGTCGGCGCAGCCTCGCGCGCGGTTAGCTTGACCGTTAACGGCGTAACTACTTCCGTTGGCACGTTAACAACCACCGCCCTAGGTAAAGTTGCTGTAGCTTTTACGGCATCTGCTGCCGTGGCTAATTTGTTGGCTAACGTTGGTGCATATGACTGCACAGTAACTTTAGCCTCCGAGGCAGCTTCTGCTGGCACATTGTCTATTCAGTACACCGGTCGCAATGCTGATGGCACAATTACTGCCTACGGTTCTGGTTATACAAATAACTAATTAAGACGGCGGGGAAACCCGCCTCTTTTACCGTACAGGAGAAATTTATGTCATTAATGACAGATGTTAAAGCAAAACACTTAAATGCGTCAGGAGTAATTTTTGCAGGACCCGGTCGTTTAGCCGGTTTTAGTTTAGTCGGTGGGGCCACACTAGGAAAAATTGAATTTAGAGATGGTGGATCTAGCGGCACAATATTATGCGAAGTTGACGTTCCCGGCAACACAAACGTAAACTCATTTTATATTTTAGTTCCCGGCACAGGTATTCGTTTTTATACAAGCATCTACGCAGCCTTTGTCGGTGGTTTAGGGCAGTGCACAACATTTTATCAAGCATAAGGCAGTTAAATGCCTGTCTACTTAGATACGCGAGGTAACTCAGTCCTGTCTGTGGCGATCTGTGATCGCTGCAGCAGGAAGTTTGCGTACACCGAGCTAATGCCTGACCCTAACTTTCCAGGAATGCGGGTATGCAAAGATGACTTAGATAACTTTGACCCCTGGAGATTACCAGCGCGTCAGACAGAAAACATTGCATTGCGTTTCCCCCGTCCTGATGTATCTGTTGCAACCGGACCAAACTTGTTAAATACTCAGGGTAACGCCAACGATCCACAGCAATACGATAACTTTACCTTAGAAGGTATTTTACCTGCGGCTGGAGCACAAGGTAATTTAAACACCATGAGCAATACATCGCCCCCCGTGCGCGCGTCAATTGGTGAAATTACACCAAACAGCGGATCAAGGGCTGGCGGGTATACTGCAATAATTGGAGGCGATAATTTCAGACATGTCTCTAATGTATTAATTGGTGGGGTACCTGCCAGTTTTACAGTAATTGATCCCAATAATATTAGTGTTACAATACCAGCGTATGGTGTGTCAAGCAGTGTAGACGTTATTGTTACGACAAATGTTGATTCGGCGATTGCTTTAAACCTATTTACATATACTTAAAATAAATGGCTAATCAACCGATAACTAAACTGCCAGTAGCGACAGCACTGACCGGTAACGAAGTTACGGTTGTTGTCCAAAATGGCGTAACAAAACAAACACAACTCCAAGATGTTTCTAATCTTGGCGGCCCAACTGGACCCACTGGTCCACAAGGACCTGCGGGACCCACCGGCCCAACCGGGTCAACTGGGGCAACTGGACCAACGTCTACAGTACCCGGCCCAACTGGTCCAACTGGCGCTCAGGGCCCAACTGGCCCAACAGGTTGGACAGGTTCACAAGGTATACAGGGCCCAACCGGGGCAACTGGACCGACAGGAGACACTGGACCTCAAGGTCCAACTGGCCCCACTGGTTGGACTGGACCACAAGGCTCACAAGGAATACAAGGACCCACTGGCCCAATTGGACCGGCAGGCCCAACTGGAGATACAGGACCGATTGGTCCAACTGGAGATACTGGCCCGACAGGACCGACGGGTGCAACTGGACCGACGGGCGCAACTGGACCGACGGGTGCAACTGGACCAACTGGCGACACAGGACCGCTAGGTCCAACTGGACCACAGGGCATACAGGGCCCAACCGGTCCGACGGGATGGACAGGTCCGCAAGGTATCCAAGGACCAACTGGAGACACTGGACCAACAGGCATACAGGGCCCAACTGGTCCAACTGGCCCAACTGGTGATACCGGACCACAAGGTCCTACTGGAGATACTGGACCACAAGGATCTTCAACTGGTTTAACATTATTCTTTGACGGCGCAACGGCAGTGGGACCACAAGCATATGACTTGCTTACAGTCCCAAACACTGGCGCGCAGACTGATCTTTCAATATTAACAAACGCAAGCACGCCAGTTTTATTAGGTTCATTTGTAACGGCTGCTAGTGTACCTAACAACACATCATTTGTTGGTGGTCTGTGGGAACTATATGCGTGGATGCAACACACCGGAGGTGGTTCAACGTTTAGGTTTTGGACTGAAGTGCAAGAGGTTGCGTCAAACGGCACGACGGTATTACAAACTTTAGCAAGTGGAAATTATGCTGGCGGAACTGCCGTTGCAAGTGCAACTCTTGGATTGTATGAGTATGATCTGTTTGTCCCAACTTCTACGTTAGCATCTACAAGTAGCCGCATATTAGTTAATGTTTATGTTCAAGCGCAGACAGGAACGCCAACGGCTTCCTTGCACATGCGCTTTAATGCGCAGTCGCACATTGTTACGACGATTGCGTACAATATTGCAGGACCGACTGGACCACAAGGTCCAACCGGCCCGACAGGCGATACCGGACCGACAGGCCCAACCGGTCCTACTGGCTGGACTGGACCGCAAGGTATACAGGGCCCCACTGGCGACACAGGACCACAGGGCCCGACAGGCCCGCAAGGTATACAGGGCCCGACAGGTCCAACAGGTTGGACGGGACCTCAGGGACCCACCGGTCCGACAGGATGGACTGGACCACAAGGGCCAACTGGAGATACCGGCCCAACAGGGCCAACTGGATCAACCGGATCAACCGGACCGACAGGTCCGACGACTTACCCCGCCGCAGGTGTGGCAGTGTCAACTGGCACGGCGTGGGGTGCGTCATTAGTAGCAGCAAGTGCTAACACCGCAAGCGCGCTGGTACAGCGCGACACCAACGGTGACTTTAGCGCTGGTACAATAACCGCAACGGCATACATTGGAGTGAGTGGCGGTACATTTTAATTAGGGGTAGCACATGAAAATCGCCGTATATGCGATTAGCAAAAATGAAGAGCAGTTTGTAAAGACATTCTGCGAGTCCAGTAAGTTAGCAGATTATATTATGATCGCCGACACGGGATCAACCGACGGAACGGTCGAGGAGGCAAGAAAGTATGGGGCTGTTGTTCATAGCATTTGCATTTCTCCTTGGCGCTTCGATCATGCTAGGAACGCCGCTTTGGCGCTACTCCCCGCTGACATCGATGTCTGCATATCGCTAGATTTAGACGAGCGTTTAGAGCCAGGATGGCGAGATGAGATAGAACGTGTGTGGAAGTCAGACACCACGCGCATGAGTTATAAGTTTGACTGGGGTCACGGCAAAGTGTTTTACAGCACCAAGCTACACAGCCGTAAGGGTTACCACTGGCACCACCCGTGCCATGAGTACATTAGGCCAGACCACAGGACAAAAGAGATCTGGGCGTACAGCGAGATGTTACTCATCACGCACCACCCAGACGAGACAAAGTCAAGGGGTCAGTACTTAGACCTGCTTGAGATGTCTGTTAAAGAAGACCCAAGCTGCCCACGCAATGCGTTTTATTATGCTAGGGAGTTAACGTACTACCAGCGTTGGAATGAGGCGATTGTGGCACTGCAAAAGTATTTAGCGATGCCAGAGGCGACGTGGAACAACGAGCGTGCATACGCCATGAGGTTGATCGGCAACTGCTACGACAACCTTGGACACGACGGCATCGGTTGGTACCGTCGTGCGGTGTCCGAAGACGCGGGCGTGCGTGAGACTTGGTGTGAGTTAGCACAGGCGTGCTACAGAAAAGGATTATGGGAGGAGTGTTACGGCGCGGCATGTAACGCACTCAAGCTGACAGAGTGTACCTATACGTACACGATCGATGCAAACAACTGGAAGGCAAGGCCGCACGACTTGGCGGCAATCGCAGCCTACCGTTTAGGATTTAAAGAAGAAGCAATTAAGCACGGCACTAACGCCTTGGAGTTTGAACCCAATAACAAGAGATTAATAAAAAACCTCGAGTATTATAAGGAATAAATATGGCACAGGCAGGTTTTACACCGATCAGTTTATACTACAGCACTACTGCGAGTGCTGTGCCGACCGCTGGCAACCTGGTTCCTGGCGAGTTAGCAATAAACATTAACGACGGCAAGCTGTACTTTGAAAACAGTTCTGGCGTTGTTACATTACTGGCGCAGAGCAGCGCGTCGTCCCCCGTTACATCTATCTCGTTTGGATCGACTGGTTTAACACCGTCTACGGCAACGTCAGGCGCGGTAACTGTCGCTGGCACGTTGGTTGTTGGTAATGGTGGTACTGGGCTAACTTCTCTAACAACTGGTCGCATCCCCTACGGCGCTAATACCGCCGCGTTTGGTAACTCAGCAAATCTGTTCTTTGATAGCGCAAATACAAGGCTCGGAGTAGGAACAGCATCACCTGCAGTAACTGCCTCTTTAGTTGGTATTGACGCAATGTTGATTCCCAAAGGCGCAACGGGTGACAGGCCAACAGGTGTCTCGGGGTATTTGCGTTTCAACACCACAACAACTGAGTTTGAAGGGTATAACGGCACGGCGTGGGCATCGGTTGGTGGTGCAGCGTTAAGCAACGATACCTCAACAGCAACTAATATTTATCCGTTGTCTGCTGCAGCGACAACAGGCACTGCCTCAACACTTTATACCTCGAATGCGAAGTTTTTATATAAGCCAAGCACGGGCGAATTACAGGCTAGTGCGCTAGTGGCAAGCAACGGTATCGTAGTAAATAATCAAACAATTAGCACAAGCTACACCATTGCTGCTGGTAATAATGCAATGTCTACAGGTCCAGTCACCGTGGCGAGCGGTCAGACAGTTACAGTCTCCAGTGGTTGTCGTTGGGTGGTACTATGAAAACCACTAAAATAAACAAAAGGAGTAAATAATGAGCATTGTTTTAGTAGGTTCAACTTCAGGTAGCGTTACATTACAAGAACCAGCCGTTGCTGGTACTACTGTATTAACCTTACCAGCCGTATCGGGAACAGTCATTACTACAGGCACTACTGGTCAAGTTATTGATAGTGGTGCTTTACCAATAGGTAGTGTGTTGCAAGTGGTTAATGCTACTTATGGAACACAAACAAGCACAACATCAAGCACTTTTAGCGATACAGGTTTAACTGCAACTATTACTCCTAAGTTTGCAACAAGTAAAATTCTTGTAATTGTTTCTCAAAATGGTTGTTATAAAGCCGCTGGAAATACTTATTTACAATTAAGATTGTTAAGAAATAGCACCACTATAATTAACCTTGAATCGTTGGGAAATTACAGTAACACTACTGTTGCTATGGGTGTAAACGCTAGTTCTACTAATTATTTAGATAGTCCAGCAACTACTTCTGCAACTATATATAAAACACAATTTTGTAGTGGAGATAATTCAACCATTCTTTATACACAAGTAACTAATGGTTTTACTCCAGTTTCAACAATTACTCTTTTGGAAATTGCACAATGATTAACATTACAGAAGCAATCTACAAACTTCACCCTAGCGTAGTCCGCACAGTAGGTGATACCGCTTACGATGCAGACGGCAACGAAGTCGCATACGATAAAGCCGCAGTACAGGCTTATGTAGATGCTCATGCTTATATTGCTAAAAGAGCATCAGAATTCCCACCCATCACAGATTGGCTAGACGGAATGGTAAAGGGTGACCAAGTTCAGATTGATAAATACATTGCTGACTGCTTGGCGGTCAAAGCTAAGTATCCGAAGGGAGTAGCATAATGGCATCAATCATCACAGCCACAACTTCATCAGGCTTAACCCAATCTGCCGATAACTCAGGTGTATTACAGTTAGCATCGGGTACTGGTAACTTAGTTACTGTTCCATCGGTAACAGGCACAGCAATGGTTAGCGGTAATATGCCAACTTTTAGGGCAAGACCAGCAACTGCATCGCAAGCCATATCAAACAATACTTATACAAAAGTTACTCTTGGAACTGAAGATTGGGATACTAACAATAATTTTGCATCTTCTACATTTACCCCAACAGTTGCTGGTTATTACCAAGTTAATGGAAGTATTTATTGCGCAAATTCAAGTGGCAATATGACATTTGTAAGATGCAATATATATAAAAACGGAGCTGCTGATGTTTGGGGTGGATTTGTATTGATTAATGTCGCAGGTAACACCAATAGCGATTCTATTGCAACTGCATCAGGAATTGTATCTATGAACGGAACTACGGATTATTTAGAGTTATATGGATATATTGGTGGTTCATCTGTAGGTCCAGCATTTGCTGGTTCAACTAATTACACTCAATTTTCTGCTTGTTTGATAAGGACTGCATAATGACTTTATACGACAAAATCAAACAACTATACCCATCTTTGACTGACAAAGACTTTATGACTGTAATCACACTACAAAACGATTCAGACGGCAAAGGCGATTACATTGCCAAGTGGGAACATCCTTTGCCACGCCCAACAGATGAGGAATTAGCATGACCACAATCATTAACGGCAGTTCGCCATCTTTCTCTGATGGCTCGGCACAAACTACACAAGCCAAGAAATTAGGAGCAAAATAATGCCAGTAATTATTGATGGTACAAATGGAATTACACAGGCTGGAGAGTTTAACTCCGATAGTAGCTTTGGATTCAAGAATCGCATTATCAATGGTGCGATGGTGATTGACCAGCGTAATGCTGGTGCTAGTGTTACTGTAAATGGTAATTCCCCATTTATTACAGATAGATTCCGTTGCGATGATGCTACCGATGGTGCATACACAGCACAGCAAGTTTCTACTGCACCTGATGGCTTTAACAATTCTGTTCAAGTAACTGTTACTTCAGCAGATAGTTCATTGTCTGCATCACAATACGCATTGTTTTATCACTCAATAGAGGGAAATAATGTGGCAGACCTAGGCTGGGGAACTTCTGCTGCTAAGACCATTACATTGTCATTTTGGGTTCGTAGTTCTGTAACTGGAACATTTAGCGGTTCGTTAGAAAACAACGCTAACAATCGTTCTTATGTGTTTACCTACACAATCAACTCTGCAAATACTTGGGAATACGAAACTATTACCATTGTTGGTGATACTAGCGGTACTTGGGAAAAAGGAACTGCTGTAGGTATTCGCATCAACTGGAATCTTGGTGCTGGTTCTAATTTCTTAGGAACTGCTGGAGCATGGGGTAATCGTTTCTTTGGTGCTACTGGTTCTGTGTCTTTAATCGGTACTAACGGTGCTACCTTCTACATTACTGGAGTTCAGCTAGAGGTAGGCTCTACAGCTACTAGCTTTGATTACAGACCTTATGGAACTGAATTATCTTTGTGTCAGAGGTATTATTATGTAATGGTTAGCGGTGCTGGTTCTTATTTTTCAAATGCGTTTTATTACAGTTCAAGCCATTTAATTTCAGCTATTAATTACCCAGTAGCAATGAGAACAGACCCAACTTTGGTTTCAACAACTGGAACTAACTTTTATCAATTTTACAGAAACGGAAGTAACGACACTCTAAATTCTTTAACATTAAGCAGTAATGGTTTAAGAAGTGGGTCTTTACAAAACACAACAGATGTTTCGGGAACTGCTGGTCAAGCTGGTGCTTTATATGCTGATAATGCTAGTTGTTTAATCGCTTTTCAAGCGGAGTTATAAATGTATAAATTAATTAATAACATGAAAAACGAACCTTGTGGTGTTACAACACAAGTAGGCAATGTTTTATATAGCATCCCATTCGACCCAGCCAACACAGACTACGCTAACTTCAAAAAAGAAGTCTTAGCTGGTGCAGAACTTCTCGATGCCGATGGGAATGTGATGACACAGGCTAATGCGTACATTGCGAGCTTGCCATGATAGATTTGATTGACAAGAACGAGGCAGCGTTATCTGCTCACGAAGCTGTCTGTGCTGAACGCTATACAGGTATCAACGCCAGACTAAAACGAATCGAGCAGATCCTAGTCGGGTCGGTGGGATTCATTGTGGCGACCATGATCGCCCTACTCGTAAAACTACAATAATGAATAATGTCAGACCAATTTGGCTTTTTAGAAGGAGCAAAATCTCTTGGTAGCACCCTTGACTCCGCGCGCGGGGTCAGCAAGGAGCTATCTACCAGCATCGCCAACGTACAAAAAGAAGCAACCGACCTAGCCCAGCAACGCGCCCAAGAGCGCATTAGGGCGCAAAAGGTCCACGTCGACCAGACCATTTTAAAGGCATTCGACGAGTTCAAGATCATCGAGGAAGTCAAGCGCCTCGAGCAAAAGATGAAGGCCGAGGTAACACGAAACTACGGCCCCAAGGCGTGGGATGACATACAGGTCATCAAGGCGCGTCTCTTAAAGGAGAAAAAAGAAAATGAAAAGCTGTTTAACAAAGACCTACACGAAATTAAAAGAGTTCAGCTCTACTGCTTTCTCGTGGCTGCGCTCGTTGCCTACTACCTTGTATGGGGTCATAAGGGGTAAAAAATAATGTTCCCGCTAACCGCGCTAGTTGATGTCGGGATGAAGGTCCTAGACAAGTTTATACCAGACCCAGAGGCTAAGGCCAAGGCACAGCAAGAACTTCTTAAGATGCAACAAGAGGGCAGGCTGGCCGAGTTAAACGCCGACATGAACGAGCAAAACAACGTCTCAGAGCGTTGGAAGTCTGACATGTCGTCTGACTCTTGGCTGTCTAAAAATATCCGCCCTATGGCCCTTATAGCGATCCTTGGTGGCTATTTTATATTTGCCATGATGTCCGCCTTCGGGCTCAATGCAAACGAGGGATACGTAACTTTGCTTGGAAATTGGGGCATGCTCGTCTTCGGCGCGTATTTTGGATCACGTAGCCTGGAGAAAATAACCGAGATTCGGAGTAAAAAGAATGAACCTAAGCCCTAACTTTACACTAGAAGAACTAACCGCATCTGAGGTGGCACAGCGCAAGGGGCTAGACAACACCCCAAACGCCACCGAGACGGCTAACCTAGTACGCACCGCCGAACTGCTAGAACAAATCAGATCGCTACTAAACAAGCCGATCCTTGTAAACTCAGCGTTTCGCTCTAAGCCAGTTAACGACTCTGTAGGCAGCAAGGACACTAGCCAGCATAGGCTAGGTTGTGCCGCCGATATCAGAGTCCCCGGAATGACCCCCAAACAGGTCGTACAGGCCTGCATCGATGGAGGAATACCATTTGACCAGATTATTGAAGAGTTTGGCTCCTGGACGCATATCAGCGTGCCAAACACTAAAGACACCGCGCCTCGTAAGCAGGCGCTTATTATTGACAAAACAGGCACAAGAGCCTTTTCTTAGCATAAATTTGCATTAGTATATAGCAAACTAACGAGGAGACTCTATGTTACGACATCACCTGGCGGTGTACGCCTGCGCGATTGCGCTTGTCTGGGGCGCGTGTTTTCACGACCCCCTAGCTAAATGGGCCGTGGCTCACACCCCATTTCAGTGGGTTGCTGACTCAACCGTTGAGCTAATTGAACACTTTGAAGGAAAGCGCTACCGCGCCTACCAGGACTACGGTGGTTACTGGACGACCGGCGTTGGCCACTTAATCAAGCGCAAGGACGCCCATTTGATCCATAGGGAGCTTTCTGAGGCCGAGGTAATGGGTATCCTACACCGAGACCTAGAAAAGTGCTCTACGGCCCTAGAATCGGCTTTAAACAGCATTCCTAAGAGGCACCAGATTGATGCCTTGATGAGCCTGTGCCATAACATTGGCCCGGACAACACTGTTCGCTCGGAAGTCGTCAAGCACTTTAACGACGGCAACGTGCACAAGGCAGGCGACGCGTTCCTTAACTGGAGCACCCCGCCGGTCCTTAAAAAACGTAGACAAATAGAAAGATCGCTGTTCTTAGCCGGGGCGTAAACACCCTTAATTTTGCATTAGTAGATATAGAACCATTAACCTGAAGGAACTAACATGGACGGCTTTAAATCATCACCAAAGATGCAGTGCTTCAAAGATGGGGGTTCTGTGAAATATAAGTCACGTCACTCTGAAAAATCAGAGATGAGCGAAGACATTGCACAAGACAAAAAAGTCGTGAAGAAGGCATTCTCTATGCACGACAAGCAGTCACACGAGGGTGAGAAGACTAACCTCTCCAAACTTAAGAGTGGCGGCCGCATGAAAAAAGAAGGCGGCTGCGTTGGTCGCTATAAAGACGGCGGGACAATTAAAACCAAAGTAGCAAAAACCAAAAAAGCCAAGGCGCCATCAAAGGCCGCGATCAAGCCAGCCATGTCAAACATTGCCGAGCCAGCACCAGCAATGAGCCCAGATATGGGCATGATGCCTCCCCCAATGATGAAGAAGGGTGGCTACGCAAAAAAGTGTGCTGAGGGTGGCTCATTAAAATCTGTTGACACAGAAGAGAACCCTGGCCTGGCCAAACTCCCAACCAACGTCCGTAACAAGATGGGCTACGCTAAAAAAGGCGGTGAAGTAAAAAAGTATGCTGACGGCGGCATGGTAGGACAAGGCGCAATCAGCAACGTTGAAAAAATGCGTTTAGCCAACCGCGCTAAAAACCGAGCCATGCTAAGCCCGATGCAGCAAAAAGAATTAGACGCACAAGAGGCAGCAGCACAAAAAGGTGCTATGGGTGGTGGATTAAGCAGCATGATGGGTCGTATGAAAAAAGGCGGAAAGACTTGCTAATATGCCAATAGAGTCTAAACAGCAACAGAAGGCGATGTACGCCGCCGCGGCTGGTAAGTCAACCCTTGGAATCCCCAAGAAGGTTGGCAAAGAGTTTGTCAAGGCCGGCAAGGCAAAACCAAACCTACCACAAAAAGTAACTAAACGCGCATCCGGCAGAGGACGTTAATCTATGTCATACTCTGGTACAACTAACCAGACCAAGATCAACGTAGATCAGTTGATTTCGTACGCATATCGTGATGCTGGTAAGACGGCAGAAGAGATCACGCCCGAGTATATTGACGCAGGTAAACAGGCATTGTTCTACATTTTACAGAACCTGTCTAACCGTGGCGTTAACCTGTGGCTGTTAGAAAACTATTTAGTTGGGGCTGTAAATGCCCAGCAGCAATTAGTTTTACCCCCTGGCACAATTGATGTGCGCGAGGCTAACTGGGTCTATATTATTAACTCCGAGGCCGCAGAATATTTACCAGTGGCCAACCCCGACTCACCCGCAGCGTTTGATCAAAACCTTGACATCACGGCGACCTCAACAATTGGCTCAAACTTTTTTGGTATCGAGTACCAAGAAGCACTACCAGTATTTTATGTTGGGTTTAACGGCTACGCATCTGGAGGTGGTACAACAACTTACAACTTTGCGTATGAGGTCAGTGAAGACGGTATTACTTGGACAACAGTAGAGCAGCTACCAGAAACCACATTAAAAGATCGTGAGTGGGCCTACTTTAATATTAGCACCACGCCAAACTATTATTTTTATCGTCTACGTGAGACCGTGGCTACTACATTCACCGTACGCCAGATTGTATTCTCAACCAGCCAACAAGTTATTCCCTTAGCACGTTTGAACCGTAATGACTACTGGAATCTACCCAACAAACAATTCCCATCGGTAAGATCACTACAGTACTGGTTTAATCGTGCAATTGATCCTACTATGTACCTATGGCCAGTACCAAACAATGACTTCCAAATGTTTCAGTTAATCATTGAAAAAGAAATGCCAGATGTTGGCTCGTTAACAAACGAGCTTTATCTACCTAACCGCTGGGTTGGATCTATCCAGGCCAGTCTCTCACACAAACTGGCGATGCAGTTACCGCAGATTGATTTAAATCGCGTCCAATATTTAGAAACAATTGCAACTAAGCTAGAATACGACGCGGCACAAGAAGAGCGCGATAAGTCACCAATCTACTTCCAACCTAACTACAGTTACTATACACGATGAGCGGCGCATACGTAATGACCTACAACAATCTGGTGGATGACGTCCAGCGTTACATGGAACGTGATGACGCTGGGTTTGTTGCACAGATTCCTAGTTTGATTGGTTTAGCCGAGGCAGCAATTGCCGCAGAGTTAAAGTCGCTACTACAATTAACCGTAGTAGAAACTACTTTGGCAACTAACCAAGACGTACTGGCTAAACCAGCACGCTGGCGTAAGACGGTGTCAATGAAAGTTAACGGCGCGCCTGTGTTGTTACGCTCACAGGATTACATTGCGCAGTATCAATCAGAGTCTGCTAATGGTCTGCCAAAGTATTACGGAGAATATGACTACAACAACTGGAACTTTGCACCAAAGCCAGACGATGACTACCCTGTAGAAATTATTTACTACAGTCTAATTCAGCCACTTGACGATAGTAATCAAACCAACCTGTTCACGCGCGAGTGCCCACAGGCGATGTTGTTTGGTACCTTACTACAGGCCCAGGGGTATTTAAAAGCCTTGGACAAATTGCCTGTATGGAAGGGATACTACACTGAGTCTTTAGCGGCGTTGAAAAAAGAAGACAACTCACGTCGTATTGATCGAAATACTACGGTCCAGGAACCATAATATATGCCAATCTACACATCACCGTTTACCGGGACAGTCGTACAACCAACCGACGTATCGTACTACGAGCTTACCTTTAGCGCAAACGTACAGCTATACTGGCCCGCGGTTGTAAACCCACAGCAGGTACCTGCCGCGCGTATTATCGATGCTACACCGTCTACATCTGGACTGGTTATCTCGCTGCCAGAGGGTAACCAAGGTACCACCGGCACAGACATTTTAATTCGCAACTTTGGCGCAAATACATTTACCGTTGAAGATTTTACTGGCACAGGATCAGTATCAATCGCCGCGGGTGTATCTAAATACTTTTACCTATCTGATAACACCACCTCTGCGGGTGTCTGGCAAAACGTTACGTTTGGTGCCGGCACATCATCGGCAGACGCCGCCTCATTAGCCGGCGCTGGTTTAGTTGCGCTATCTGGTAAATTAAATACCACACAAAACATTGTGGCGGTATCTTCCACTCCAGCAATTACAGACGCAAGCCGCGCCTCCACATTTGTTTGGACGGGTGGTAACGGCACGTTTACGCTACCAACCGCTGCCAGCTTATCTGGCGGTTGGTATATTGCGTTTAGAAATAATGGCACGGGCGCGATTACAATTACCCCGCAAGGCACTTCAACAATTGATAGTTTAGCAAATATTACCGTTAACCCAGCAGAGTCTGGCTTTATTTTATTCCAACAATCTACCGGTAACTTTTTTACCGTTGGATTGTCTGTACCATCAAACGTAACCTTTACGTCGGCAACGTACGACGTAGACTCTATCGTTGGTAACACATTTAGCTTAGTATCCTACGCGCCAATTATTCAGACATACGTCGCATTAGCTGGAACACGTGCGGTTGACTTAGATGTTACGCTACCTGCAACAACTCAGTTGTATGTGTTGGTAAACAATACGGGACAGGCTGGGTATAATGTCACATTCCAAATATCTGGCAGCTTACAAACACCAATTGCGTTAGCTAACGGCGGCGTTATCTTGGCGTTGAGTGATGGCAACCAGCTATATGTAATTAGCCAGACAACTGTGGGCGTTTACTACGCCGATAATGGATCCGCCGCGGCGCCATCCTTTTCTTTTACAAACGATACCAACACGGGTATGTATTTAGTCGGCACAAATAACTTAGGCTTTTCGGCAAACTCAACACTGATGTTAGACATCGATAATACTAACACGTTAAGCCCACAAATATCTACACCAGCAACATTTAACGCAGGGTTAATCGGTGGCGGGACGTTCTAATGGCTGGAGAAAACAAACTACCAGATCAGTATAATCTGGTCTACACGATTGGCGTACAGCCAGGCATAAAACGAGACGGCACAATATTTGAGTCACGCGAGTTTAGTGACGGAGAATGGTGCCGTTTTCAACGTGGTACGCCTAGAAAAATGGGTGGATACCGTGAGCTGTTTGCCACGTTTACCGGCATCCCTCGCGGTATGATCTCCAACTCGTTTAACGGAGTTAACTATGTGTTCGTTGGTAACCAATATGGCTTAGAAGTATTTACAACAGGCACTACGTTTGGTGTTGGCAGTGGTCCGCTTACTGTAAATATTTTACCTGGCTACTCGCCATTTACATTGGTGTCTAATACGGTTAGCACATTTGTTATAGCGACCGATGTCACCGCCGCATTTCCTGCCAGTATGGAAGTCATTTTTGATGATGACCCCACCACGTCAACCACGGTTATTAGCTCGTCATATACAGCACCAAACACAACGGTGACTGTAACGACATCTAGCATTACGGGATCACCAACAACCGTGGCGTTGTATGATGTAACATTTACGCCCGATCCAACTTTGTTGTGGCAGTTTGACTTACAGTACTCCCCCGCCGGTGGATCACTACAAGTATTGGCACACCCCGGCCGTAATTTGGTAAACATTGACAACGCCATACAGACTCAGGTGCTAACTGGTGGACTGTTACCAGACTCATTGAACGAGTGGAATTTTTATGGACTGGCTGATACGGGTGGTCAAAACCCAACCTACCGCCCAATTGAAGTAGACGGTGGCGTATGTGTATTGTACCCCTACACGTTTGTATATGGATCAGACGGGTTTATTGCAAACAACCACGTCGACACAAACGCAGACTTAACCACATACAATCAGCAAACAATCACCGACTGGAACGGCCCAACGTCTAACCAGGTCAACATGGCCTCGTCTAAGATTGTTAAAGGTATACCAGTTCGCGGTGGTACTAACTCACCATCCGGATTGTTCTGGGCAACTGATAGCTTGATTCGTGTCTCGTTTACTGGCGCGTCTCCACTGTACTGGAGATACGATATTATTTCTAGCCAGATCTCAACTATATCATCCTCGTGCTTTGTTGAGATGGATGGTATTTTTTACTGGATGGGTGTCGACCGCTTCTACCTATACAACGGTGCGGTCTCTGTACTGCCAAATGATAAGAACGTAAACTGGCTATTTGATAACCTCAACTTTGTACAACGCCAAAAGGTATGGGCAACCAAAGTACCTAGGTATAATGAGATCTGGTTTTTTTATCCCCGCGGCGATGCAACGGAATGCACCGACGCAATTGTGTACAATGTTAAAGATAAGATTTGGTATGACGCCGGAAGCGCGCCAGGAGCTCGTAGATCGTGCGGCTATACCACCGAGGTATTCCCAACACCAATCTGGGCCGGCTGGGAGGATATAAATACGTTTAGTATCCCATTTGAAGTAATTGACGAGCCACCCAGTGAGTCGCCACCCAATAATAACCAGGTGTATATTAATGGCGACGTGACGGCTACCTTTGGTGCTGGCGACTATATCTCGCTGACAAACACAGGAAGCCCTGTTGTTTATAAAATCATTACCAGCGTATTTATGTTTACGTCTGCTATAACGGCTACTAACCCAGATGGTGTGACGTTAATTACGGTAGAAGAACCATTTGATCCAATACAAGTAGCCGGCGATTATATCTATTACATCGAGGGCGGATACCCACTTTGGCAGCATGAGTTTGGCACAAACGCCATCACGTTTAACCAGGAGTTTGCCATTACCTCCAGTATTACAACCTGCGACATTAGCTGGGTGGGTGGTATACCATCCCAAGACAGCGCCACAGGCGTTAATCGACGTATGCACCTAAGACGTATCGAACCAGACTTTGTTCAGTCTGGCACGATGGCGATGACCATCTTGGGACGTAAGTTTGCCCGTGGAGAGACAGAGACCTCTGGGCCATTTTACTTTGACCCAGACACCGGCAAGATTGACCTGCGCGTGGAGCACCGTGAGGTTAGGTTAAAGTTTGAGTCCAACGTGCTCGACGGTAATTTTGAGATGGGCCGCCTGCTGATTACGGCAGAATACGGCGATGAGCGTCCGTGAGTATTCAGAGCTTTTTTCCAATCAACCCAGAGTATATGTCCTGGGAGGATTGGAACGGTAACTTCCTACACTACTTTAGTGAAGAGCCGATTATGTATGACATTGAGGATAACTGGAAATTAGTAGCTAAAAACATTGGCCAGTTGACCACGTTTGAAAGCTACCCAGTTCCAGACCCGGAGGCATTTGAGACCTGGCAGGAGTGGGCATCAGCGCTCAGCTTTATTTTAAACGGCCCAAGCACTTGATTTAGGGCGACAAATTCATTATTCTTGCATTAGTATAAGTAGAAGCATTTAACCAAAGGAGATAGTATGCACGGCCAACAAACCATGAAATATCTAAACGACAAGGCAGTTGCTGACGTCATTATGACCAACCACAAAGTTGACACCAACGCTATCAGCCCAGCCTTCCAAAAGGCTGTAGAAGAGGCACTAGCAGCTAAAGCCAAAGCAGCAGCTAACTAATTTTTGCCGTGACGTCTTTTGTAGACTCCAAAAAAAAGGAGCTATCGCAAGAAGAGATTATTAAAATTGCTGTCAAAGAAACTGGCAGCAAGCACACTGTCGAGCAGGTCAAGGCCAGTCTAAGCGCAGAGGCGTATGAGTTGGGTGCTGTAATGATTAGACAGGGTAACACCATATTTGTGGTACACCAAGACAAGTCTAACCCGACTGCTGCATTATTTAGAGCATTAAACGCCGACACCATCCCCAATTATATAAATAACTGTTTTGAATTTGTAAAAGCTGTTGGGATGACTGGTTTTCAATATCTAGTTGTTGAGTTTGACGATAAATCTTTATTAGCAATTTTTGAACGCGTCTATCGTAAAAAACCATTTGAAAAAATGGGATATGCTGTTCAGCAATCATCAAAAACCGGTCGCTACCGAGTTACTATTAATTTAGGACAAACCCCAAAAACAAAACAGTCCGAGTTGCATAAGCAACAGCTTGCCCAGGGGGCTGCTAAACCATGAGCGCGGCAGTAGACTTCGTTAGTGATGTTGGTGAATTTGTTGGCGACGCATTTAAAGTTGTTGGTGATATTACCATGGACGCCGTGCAAGCGGTTGGTGCAGGAATTGAAAGTGTAGGTCAAGCTGTGGGTGGTGTTATTGAAGGTGCTCTTAATGACCCCATAGGTACAATTGCAAAAGTAGCGGCTATAGCAACACAACAGTATTGGATGCTGCCGTTAATATCTGCTGCAACAGTAGTGGCAAACGGCGGTGATTTAGGGCAAGCCGCATTGGCCGCTGGTATATCATACGCTGGCATGTATATTGCGTCTGGTGTATCGGACTATTTAGTTTCGGGCGCAGAATCGTCATTGACGGGTGTTGAAAACCTTTCTGATGGATCGTCGCTATTTTCGTACAGTGATGGCAGCACCATGCTTCAAACCGCGGATGGTTTGACTAATTTTACCGCACCGACAACAATTACTGGATCGTTAAATACCGCAATATCAAACGCTGCAGGAAACGCGGCGACCACGGCCTTACGTGGTGGTGATCTTAGTGAAATATTAACCTCTGGTTTAACTGGAGGCGCGGGCACTTATGTTAATTTAGAATCAACACAAGGTTTAAAAGATTTAGGACTGGCTGCACCAATTGCAAACGTGCTTGGTACTACGTCTGGCGCTGTAACCCGAGGTGCGTTGTCCGGCCAAGATGCTGGTGAAGTATTTAACACAGCACTTATTAACAATATTATTAGTACCAGTTTGTCTCAAGCTGGTAACGAAATTAAAAAGACAGATGTCTTTAAAGGGCTACAAAAATCTGTAAACGAAACAGTTAACGAGTTTAAAGATTCGTTTAATAGCTCTAAACAAAAGTTCTTAGATGAGTTAAATAAAAATGATGATCTGACTGCAAAAAGCCAAGAACAGATCGCTGGTTTAATAGAACAAAGCAACACATTAAAATCTGAGGCGGACAGCTACAGAGACGGCACACTAACGCCGGCACAAGAAATAGCGCAAAAAGCGTATGAAAAAGCATCTACCTCATATGATGAGTACAAAACAAAGTCTGCTGAGTTTAGTAATTTAGTATCGCAGTATGATGAGGCAAAAGCTGCGGGGAATACCGAGTTAGCAAATAGTCTGGCCGATCAAGCAAACGCATTGATTCCGGCGCTAAACTCCGTAACAGATAAATATAATGCAGATTATAGTGTATACGATTCTGCAAAAACTGATTTTGAAACAAAAAATCAAACGTATGTAGGTTACATAGATAAATCTAAAGAGTTAGACTCACAGTACTCTAATATTAATAAACAGTTACAAGACCAGAATGAAATAACAAAACAAGCTAGTAACGAGTTTAACACTGTCTATAATCAGATCCAAGAAAACGCAAATAATGTAGCAAAACAAGTAGACAGTGCATACGAGACTGCATCAAAGTATGGCTCAATTGCTAAAGACACATTTAAGGATGTTTATTTAGGGACTGGCGATTTAAACAAAGCGATAAATCTTTCACAGCAGGTAAACTCACTGCCAGAAGATAACCAGCGTATGTATGAGTTTGCTACTAGCTTTGGTTTGCGTCCAGAAGACGCGCTTGAGTTTGCGCCGGATGTGTCTAAAATGTCAGTTGTTGCACAGCAGACATTCTACGATTCTCTGGCAGAAAACCCAGACACAGCAAATGCTTTTAACACAGCACAACAAATTAACAGCCTTGACAAAGCACAACAAGACTCATTCTTTAATGCTAAGATCCAAGGTTTAGATACGGCTCAGGCTCTTGATATATCCAGTAACATTAGCGGCTTATCTAAGGAACAGCAAAATACATATATTGACACGGTTAAGTCTGGCCTTGGGTCACCACTGGCATCTATATTTGCCGCGGCACAGGGATTAACTGGCCAGGGCACACAACTTGGTAGTTCAATTGATCAAGATTTAGCCTCACTAAAAACACCAGAAGCTAAAGCAGCATATCAGTATTATTTAAATGCTCAGTTTGATCCTAAAGAAGCGCTGTCCATGGCACAAGGTGCAGAGCAATCTATTTTGGCGCAGGGCACTGGTTCGCAATACGCTTCACTTTCAGGCGACATTAAATACGGCGAGAGTGGTGGAGTTGGTGATGTGCAGTTACCAAAAGTTAATGTACGACCAGCCGCTGATTTATTAGTTCAAGGCACTGGAACAACTGGCGGAATAACACCCGAAGAACTTGAGGCATATCGCAAAGAGGGTATACCCGAAGAAGACATTCAAAAATTAGTTAGCCAATATGGTACGGCCCCATCTGCTACATCAACAGATCAGCCAGATTATTATCAGAGTCTAATTGACAGAATATTTACATCACCCACAACTAAAGCAAAGACTCTAGCCAAAGCTGCTCCAAGTACGGGTGGGCAAGAACCAACACCTGGCGGACAAACGCCAACGCAACCAAGCGTGTTGCCAGAGGGGTACAGCTACACAGCACCACCCGCGGGCATATACACCACGGTGCAACCAAAAGATGGCTACCGTTACGCGTATGGCCCCAGCGGTGACCGAATTGAAGTGCCCGGCACTGGCGGCGGTGGAGGCACACAACCCGGCACTGGTGTCGGCGGTGGTACAGAGCCAGGGGCTGGCGGCGGCGGTGGCACACAACCTGGCACCGGGGCTGGCGGTGGCACCGGAGGAACTGGTACAGGTGGAACAGGTAACATTGGATTTGGTATCGGCGGTATTGGTGGCGGTGGATTTGCTATACCGGGCGGGTTTGGTTTATTGTCACAAGACGCTACAGGCGGAATTAAAAATTTAACACCAGGATTAACAGAGAGAATGGACTATAATTTAGCTGGTTTGTCGTCTGATAAAGACAATGTAAACCCAATGTACAACGCACCACAAATTATTTCACAGATGGCTGCTGGTGGGTCTACGTACGATCCGTTTTCTACTAAAGATACATCTGGAGGCAGTGGAATTGGTAGCGGTATCAGTGCGGCCCTAACACCTGGATTAACCAAGGCACAGATTAATTATATCTTAACTGGTATGCCCGACTATCTACAAGGTAGAGCAGAGGGTGGTCATATTGAGAACCACAACCCAGAGTTTTATTCAGAGGGTGGTCTAAGCTCGATGGAAAACCGTTATGTAAAAGGTAACGGCGACGGCACTAGCGATGAAGTCCCAGCAATGTTGGCAAATGGTGAATTTGTTATTCCAGCTGACGTAGTCTCCTCATTAGGTAACGGTAGTAACGATTCAGGCGCTAGCGTACTAGACGAATTTTTAAAGGTAATAAGAGACCACAAACGTAAGGCAGATAGTAAAAATCTACCGCCTGACAGCAAGGGACCCTTAGCATATTTAGTAGACGCACAACGTAAAGCAAAGGCATAATATGGCTGGACTAAATGACATCATAACAAATAAGGCAATGCAGCAGACCACGCTGCCGTCTTGGTTTGATACAGCACAACAGAACGTAGTCAACCAGGCGACAAGTGCGTTTGGCGCGGCGCCAACGCCGCAGAATACCGTTGCACAAAACGCTGTTAGCCAGTTATCACAGCCTAATAACGCATTTCAACAAGCCGCTGGTACAGCACAAAGTATTGCCTCCGGCGCTGCCAACCCGTTCATTGTCAACCAAGCAACGGGGCAGGTATCCCCAAATGTAAACACCGCACTCGGTGGTTTATTTCAAGCACAAAATCAACAGCTTAATCAGCTCATGCCAAACGTCACCGCGCCCGTCACTGGAGCCGCAATTGGCTCAGGTCAGTTTGGTAGTCTTCGTGGCCAGACAGCGGCTAACAAGGCAATGGCTGACGCACAGGCCCAGTTAGCTGCACAACAAATGCAGGCTGCATTACAAAATCAATCAACCGGTGTAAACGCCGCCTCAACTGTTGGTAACTTAGCACAGCAAGACATTAAAAATTTACTAGAAGTTGGCCAGTACCAACAAGCCTCACCATTTATGAACGTTGCTAACATGGGTAAAGTTTTGGGTGGCATTCAGGCACCAACCACTGTTATGAACCAGACCCAACTATCGCCACTCAACCAGATTGGTGGTTTGATTTCATTACTCAGCGGGCCAACTGGTTCTGGTGGTGGGGTGTTAGGACAACTTGGTGTTAAGGGTGGCCTAGGAGATTTACTTAAAGGAATCAGTGGGATATTTACTGGTGGTGGCGGCGGTACCGGAGGTGACGCAGAAGCACAAGAGGGTGGATTTTACGGAGGGCAAGCTCCATCTAATCCTTTTGCCAATATGACCGATGATCAAATACAAAACATCATTGATTCTAATGCAGGTAATCCATATCCTTCATATAACGTAAACGAGTAAACTATGTCAGGCTTAGACTACATTAAAGGTTACGAAGAGGGTGGTAGCACAGAACCACCTGTTGAGACACCAATTACCGCGGTTGGTAAAGCCGTACAGTCAAAAGGTAAATACGCACTTCCTACGCCAACCGGCGCCGCTGGTGTTGATCAAAGCATACTAGAGCGTATGCAAAAGTTAATTGACGAGCGTGAGGCACAAAAGGGTGGCTTCATGGAGTCTATGCGAGACGCGCAGGCTTGGTGGTCCGGTGGTGAAAAGGGTCCATTTCAAGCGCTTTCTCAACGCGCCAAAGAGCGTGAAGAGCAAGAGGCTACCACGTTTGGTATGCGTCGTGATCTAGCACAATACAAGGTAGGTCAAGAGCAAGCACGTAATTTAGACAAGCAATTATTTGGTGCTCCAGCACCTGCCGCCGCTGCCCAACCTGGCGCAGCCGGTGTAACACAACCCGGTGCGGCACAACCTGGTGGTGTTGTAGCCCCTGCACAAACCGGTGGACTATTAGGACTTATTAGAGACCCGGGCCTGCGTCAATCTATCGCGGTACAGGCACAATCTGGTGATCGCCAAGGTGCCATGAAGTCAATTCAAAGTTATTTAGCTAAAAACGCCGAAGATCCGGTAATGGTTAAAGAATTACGGTTTATGATTGACAACAATTTAATTGATCCTAAATTAGTTCCTCCGGCAGTACTAACTAAATTTGTTGGGTCTGGTGCGTTTGTGCCAAACGACGTCCGTGGCCCCGGCGGCACAATGCAGACAACTCCCCTTAGCTCAGCACAAGCTGTGTCACCATCAACTCCATTACCTGGCGTTCGTACCACGCCAGCTGCCGCTGCTCCTGCCGCTGCTCCTGCCGCTGCTCCTGCCGCTGCTCCTGCCGCTGCTCCTGCCGCTGCTCCTGCCGCTGCTCCTGCCGCTGCGGCACCAAGCCCAGCAACCGGACCGCAGCCAATCGCTCAAGTACAACCCCTACCAAAAGTGGGAGCTCCTGCCGCAGCTAAACCAGCCGCTCCAGTGGGTGCCGGTGGATTTGCTCCTGGTAGTAAAGAAGAGCTTGATATTCGTAAAGAAGGCATCGCCACTGAATTGCAAGAGACTGGTAAAGATATTGCTAAAGACCGTGCCGCTACGGTTGAGGCTGGGTCAAACGCCGGTGAGCGTCTGGCTTCTGTACAATACCTTAACAACTTAGTGACAACTAATCCAAAAGCGTTTGGTGTCTTACAAAAACCAGGGGTGATTAGTGCCGTGCTTGGTGCCGCTGAAGACGGTGCCAATATTGGTAACCTTGGAGCCGTGGGTATCGCAGGCATGAGCACTGCCGTACGTAAGGCAATGCCCGGCGCTACGCAGGCTGATATTGACGCCGCACAAAAAGCGACTCGTGAGTTTTCCTTAATGCAACTTCAAGCCGCCAAAATTTACCTTAAAGGTCAAGGCGCCGTATCTGACGCAGAGCGTCAGTTAATCCGTGAACTAGCCGGTAGCGTTAAAAACTCTCCAGAGGCTGTCCGTGACTTCTTAAAATGGAGCGAGATTCGTGCTAACTTTGATAAACAAAACGGCGCCGCCTATAAAGAATTTAATAGGCGTACTCCTAACGTATCGTTTGAGCGCTACAAAGAGACACCAGAATACGAGAGACTTAAGTCTGAGTATGAGGCAAACCTAAAGAATTTTGTGGCATCAAGCACAGGCACAAAAGCAGCACCTACATCAGACATAAATTCAATATTAAATAAATACCCCAAAAAGGTTAAGTAATGAATCCAAAATTACAAGAAGCCTATGACGCATTAAAACAAGCGGACGCCGCGGGTAATGCAGAAGACGCCCAACAGATCGCGGACTACATCCGTGAGCTGCAGAACCAAGAAATGCTTGGCTCTGGTGACGAGAGCATGATGCGCAATCCAGTAGCCGCCGGTGCTGTTGGCGCTATTGCTGGCCCTGTTGCTGGTAAGGTATTAGAAACTGCCTACGGTCCTAAGGGCGTCCCAACTGGTGCACCAACTACCGCACCTGGAGCTGGATCGCCTGGACAAAAATGGGCAGCAAAAACTGGATATGGTGCTGGCACTGGGGCAACGGTTGAAAACGTTGTTGAAGAATTTAAAAAACGTGAGGGCCCGTTAGGTAAGGGTAAAGTAACCAGTAAAATTACTGGTGGTCCTTTAGGTGGTTCTGCAGCGATGGAGCAGATTGCTGCCAAAGAAGCAGACGCCGCTCGCTTTGCACAGATGCGTGCCGCTAACCAAATGGCAGCTCAAAAAGCCTCGTCCGTACCTGGTCGTATTGCACAAGCCACGGCAGGTAAAATGCCACTATTACTAAAATCCGCTGCTGGCGCTGGCGCTGGTATACAGGGCGCCGATGCCTACAATCGATTTGACGAGGGAGACTTCTTAGGTGGTCTAATTGGTGGCATTGGCGCGGCAGGATCTGCCGCGTCGTTAATCCCACACCCTGTCACACGCATTGGTGGCACCGCTGTTGGTATGGGCGCGGGTGCATTAAACGCATACATTGATTATCTTAAATCTAAGTCGCAGCCACAGCAGCCAGCGGCTCAGCCACAACCACAGCCTCAGGGTATGGCTACAGGGGGGCTAGTTGGCTATGCAAAAGGCAAAGCAGTAAAAAAGTTATCTGAGGTTTTGATACCTCGTGAAGGACAAACACTACTCGGCACAATGGCTGATCGCACCAAGGCGACAGAAGGGTTCTCCGGGGGTCCTGGATTTATTAATTTACATCCAGAGTACACTTGGGCGATGGATTCACCCGGTGCGGCTAATAGACTATTGAATGCTGTTAACCAAGCTGGTGGTCCAAATCGTTCTGTGGTTTCTCCCATGTTAATGAGCACTACGGCACATCGCTCTAATCGTCCAGTGTTTGAAAAAATGTATTCTGAACTGTTAGAAGACATTCGTTCTGGCAAAGTAACGCCGCAACAAATAGAAGCATTAAACGCAAAGATGGCCGGTAAGAAAGAACTATCTGGCGCACCTGATATTACTAGCAAAGAGTTTTTAGAGTTTGCAAATGCGTTTAAGCGTCGTGGTGCGGTCGCTGACGTCATGAGTCAAAAGCGAATTGGAGCACTTGATTTACAAAGACACTTAGATGAAACAATTGATCCAGCATTACGTGAGGCTGAGTTAGGGGCCATTGGTCCTCAATTATTTACTGCAGAATCACAAATACTAAAACCAGATGTTCACCCCGGTTACAAGAATTTAATCCTTGGACAAAAAGGCGAAGATCAATTTACACCGGTTCCTCGTGAATTTTTATTTCGCGACATAGAAGCCAAAGCCATGAAAGAACTTGGTCGTCCTTTATCAGATTACAATTATCGTCAATCAGTTGGCATACCAACACAGGTTATTGATGAAAAATTATTACGTTCATTACAAACGTTAGGCTATAAAAAAGGCGGCTCAACAACACCAGCATGGCAACGTTCTGCGGGCAAGAGCCCATCGGGTGGCTTGAACGCACTAGGACGTGCGTCGTACAAGCGCGAGACTGGCGGCGAGCTAAAGGCACCACAGCCAGAGGGTGGCTCACGTAAGAAGTCATTCTGTGCTAGGATGGGGGGTATGAAGAAAAAGTTAACCTCTAGCGAGACAGCAAACGATCCAGACTCACGCATCAACAAAGCACTTCGTAAGTGGAAGTGCTAAATGCCAAAGCTAACACCTGCACAAATGAAGGCGGCTGTTGAGGAGTTTAAGAAAAAGTTTACTCCTGGTTTTTATCACGGCAGCCCGTCGCCAAATATCAAATCGTTTGACCCAACCAAGTCAAGTAAACCCGAGGAGTACATAACTCCTGGCGTGACATTTCTGACAAAAAAACCCAGCTTTGCCCACGACTACATGCCGACAAGAGGTACGGCATCTCAGATGTTTGGTCAACCAGACCAGTACGCTACTGGGGCAACGATGTACCCAGTAAGCGCAAACCTTGGCAAACAGTTTGATTTTGATACGCCCGAAGGTCGAGCAGTTGCAAAGTCGTTTCTTAAAGAGCGCTTGATACCGCAAGAGGGTGAAAAGAAAGCCGCTAACTGGTTAGCAGGCATGCAAGATGAATTAAACACATGGAAGTCACTGGAGCACCCAGACTTTTTAGAACACCTAAAGAACCAAGGATACAATAGCTTTGCGGTCAAAGAGGCAGGCATTAACAACGTTGGTATGTTTGAATCAAAAAACATCCGGGGTAAGTTTGCTAAATACAACCCCGAAGAAGCTGAGTCACCAGATTTTATGAAGGCCGAAGGTGGTCCCGTTGGCTACGCGCCTGGTGGTAAGGTTGGTGCCTTGGCTCAGCTTGGTAAAGCACTAGCCAGAAACCCACACGGCCAAGATCCCAAAGTAGCTCAGGCACTAGAAGAGTACCTCAAGGGCAACATCAGCCAAGAAGAACGCATTCGTATTATGAATCAATATCTGCCTATGCGTAAATGGTCTGAACTGCCACCTAACTACACTGACGAGCAGATTAGAAACGCCTTAATGGCAAATAAACAATCCAAAGCATTGGCGTCTGTACCGGCTGGTGCTAAAGTAGGTAACCGTTTAGATATACCAGCATATACCCAACAGGGTGTATATGTTGACACCACGCACGACGTTGCTGGTAAACCAATTAGCTACGGCAGGACTGGTCATCTTAAAGACGTTGAGTTTAGTTCTAAGCCCAACCAGGCGGTCCGTGTAGGCCTCGGAACTAAAGAGCAGGCCCTGACCCCTATGGGAGCTGAGATCGGCTCTGCAAAGTCTCCCTTTGCGCTTATCAAGGGCACTAACGTTGGGACATCGGATGATGAAGTTCGCCGCATGATGGCGGAGATGTTAAAAGATCCTCGCTATACACAGATCGGTATGGACCCACGCCGGCACTCTCAGTTCTACGACAAGAGCACTGGGTTACCGGTGTTTAAAGCAGAAGAAAAACTACAAAGTGGTCCGTTGATTTTAGCACCACGTAAAGATCTAGAGATAACAGACTGGAACGACCCACGCCTAGAGCTTACAGATTTTCCTGGTAAGAAATATGCTGGCGGTGGTAAAGTAAACGCAGCGGTTGAACTGGCAAAAAAGATTGCGCCTAAGTTTAGCCTAGACGCAATTAAAAAAATGCCGGTATCGTCGGCACAAAAACAAGTTCCCGTAGCAAGGGCGTTTCAAATGCTGTCATCGGAAAATGTTGATCCAAAGGTAAAGCAACAAATTTTTAAGCAGTACCTGCAGATGAATCCAGATCTTGTTAGAAAGTCAGGAGCTACTAACTATGACGAGCTAACCCAGGCAGCCTATCAACAGATGGCTAAGGAGACAGCCGGTCAGTTCCAAGCGCTCCAGGGGTCTGGTGTTAAGTTATCGTTTGACCCAACCGGTGAGAAGGCATACAAGAGCTCCAAAGAGATGCTCGAGGATGCACTGCAAAATAAACAGCTAACAGTATTCCAGGGTGGTGAACCACACCCAGCGCTAGGTAAAGAAGCAAACGAACAGTTCAGGGCCGTGCACGATTACTTTGGTCATGGCACCACTGGCGCATCGTTTGGTCCTAAGGGTGAAGAGCTAGCCTACGGCGCGCACTCACAGATGTACTCGCCACTGGCACGCCTAGCGGCTGCGACTGAGACGCGAGGCCAAAACTCTTTAGTTAGCTATTCTGGTATGAACGAAGAGTTGATCAATGCAATGAACCAATTAAAAGCCCAGCGTGAGCAGTTAATGAAATCTGGTGGTGACCCATCTACTATTAATGATGAGCTTGTTAAACTAGGTCAACAGTTTAAGTACGCACCACAGAAGCCATTGATTCTGCCACCAGAGCAGATTGATATTAACTACCAAGGATTTGCGGCTGGTGGCGCCGCTAAGAAAGTACTTGAGCACGCTAGGTCACTGCCGTTTGTACACTTCTCTAAAGCCCCAGGTATTAACCAACTTGACCCTGCCATGTACGGCACCGGCATCAAGGGCGCGGAGGCATCTCGCCTGGCAGACGCGCCAGACATCAAGCCACGCTCCTACTTCTACGTAGACAAGCCTGGTGTTCGTCCAGAGCAAGGACTAGGCCCTCACAAATACCAAGGCACTGCAGAAGGTATCTACCCGCTGCACGAAGATCCGCTGGGGCTGTCTGCAATCGCCAAACAAAAAAGCCTTGACCCACATCTAATGAGCCAAGGCATACAACAAGTTAACGAGGCTCAACACCTCAACGAATTAGAACGTTTGATTAAGCGAGCCGGGTATCGTGGCTACGCTAATGATGACGTTGGCTTGCTGTTTGAAAAAACACCGGTTAAGAAGGCCGATTAAAGTTTTGCAAGTATTTTAAATATTGGTTTCATTGTTTCGGAATTTAATCGTTTCATATGATACCCCATATTAGTAAATTGATATTAGAGGCGCTATTTGTGAATATGGCACAAAAGGGCTGGCCGGCCTTTTCGCACTCCTCTAATTATACTAATGCAAATAATGTTGAAAAAACGCCCTATTTTCGGTATCTTTTTGAAATCCAACCCTCTCCTGCTAGTGGCATATCAAGAGCCCACTTTGGAGGTTGTGTAATTATTTTTAGCACATCTTCCAAAGTTTGTTCTGCATTTTGCTCATCAGCTATTAGGAGAAATTCATCGTGGATCAAGTTACACACTTCGTAACCGGCTTTATCAAGATTAACAAGTCCCTCGGCAAGAAAGTCCCGCGCCGTGCCTTGAACGGCGGACTGGAAGATACTACTGCCAATCAAAACATTTCTAGTCCACTGCCGGCTGTAAGTGTTCTGGCTGTGGACGGTGACACCGAGTTTCTCGGATCCCCAAGGCGTTGGCACCAACTCGAGCTGTGGCCTCTGCCAACATATCAGCCTACCACTCGGTAGGCGCATCCATAGCGCATTCTTTGCGCACTTCAATATAATCTTACTGCCTGCCGCAAACGGCGACCCCAGGTTCTCTACGGCCTGGATCGCCGCGCTCTCGCACGCGCCCCATAGTTCCCTCACTAGAACATATGAGGCTCGGTAATTATCTACTGCATTTTTTGCTTGCGGTTCTGTGAGCTTGACTCCAAGCCCTTCCGCATACTTGACAAGCCCTTTTGCACCTTGTCCAAATAAGCATCCAAGTACAGCGGACTTAGCAATTTGTCTTTGATCTTTTGTAACCTCTTCGTAAGGCACCCGGTAGAGCGACTGCGAGGCGAACATTTTGTATTCATCTAATCCCTTCCTAAACATTTCTACTTTATCATTTTGGTTTGCAAGCCAGACACCTACTCGGTTCTCAATAGACGAGAAATCAACGTCCACAAAGGTTTTTCCATCCGGCGCCTTGATTCCACTTCGAACAAGAGAGGATAGCTCTCCCATGCTACCAGTCGCCTGATCAAAAACTCGAGGTATACATCTCTCAATTTCTTCATCGGATAGAGTAGGCCTAGCGATGTTCTGTAGGTTAAGTCCACCACGAGAAGCCCAACGCCCAGTGCTAGCCCCATGATAGACAAGCGTATTTCTGATCCTGCCATTTCTCTGTACCTCCAACATTTTAGCGTACTTAGCCACGCTAGTCTGGCTACCATCTTGTCTTAGCTCCAGCGCTTTTTTTACGCGCGTATGAATGCTGCACTGCAGCATTTTTGAGACGGTCTCGGCGGTCAAATCCTCCAACCCGGCGCCCCGGGCGTTGAGCCAATCTAAGAGCTTTTGACGCTCGCTTGGCTTACAGCCAGTTAGCTCAAGACATTCCCGGTCTATGGTGTCCTGGGCCTTATCCACAGCCAAGACGGCATTCTGGAGCTCTCTAGGGTCCACAGGAACGCCTCTCGTATTGATCCGCTGGGTGAGGGTCCAGACTGCCTGTTCGACGTCTTCTAGGGGCCTTAAAACGCTTCCTATGGCCATCTCCGTGCGTACGTCTTGGGCACAGTAATCAAAGAGCTGCTTTAACAGCTCGGGGTCGTCATTAAAGCCACCCTTGCTATTGGGTTTACAGAGCTTCTGGATTAGCTTCTTTCCAGTTGCGTCTTTTTTGTAGTTGGCATCAAGAAAGTCGCCAGCGTCCTCTAAGCCTTGTGGTATATTGTTCGAGGCCGCGACCGCCATAGTGTCAATGCACTGCTCTAGCTTTAGCTCCGGCCAACCGTACTTAGGCACGCAGACACAGTTCCAGATGGCGTACTCGAACATGGCGTTCCATGCCTGTATTTTGCCGCCCTTGCTGACGTGTTGCATCAAAGGCCACAGCTGGTTGGTGCTAGGGTTTTGCGGGGGTAAGACGTTAACAGTCTCTGGGTTGTTACCAAACGCAATACACAACACTTCTGTTGTGGGGTCGTTGGCGTAGTTGTCAAGGCCTACGTCTGGCAGGTTGGCCTTACTGCGTGTCTCAAAGTCAATCGAATATATCATAGTGCTCCTTAGGCTGTCCGACGTATCGGCAATTATACTAATGCAAAAAAGAGGGGAGCCGAAGCTCCCCAAATCACCACCATGTGAAAATATTAGATCTCGCAAGACCCTGCCGAACAGGCTAGCTGTTGCGCGCCTTCGACGTTGTCTGTGACTTCTTTGAACTCGTTCCAGTTGATCGTTGGGACCTTGGCTTTGAGCTCGTTGTACTCTTCTTCGGTGCACTCTTCGTACGGGGCTTGGCGGTAGGTGCCGCCGTCGTACGGGAGGTACGAGACCCCTGAGATTTCGCTGAAGTTGTCCCAGGTCCACGCGCCGACTGTTGGCCAGTCTTTTTCTTCGACGGAGATCGTGACGCTAGGTTTATGCTCGCACCAGTGCTGTTGATATGTGAGCCAAAGGGCCAAGTGGCTGATTGGTGTGACGTCGGCTCTGGTGATTCCTGCTGGGGCTTTGATCGGAAAACTGAACACAGTCGTCTGAGTAGGTTTGTAAACATCGTCTTCACTTGGCACTCCTTGGCTAATTAAGAACTGAGTAAGAGGATCTTTCTTATCTCCCCTAACTCTGCGTGTATAGAACCTACTATGTCTTGGGTGTATTCCAGATGCGCTATCAACAAGCTGGCTGACGGTTCCGGATGGTTTAACGCAAGTGATCGCAGCACTCTTAGGTATTCCGAGCAGAGTTGCGTATTCCTCATTGGCTCTTCGAGCCTCCTCTCGAAGTCGTGATAGTAACCCATTTAATTTATCTCCTTGTGTTGTTAGTAGAGGGTTGTCGTAAATGCCTGTAAGCGACACTCCCAGCAATCTCTCTTCCTCGGTGTTACGCTGCCACACTTTGCGCAGATACGGAAACTTTGTAAAAGTGGCCTGGATTGTGCCAAGAATCGAAGCGATTCGTACTTTTCTAAGAAGCGTTTCCTCAGTGTCGTCATGTCTTACCACTGCCTCCGTAAGGTTACAAAATTGGTAGGGCCGAAGAATAATTTCTGAGCAGGGGTTAGTTCCGAACTCAAAGTTAGGATCACGGTGTCCATACTTAGCAACGGTATTTTTGGCAGCTTCACGGTTAAATATGCCACGCTCTCCGCTGTGTGAATTGTATAGAGATAGCCACTCTTCCATAAACTTTCCAACGGTAGGAGTCTCACTATACACCGCGCTATTATTGGCGAGCGCACGGTGAGGTGCAGTCTCCCACCAGGGTCCAGCTTTAGCATGACGGATCCTTTCATCGTCAAGGTCAGACAACGAGATCATTGCCGAGCGACGCACGCCACCCACGACAACCACCTCACCAATTTTACACATCAGGTCGTGGCACTCAAGTGAGTGCAGACGACGACCGGCCGCGTGTTTAAATGTAGCTACAGTAAACTTAAACAAGTCAACTAATGGTTCCGGCCCTGAAGCTCTTCCACCAAATGTTTTGAGTCTTGCTCCGGCAGGTCTAATGGCACTGACGTCCCACTTAGGGATCTCGCCTGCGTAGAGATTTGCAATAAGCAGGCGGAGTGATTTTGCCCATCCTTCTTTGGAGTCGTGGACGACGATGGTGTGCTCGGAATCAAATAGTTTTTCAGGCACTTCTGGCAGATTGGATATGTATTTAGCCTCCACCGAAAACCCGACTCCTGTACCGCAGAGCAATATGAACATTGCCTCATCAAACGATTTGGGGTCATCCACTGGGAGATACGAGCAATTATAGACACAGGTGTTATCACGATCGGCACTCTTTCCTGCCGTCATCATGGCGCGCATGGACGGCATTAAATCTAGGTTATGGATAGCATCAAAAATTTCATTTCGTAATTCTGTTTTATCTTTTATCGCCGGTGTTCTAGTAAAAATATAGTCTACGTAGCGATCTACTGTCTCGGCCCAGGTCTCTCGGCGTTGCTTGTCATCTTGAAATCGGGCGTATCTACTGGCGGCAATGTATTCTTGGTACTGATCCATTTATTATTCTCTATGTTATATGGGTTGATAAAAAAGGGAGGCCGTAGTTTCTACGGACACTCCCTTGCACTACTGTACTACTTAAACTGCGAAGTCGGCTGCTGCTGTTGTGCTGCCACCTAACTTCTCGCCGTCCTCTAACTTCTGGACGTTGTTCAAGCCACATGCGATGCCCTTAGAACCTTGTGCATTGTATGGGTAGAACGTGATTGATGCGCGACCATAACATCCACTATAAAACTCACTGCTATCAATGATCGGGTTAAGATCTTGATCTACAACACCCGGCTTTTGTGCCGAGTTTGCATTGATGAAGTAGCTGTTTGCGTACGCTGGGTCATCCTTCTCTGCATCACCATCACGCAGGCCACCCTTTAAGTTCTTAGGGATAGCGCCACCGAAATACGCAGACGCCGAGGTCTTGGTGTCTTCAAATGCTTTTGTGAGGCGTGCGATGGTGTCTTTGTCAGACTTGGGGATGATGATTGATACAGAGTACTTGGGTGTGCCCCCTTCAATTGAAGAGGCGGGTTGAAATACGTGCGCATATGAAAAACGCACTTTACCGGTTACAACTTTTACTTTAGTAGTGGCTTGAGCCATTTTGATTCCTTTATAACTGTAGAACTGGACTTCAATAGGGGCCAGTTCGTCTACCCTTTACTACATTTACTAATGCAAAATTATTGGCTTAAATTTTTCACCATACGAAAATCCCAATATTCCAGGCGTCTTTTATAATAATCTGAAAGTGTCTGCTCTTGGGTCTGTTGCATTTTTGACAGCTCTTCTTGTGATAACTTCTCTTCATGCGTCGTAGAATATTCCATGTCTCTCCATCGCTTTCTTCATTGCCATTGCTTGAATAAAGTCAGATAAATACTCTGGCTCATGTAATATCTCAGGGTCTTGTGCTATTACATCAAAAATATTACCGATTGAGTCGCGGAGCATTCTGATCTCTTCGCGTTTTCCACTGCCGGCTAACGTATCAAAGTCTTTAATAAACTTATTAATCATTAGCTCCGGAATATCAAACTCCGCACCATAAAATTTTACTTTCATGCTATTTTGCGACGAGTATGAGCCCCACGTTTCCAATTGCGTAACCAATAAACATGATGCCAGTACCTACGCCGCCCTTCATAAATTGATCAATTGCCACGATAAAATACACGAGGCCCATCGCCGCTATTAACCAGGTACTCATTTAAAGTCTTCTGTCGCGGTCTCCTGGACGCGGACCAGTTTTGGTGAGCCCTCTGGTCGCTGGACTAGCTCACCTAGCCAGGCCACAACCTGGCCCTTTGGTCTTAGCTTTTCAAGTGTCGCGATTGACTTGAGCTTTGGTGACTCCCAGATTTGCTCCTCGGGCACGCCTTTATCTTTTAATACCTCGGCCGCTAGCATCTGATCAGTAATCTTGCGGTGTGTTACCGTGGTCGATAACTTAAATCCATTTGGTAGCTTGTTCTCGTTGACTGCCTTCTCAAGTGCGTACTCTTCAACGTCCGCTACCCAGGTCCGTAGATCCTGCGCCTTGGCCAGCACGTTGGCTAGTTCTTCGTCGTCTAAAAGGGGTGGCTCTTTAAACTCCTGCTTAGCGAGCTCTGTATTGAAATCAGAACGCGCTCTGCATTGCGCTTTTGCGCGACAGAACTGACAATGGTCACCGGGAATAAATTCGCCGGATCCACTCCATGCTTTTTTTGCTTTAGGTTTAACAAAGTAGTTAGCCCAGTCTATGAGTTTATTAACGGTGGTGCCGTCAGTACTGATACTGTCCAGGCGAGGCTGGTGGATCGTGTAGGATACTTCTTTGATGTCCGGATACTCTTCTTTAAACTTGGAATAAGCACCCAGCGCATATAATCGTAGCTGGGTGTTGTCGATCGCGGAGACAGACACACCTTTTCCAAACTTGAGGTCGATGACACGAATGGCGTGCTTAGAAAGTATAACCACATCGGCCGTGCCAAATCCGTCAGGAACCCAGTCAGAGAAGTCCACGCGTTGCTCAAATAGCGGGGTATCACCTTCACCGATTTGACTACGCACATATAGAACGTAATTATCGACGTTAGCCTCGAAATCGTCGTTGTAGTAGGGTGTGTTTTTAATTGTGTCATATTCTGTCTCATATTCCTCGGTTCCAATTTGTTGAAAATGTTGGCGGAGTTTTATCTCAGCCAGTGAGTGAGCAGTAGTGCCCTCTTGGCTAAAATCAAACGCATCTGAATTTTTCTTTGGTTCGGGGAGTGTTGCCTCTAGTCTAGCGCTTGGCGTACAAGTTAGCCATCGCTTAGAACCGGAGGCGCTTAATAGCGCGTGTGCGGTCATCTTATTCTTTCAATTCTGTTTGGGTATATATACTAATGCAAAAATAAAGGCCCCGTAGGGCCTTTTTTGGTCAAAACTACAACTTTATTTTTCTTAGGACTTTAGGGCGGAAATCAAATCGGCTATCTCTTTTTGGAAATCTACTTTAACCTCTGCCTTGAGATCGATCTTAGTATCCCGTGTCTCTCGGTAGTCTTGTTGGAACTGGCCACGTAATGCAATCTCAGCTAACCGGCTGTTGTAACCCTTATTGTCGACGTTTGCCAGTAGCTCACGCTCCCAGTATGCCTGTGCGTGGACCAGGGAAAGGTCCAGGGCCTCGGCAAAATCCGGGTGCTTCTTTTTCCAGGTCTCTGCGGTGCCCTTTGAAATGCTCAGGTCAGACCATATCATTTTTTGTGACGAGCCTAGCTTGCCAAGCTCGATCATGCGATCGCACATGGCCGGATCGTACTTGGACGGGTTTGCTTTTTTAGTTGCCATTATTTTTTAGTTGTTTTGGATGAAAATAACTTTTCAACCATTGATATTCGTTGAGGTTTAGTTGTGACCTTGCTAACGATTTTCTCTCGTTCTGGTTTGGTTTTACCTTTATCGTAAAACCCAGCTTTTTCTAATGCTTTTTTAGCTGTCATTTTGGTTTTTTAGCGGTCTTTGCAGACTGAATAAATGCGTCTTTGGTTGGGGCTCCAGCGGCGCCCGGTTTGCGCATCTTCTCGCCGGATCCCTGCTTGATACGTTCACGCTTTTTTTGGATGTTGGCGTAGAGGCCAGGTTTAGTTGCCATATAATAGTCCATAAGTTATGCACCAAAGCTCTAAACCTAACCGGTAGGTTAAGTATAGAGCGATGGACGCGATGATTAATTGGTGGAGTAGCACGGTACTGCCCCGTGGTCCGCTGGGTTGCATATTAGCCTTGGCCCCTCGTCAAAACTTTACCTACCCCATTGTAAAAAAGTCGCGACTTTTTTGTAAAGTGGTTCAAAAAAGTCGCAACCAATACTAAAATACTGCTGTGATGCGGTTAAAGCGCTTAACGCCGTCGACCAATTGTGCCTCGATCGTGGTGCTGATGAACTTGTTCATCTCGATTGCGTTGTCAATGATCTCGTGCATGCTGGGAAACTGAGGCGCCTTTTCAAGCAATTTTTTACCTGCCTCGTCTGCGATCTCCCAGGCCTTTAGCTGGGCATTATACTGCTCAGTCAAAAACTCTTTGGAGGTCTTGAGTAAATCATAGCGTAGTTCAAATGGGTTCATATAATTCTCCTGTGTGTAAGTGTATGTAAAATAGGACTTTCATGTATCTCCCGATAGATTACTTGTCCTATATCTACTAATGCAAAATCTACTTCTTTTCCGCCCCATCCGGTTTAATTAAGAGCCTGTCACGTTCTGCAGCGCGAGCCTTGGCCTCCTTAATTGACTCGTTGATGATTAGGCGGGTCACTGCCCCGGCCATTTCCTGGATCTGCTTCTCCTTGGCCGCTTCTTTGTCCGCCAGCGCCTTATCGATATCGTTACGGATACCGGCCCTGTCCAACAAATCTTTAAGTTTCATCTTTTTGTGCCTTCTCAACGGCCTCTAAGCTGTTCTTTGCGTGCTCAACCTGCGGGCCCGCCTGTGCCTGGATCGCATTAATAAAGCCAACCACCTGGATAAACGGTGACTGCGCCAATACATTTAACAACGCGTTAATTTCCTTTACAGAAAACTCCAGCGTCACGTTAAAATCATCTAATAGTTCCTTGCTCATTTTTTACCTTTCTTTATTTTAAGTTCCACGTCCACATCCGGCATATATTTAGCTAACTGCGCAAAATGGCCTTTTCCCACCATTTGCTCGAATCCATCCCACAGCCGTTGATTCTGAAGTTTTGATGCGTATTTTATCCCGCTGATGTAGTTGTACACGTCGTCCTCTGACATATGCTCGGCCTTGTCTAAGTACTGCCGTAAGAACTCGTCAAGGTAATCCTCTACCTGTGCGCACTTAAGGATGTCTTGCTCCAGGTCAAACCGATCATACTCGCTCCATAGATTCATTTTTTACCTTTCTTCTTTGGTTCAATCTCGTCATCACGAATGGTTTCAAACAAATTTTGAAAGTCAGCGGCAATACGTTCTTGTAAATCTGTTAATTGTTTTTCAACATTCCAGTAAGCCATTTCCATTTCTTCTGTGCTAAGTTGATGTATCCCACAATTAACCGCTTTGAATGTTGCCACTGCGCTTTCTAATTGAATTGACGCATCTTCTAACTGCATTAGCTCTGTCCAATATTTCATACTATGTGTCCTGTAACTAATAACATCGCGCCCAGTGCAATGATAAACGCGATTACTTGACGTTTCCATTTAGCGCAGTCTGGTTTAAAATTATCTGCTACGACTAAAGCCAAGATCCCTGTAATTAATAAACTTGTTCCTATTCCCACCATCATTTTATTCTCCTCTGAATTTCTCTGTCAAGGTACCACTTTGCTTTACGCAGATCTTCGATTGCATCGTTTTTTAAATCGGCGCGCCAAATATATTTTACTGCGTTACCCAAACAAAATCCCATGTGCTCGGTAATCTGTATGCACTCCACACCGCTAGGGTGATCTGTGTAGTGCTTAGGCTTGTTCACTGCGTCGTGCATTTCTCATCTCCCGTATATGTGTTTGCATTGTAGTTACCTCGTCCATTGTCTCGCACTGCCAGACACCCATTAACTTCTCAAATCGTTTGTGGCTTATGTCAATGTCTTCGACGCCCATCAAGGTCTCCATCATGTACCGGCCGTCATATAAATATTCTACAATAAAATGACTCACAGCTTTAGCTCCTTCCTAATTAGTTCGATGCCTTTTGTAAAGTGATAGCGCCAATATTTTTCTGTTACGCACACGTCTGTATACGTGAGCCCATCCAAGAACGAGTCAATAATAAACTTTTGCTTGGGTGGTAACTTCTCCGCTACTAGCCTACGCACGTCGGTAATATCCTCCGGGTCCCAGGGTAGCCAGCCCTCGATGATGCTAGACGATACGCCCTCTGTCTCGTCTTGCTCAATAGGGTCCGGGTCCTCATCGCTGAGTCGCGGGGCTGTTGCGCTAATTTTGTATACTGTTATTTTCTTCATACGTGATTATACTAATGCAAAATTTAGGGCGTTTAGCAGGGCATCCTGCAAATTTATTTTTCCGTCCAATACCTTGATCACCTGCTCGTCGATGCTGTTGGATACGGCTAGGTGGTGGATAATGACGGGTTTCTCTTGACCTTGGCGGTAGATTCGTGCGTTTGCCTGAATGTAGTTCTCTGAACTCCACGGAAGGTCATACCAAACGGTCTGCGCTGTCTCTCCAACATTACACTGTAAGTTCAAGCCAATCCCGCCGGACTGGGGGTGGGCTAATAGCATACGGATTTTGCCATCACGCCATGCTTGGATGTTACTATCGTCTAGCACCACCGCATGGGGGAACTGATCCTGGATCCGTTTCAGTGAGTGTTTGAAGTGATAGAACACCAGCGTAGGTGCCGAGGACTCTTCCATAATCGACTCAAGGTACTCCAGCTTGGCGCGGTGGACTTCCCGCCACGAGCCGTCCTCTGCGTAGACTGCGCCCGACGTGAACTGTAATAGCTTACCGGCCAGTGCTGCGGCCGTTGGCGCGGTGATTGTCTCCGTGCCAATGTTGGCCACCATATCCTTCTTGAGCGTATCATATTGTTTACGCTCTGCCGGGGTTATGTCTATTTTGTGGTACAACTCGGTTAGTTTTGGCAGCGTCAAATAATCTTCGGCCTTTAGGCTAAAGCAGATGTCCACGATCTTGTCTTGGATTACCTTATCCATGCCTTTTTTTATTCTCCAGCTATATACCACGCGTGTATGGCGATTAAATTGGTCCGGCTCCATGTACTTATCCCGGAACCGGGTCAGGGACGTCTCTAAACGGCTCCCTAAGTCCAATATACCCACCTGGGACCAGAGATCACTCATCCCCTGGGGGGTAGGGGTGCCTGTCAGAATAATACGCCTCTCGAAGCTCTTTAAGTGTTTCTTCAAGCTCTTGAATCTTTTTGTTGAAGGATCTTTGAAGCGACTCGACTCGTCGATTATCAGATTGTTGAACTGCATCGACGGTTGATCCAACAACCATATCAAGTTCTCGAGATTGACTACGTACACGTTCGAAAAACTCTTCAACGCTGTCAACCGTTGACTCGGTGTCCCGAGTATCTTTGCTATCTTTAGGTGTTTTAGGTGTTCCCATTTTTTGGCCTCCGTGTCCCATACTGTTTCAGCAACCCTCTTTGGCGCGACGATAAGAGTTTTCCCCTTGAACTGCTCCGCGATAATCGTTAGTGTCGTCGCCGTCTTCCCAAGTCCAGGGGGTAGAAATAGACCCAAGTTCGGCACCGACTGCGCTTGCGATATGAGTTCCTGTTGGTACTGGTGTAGTTGATTTCTCTTTAGCATGTGTATGTTCCCATATCCAGTCAGCAATTGCGTAATGCTCTTGCATTGTTCCGTTATCTTTCATTTTGTTTGCTTTGCGTGATAAAAACGCGACGTTGCCAATCACATATCCTAGTTCGGGTATAATTTTATCGAGCTGGGGTGTGCCTAACTGTGTCTTGCCTTTGCCTAGTTTTGATTCACCCCAAGTAAATGGCGTTTTAAATATTGGGCACTCATCTGTTGCAATTGATAACAAATACTCATACGTCAATTCAAATGGTAGATTTTCTGCTATGGCCCTTGATCGTGCATTAGACAAATATTTTTTAATGTGATGTTGTTTCACGGATAAACTCCTCTATGTCTTCGTATGATCGTAGTATGTACACCGGAAAGCCGGCCTCGCCGAGCTGG
>Ga0315285_10000301_pt1 | contig 50051 bp, 47 predicted proteins | sample YL17G09_36_MG_FD_203698 | JGI IMG/M metagenome (GOLD analysis project Ga0315285, IMG submission 203698) | Sediment microbial communities from Yellowstone Lake, YNP, Wyoming, USA - YL17G09_36 | ecosystem: Environmental > Aquatic > Freshwater > Lake > Sediment | place: USA: Wyoming | collected...
GATGATCGTTTCTTGGTGCAGCTTGAGGGTGAGGGGACTGATTACACCACCGCCCTCGTAGGACCCGATGGAGGGCGGACGATGCTTGTCTATAGAGGAGGCACCCGTCTAGAGAGCTCGGTGATTGATTTCGGAAAACTCAACGCGTTTTGGTTTTATCTTTCTTCTCTAGAGGGAAATTTAGATTTGGTGAAGAAACTCACCAAATATGCGAAGAAGAATCATATTAAGATTGCCGTTAATCCTGGGAGGAAAGAGTTGGAACAAAAAAAAGAGCTTTTGGCGATCGCGAGGGAGTTTGATGTCTTGATGGTTAATCGAGAAGAAGCGGCGAGGCTTTTAAATTTACCAATTGCCGACGAGAAGATTTTCGACAGAGCTTGTACGGCTTTACCCCAGGTGATGGTGATCGTTACCGATGGCTCTAACGGCGCTCATCTTTGTGTCCCCGGAGAGGGAAAATTAATCATTAATGGTTTTAAGGTGAAGACGATCGAAGCGACCGGTGCCGGAGACGGTTTCGGTACCGGTTTCATTGCCGGTCTTTGTAAAGACTGGTCCTTAGAGAAGGCGCTTAAGTTGGGGATTGCTAATGGGGCGGCGGTCGTCACTCAAGTCGGGGCAAAAGCGGGGTTGATTAGGGAGAAAGAGATTGACTTTTGGCTTAATAAAAAACTGGCTTATCATTGGCTAAAAGGCTAGTTTTGTATAATTCTGTTACTCTGTAAAAACCCCTGAAGTTCTTCCTGAATAAAACTCGAAGAAGGCTTATCATGTCGCCGTGGTTTATTCGACAGTTCAAGAATACCCCCCGAAATTTCGGGGGGATGAATTGAACTAAGAAAACATTCTCCCTTAGGGGTGAAACACCAGACTTTAGTCTGGTGAGAATGTTATGTTAAAATCTAGAGGCAATGCCCATCATCAATAAGGTTTTTTGGGGAAGAGTAACGGTTGACGGGAAGAAATACCATCAGGTTTTAATCGTTGGTAACGAGGTGATAGAAAGGGATGAGCCAAAGTTAGAAAATCTTTTTGGGACGACTCATAAAATCGGGGAATGGGAACAAGAAAAACTTTTGTCTAATAAGCCAGAGATGATCTTGGTTGCTAGTGGCTGGAGCGGCGTTTTGAAAATAGAGGCAGAGTTTAGAAAGAGAGTGGAAAACGCTGGTATTGAACTTCGCGTGGCCTTAACGCCTAGAGTCGCCAAGGTATATAACCAACTCGTCAAAGAAGGTAGGCGGGTCAACGCTTTAGTCCATACTACTTGCTGAGATGCTTTTCAAAAGACCTAAACAAGAAACTCTACCAGGGATTAAGCCTCCTGAAAAAAAAGAAAAAAAGAAGGAAAGAAAGAAAGGCAGTCGTTGGCCGATTGTGGGTTTATTTATTTTTACGGTTTTGGCCAGCCTTGTTTTTTATCTAAAGACAGAGGCACCTAAAGTTTGGCAACGAATCACCGCCCCAATTGTCATCTCGACTCTTCCTGAAGAAAAAAGATTTGAACCCTCGCCAGTTTTGGCAGAAATTGAATCCCTCACCCAAGGTCTTAGCGGGACTTATGGTCTTTATGTTTACCGGTTCCAGGACGAAAATGAGTACGGTCGCCATCAAAATGAAGTCTTTCCCGCCGCCTCCTTAATCAAACTGCCGGTTATTTTAGCGCTCTATCAGCAGGCCGAGAAAGGTGAAATTAGCCTGGAGAGTAAATATGCCCTGGTTGAGAGAGATAAAGTCGTTGGGGCGGGCGTCCTTCAGGGGCAAAAGGTAGGCACAGTTTATACTTATCGCCAACTGGCAGAATACATGGGTCGAGATTCAGACAATACCGCCTTTAGGGCCATGAGAAGAATTTTGGGCGACAAGGTGATTGAGGAGGCCATCAAAAACTTAGGCATGGCCAAGACTTCTCTAAAGAAAAACGAAACGACACCTCAAGAGATTGGTTTGCTTTTCAAGAAACTTTATCTAGGAAAGATTGTTTCAGGCGAACACAAAGAGGAAATCTTAGGTTTTTTAACTAAAACTTCTTTTGAAGATCGAATTCCGGTTGGTGTTCCCGAAGAGGTGCGGGTGGCTCATAAAATTGGGACCGAAACCAACTCTTTCTCTGATGCCGGGATCGTTTTTGCCGATGAGCCATTGGTCTTGGTCGTCATGTCTAAAGGGGCGCGAGAATCTGAGGCAAAAGAAGTTTTGCCAAAGATTACTCGGGCAGTTTGGGAGTTTGAAAATCCTTCTCTTTGATTTCTTTCAATTTTTCTGGGTCACAATGATTTTTTGGTTCAGTGTCGGGGAGGAAATATTCCCATTTGCCCCCACACCCTTCACAGGGTAAGGTGTTCGTAAGGGGGCAGATTTCTACCTTTTTTAAATCTTCAGGTTGGGGAAATTCTTTGTCTGGAACATCTTTAATTAAAAAGCTCATGATTTTGCTCCAAATCGGTGAGGCGCCGGTGATGCCCGAGGCCACGTAACTCATCGGCGTATTATCGTTGTTCCCCACCCAAACCAGCACGGTGTAGTCAAAGGTATAACCAATTGTCCAGTTATCCCTGAGGTTTTGAGTGGTGCCGGTCTTAACAGCAACATGAGGGTGATCGGGAATATTCAAAACTGAGTTGGGACCGAAAGCAGGCGTTCGGGCAGCCTTGTCAGAGAGAATGTCGGTCAAAATGTAGGCAATACCTGGAGAGAAAACGCGATTTCCGTTTGGGGTTTCCCGCTGTCTGTCTTGAGACATGCCTTCAGAAGGGAAAGCCGATTCTAAGATTTTTCCCTTATAATTTTTTACTTCAAGAATCGGGTTCAAGTCGACCCGCGTGCCTAAATTAGCAAGAGTGCCGTAGGCCACCGCCATATCGACCATTTTGACCTCTCCTCCTCCAAGGGTCAAGGAGAGACCAAATCGCGAAGAATCATTCCAAGTGGTAATGCCCATCTCTTGGCCTCGCTTAATCATTCGTTCAACACCCAGGGCCGAGAGGACTTTGACGGCAGGGACATTATAAGAAGAAGCAAGGGCAAGACGGAGGGGAACGTTGCCATGGGACCGGTTATCGTAATTTTTCGGCGAGTAAGGTGGTTGTCCCGGAAGCTGGTAAGTAATAGGGGTATCAGGGATAATGGTCGCTGGGGTAAAGCCATTCTCGAGGGCAACGGAATACATCACTGGCTTGATTGAGGATCCGGGTTGCCGGGCGGCGGTGGTGACATTGAAATTTCCTGGGAAATTTTTATCAAAAGCTGAAGCGCCGAAATAATCCCTCGAGCCCACCATGGCCAGGACTTCCCCGGTGGTGGGTTTAGTCACCAAGGCGGCACCGTTGGTGATGTGGAGATGATAAAGTTGATCAACTTCTTGGCGGACAATCGCCTGGACTTTTTCTTGGAGGTTGAGGTCGAGAGAGGTAGTCACCTCCAGGCCTCCCTCTTCCACCTGGCGCAGGCCATATTTTTGAACTAAGAGTTCTTTGACGTACATGACGAAATGAGGGGCTTGAATATCAGTCCGTTGGGGGGCAAAGCGGAGCTCTTGTTTTCTGGCTGTCTCTGCTTCTTCATCGCCGATAAACCGCTCCTGAACCATTCTTTTTAAAACAAACGCTTGCCTTTCTTTGGCTTTTTCTGGATGGGCGCCAAAAGGGGAGGAACTTGTAGGTGAAGCGGGCAAACTGGCAATGAGAGCCGCTTCACCAAGGGTGAGAGATTTAACTGATTTACCAAAGTACATTTGGGCCGCCTCTTCGATGCCATAGGCGGCGCCGCCGTAACCCACCTCGCTAAAATACATTTGAAGAATTTCGTCTTTAGTGAACTTAGTTTCCACCCAAAGAGCCAAAATGACTTCTTTTAATTTTCGCTGGAGGGTTCTCTCTGAAGATAAAAGGGTGTTTTTGACTAGTTGTTGAGTGATGGTCGAACCACCGTAGAGTTTCCCGCCTTTAAGGTTTTGAAGGAAGGCCCTAAGAATGCCTTTAGGTGAGAAGCCACGATGGGAGTAGAACTCGGCATCTTCAATGGCAATGGTGGCCTGGATGACCGGAAGAGGGATTTCCGAGAGAGGCATAAGCGTCCGGTTTTGACTACGATAAATTTTATAAAGAAGCTCGCCGTGGCGATCGTAAATTTTAGTGGAGATGGCCTGGTCGCGGGTCATTAGGCGGTTGGGATGGGGGAGGTCCTTAAAAACAAACCAATAGTTCCCTAAGCCAAAAAGAATGACGAAAAGGAGAAGAGAGACAGTCAAGAATAATTTTTTCCCCGGTCGCTTCAGAACGATTTTAGGCAGCCTGATTTTGGGTCGTCTCGGAATTCTTGGCCGGGGAAGAGATTGAATAAATGTCTTGGTCGCTCGCTTAATTAGGAGGTTGACTTTGACTGCTTGTCTGGGGAGGTTTAATACTAACCGGCTGATAAAAGAGAGGCTAAAAAGAAGGAGGTAACCGAGGGAGAGGAAGAACCAAAGAAAGGGTCGGCCAATAATTTCTAAGACGAAACCGACCCAACCAAAAGCGTCTCTCGGCTTTTTAATTTTGCCAAAAAAACCCGGGGCAGAGCTTTGCTTGGATCGAAGTTTTTCGGCGGAATAGATAATCCCTGTCCTTTTTACCGCCACTAGATGAATTTTACTCTATTTTTCGTTCTTTTTCTAGGAACGAAAAAGAAGACTTCGAGCCTGAAAGACGAGAAGGATTCATTTTAAGGCTGAGGTGAAGGGGCGAGTTGATTTGCTGGTGGTGAGGCATAAGGTCGAAAGACGGCGCGCTCAGTCGGGAAAACACAGTCGAGGCAAAACGGCGTTCCTAGAGGGTCAAAAATAACGGGGTGTTCTTGAATTTCTCGGTTTTCTGGCAGAGTCTTATCGGTGGCGATTTGACCCGTGGTTTTATCGACCTCAATGAAAGTTTTTAAAGCCTCGGTTTCTGAAGGCACTGTCCCTTCAAGGAAATATTCGAAGCGAGTCGCGCATGGACTTTCAGGATTAGGTGCTTTACCGGAAAGGGAACAGATCGTGCCCCCCACGATTCCCTCGGGTTTCATTGGCCACTCCTGATCTTTATCCTTAAGAGCATGGGTCATGATTTTATTCCAAATGGGTGAAGCGCCGGTGATACCCGAGGCGACATAACTCATCGGCGTATTATCGTTGTTGCCCACCCAAACCGCCACCAATCTTGAGGGGGTAAAACCAATCGTCCAGTTATCACGTTTATCGTTAGTTGTCCCGGTTTTAACCGAAACCTCAGGGTGATTTTTAATCACCAAGTAAGAAGAGGAGCCGAAAGCCGGCGCCCGGGCGTTGTTATCAAGGAGGATGTGGGAAATGAGATAGGCGACTTCCATGGGTAAAACTCGTGGGCCTTCAGTTTCTTGACGTTCATAAAGAATTTTACCGTGACGATCTTCGATTTTCTCAATAGCGTAAACGTCTTGGCGGACGCCTAAGTTAGAAAAGGCGGAAAAAGCGGTGGCCATATCAATCATTTTCACTTCACCTCCACCGAGAGTAATCGACAGGCCGTAATTAGCCGGATCTTGAAAGGTAGTAATGCCCATAGCGGAGGCAGTGGCAACAAAATCCTCTAGGCCGTTCAGGGTCAAAACTTTAACTGCCGGGAGGTTATAAGAACTCCCCAGAGCGAATCTTACCTGGACGGGTCCGTGGAATTGGCCGTCGTAATTAACCGGGCAATAGAGTTTTTGGCCGGGAACAGAAAAACAAGTTGGGACATCGTTGATGACCGTTGCCGGGGTGATGACTTTTTTCATTAAACCAAGGGCATAATTAATCGGCTTAATGGCCGAACCAGGTTGGCGAGGGCGAAGAACGACGTTGACTTTACCGTCGTGTTCATCATCAAAGTAATCATAAGAACCAACCATGGCCAAAATTTCTCCTGATTTAGGATTGGTGACTAAGGCCGCTCCATTAGAGACTTTGAGGTTTTTCAACTTCGCCACTTCGGTGGCGACCGTTTGTTGGGCAAAATCTTGAAGGTCAAGGTCAAGGGTGGTAGTGACTTTCAATCCTTCTTGTTCTACCACCCTTTCTCCATATTTTTCCACCAGGAGCTCCTTGACGTATAAGACAAAATGGGGCGCCTTGATCCCAACCGTTGCCGGGGCAAAAATAAGTTCGGCATCTTTGGCTTGCTGCCTTTCTTCTTCGGTAATATAGCCGTCTTCAAACATCCGCTGGAGGACTCTTTCCTGTCGTTCTTTAGCCAATTCTGGGTGGGCCCCAAAAGGAGAAAAGCGAGTGGGCGAGGCGGGTAGGCCGGCTAATAAGGCCGCTTCGGCTAAGGTGAGGTCTTTGGCGTGCTTGTCAAAATAAGTTTGGGCGGCAATTTCAATCCCCCAGGCGGTGCCACCATAGGGCGCTTGGTTAAGATACATTTCTAAGATTTGGTCTTTGGAGTAAATAATTTCGGTGGCGAAGGCAAGAATGGCCTCACGAACTTTTCGCCTGAGGGTACGTTCAGGCGTTAAGAGGGCATTCTTAACGAGTTGTTGAGTGATGGTCGAGCCACCCTGGAGAGAACGACGAAAGAGAATATTGTAGCCGGCTCGCAAGATGCCCTCTGGGGCAAAACCGTGGTGTTTATAAAAATTTTTATCTTCACTGGCAATGGTCGCCCATTTAACATATTCAGGCAGTTCTTCGATCTTAATCGGCACGCGGTTTTTTTCGGCATAGATTTCGTAGAGAAGATTGCCTTGACGGTCATAGATCAAAGTAGACGCGGGGAATTGGTAAGAAACCAAGTGGGTGGGAGAGGGAAGATCGACGAAAAGGTAAAGAAAGACGGCCAAAGAAACAAAGAAAAAGACCACCAAAATCGGCCAGTTATTAATAAGGCGTTGACGCTGTTTCTGAGGTAAAAAGGCCAACCTTCTGTCCAAAAATTCAGTGACTTTAAGAAAGACCGACCTTAGTCTTTTCGTGGTTCGCCTGCTTGTTTTGACGTGTTTTTTCATCTTTTAATAATGCTTTACATTATACAGCGGTCGCCTGCGGCGACCTCGATAATCCTCCTTGAGTATTATACAGCGGCACTACGTGCCTCGATAATCTTTTTGACATTATATCATTTGTTTGGCTATAATCTGGTTGTAAGCCAGATTAGCAGCTGTTAGCTGATTCTCCCCGCCAGTTGGCGGGTCGAATGCGAGGCAACGAAGTATAATCGACGAAAAATGATTTCTAAAAATATTGTCAATAAACTTTTTCATCACGAGCAACTTTCTCTTAAACATGTCTTTTTCCTCTTTTCTTTTATCTTCGTTATTTGGGCCCTTTACCGTTACTTTCCCGGACTCTTGCCTGAATGGACAGAAGAGTTGATTTTGAAACCCTTAATTTGGTTGGTGCCGACTTTTTGGCTTGTAAGGAAAATTGAAAAAAGGTCCCTTACTTCTCTTGGTCTGACGACAAAGAATCTCTTTCCTTCACTTTACTGGGGGATTGGCCTGGGGATTGTTTTTGCCCTTGAGGGTTTATTGACGAATATGATTAAATATCGGGGTCTTAATTTTACCTCTTTTGGCTACACCCCCCTGATTCTCCTCGGGAGCATTGGTCTTTCCTTCGCCACCGCTTTTTCTGAAGAGACTGTTTTCCGGGGTTATATTTTTAGCCGCTTGGGGCAGATTTGGAAAAGTGAATGGCTTGCCAATATCGTCTCCGCCTTCATGTTTGCTCTCATTCACCTGCCTATTGGCATTTTTGTTTTAGGCTACACACCGATAGTTTTACTCGCCTATCTTTTCTTTATCTTCGTTTATGGTTTTGGGGCGGCTTTTGTTTTTGCCAGAACAGGTAATCTTGTTTCCAGCATTTTGTTGCATGTTTTTTGGAGTTGGCCGATTGTTTTGTTTCGGTAAGATTTAATGGATTGCAAGATTGCTGAGAATTTGAAAAGCTGCCCTTGTACTTATCCTGGCTGTCCGAGGAAGGGGAAATGTTGTGACTGTCTGAAGCATCATTTGTCAGAGAATGAACTACCAGCCTGTTGTTTCCCGGCGAAGGTAGAAAAAAGCTATGACCGAAGCTTTGAGAAGTTTACTGAAACTCATCAGTTAAGAAAGGAGGTGAAGGGAAGTTGAAGTTTTTACAAAAGGCAATTTTAGTAATGGCCCTGTTGGTTTTTAGTTCGGGTGTTCTTTTTGCATCAATTTGGAAGACCTCAGCCCAAACGGCGAGTGAGAACTTTAAGATTTCGCCGGTGACCACCGTTGGGACCGAATCTGAAGGTAAAGAGGCCACGGAGGAAGCGGAAAAAGTGGTCTATGATCTCACCTGGCCTGGTGTTTTACCCGATCACTTTCTTTATCCAGTGAAGATGTTGCGGGATCGAATTTGGCTTTGGTTAACAACTGACCCCCTGAAGAAGGCCGATCTTTTATTAAGACTGGCGGACAAGAGGGTTTGGTCAGCCCAGCTTTTATTTGAAAAAGGAAAGAATGATTTGGCGATAACTACTGCTGCCAAGGCAGAGAGATACCTAGAGCAGGCCATCGACCAGGCGGAAATAGCGCGTGAGAAAGGGAAAGACACGGCTTCTTTTTTGGAAAAACTCTCCCGGGCGACCCTTAAACATGAAGAGGTTTTGTCGGCAATGAAAGAAAAAGCCGAGGAAACTGCCCAGCCGGCAATCGATAGCGCTCTCGAATATGCTCGCCGTGGACACGAACGGGTGACCCAGGCCTTGGGTGAGTGATTGGGTTTGATACACTAATTACTGCTTGACGCTGGCTTAAGAGTGGTGTTTAAAATATTCTCGCGCTTCTAATTCTTCTGTCCAAAGAAGCAACGATAATTAGTTTTTGTTTTTATCACAATCTATGGCGTTTTCTGAAATTGATAGATGGCTTTTTTTTGACTATAAAGATGGTGGAGCTCAGCCCCTTTCTGACTACTTTCTCGGAGAAGTAACCCCCCTCGAGAGGAGTGAGGCATTAAGACAACAGCCCATTCCTGAAGTACCCAGTCATCTTCAGCCTCCTGAGCTTACCCCTAATGCAATCCATGTTCTAGAAAGACGTTATCTTAGAAAAATTGATGGTAGGCTTGAAACCCCTCAAGTAATGTTTTGGCGGGTGGCCTTTACAGTCGCAAAAACTGAGGGTCGTTATTCGAGTGGAGAAGAGACTGATGTCGTCGCGGCAACGGCTGAGCGGTTTTATGAAATGATGGCGGGATTAAAATTTCTTCCTAATTCACCTACCCTGATGAATGCCGGTAAACCGTTAGGACAACTTTCTGCCTGTTTTGTCCTGCCAGTGGGAGATTCTATGGAGGAAATCTTTGATGCAGTGAAATGGACAGCCCTAATTCATCAATCTGGGGGAGGCACCGGTTTTTCTTTTTCTCGACTACGGGAGGCTGGGGCCGAGGTGAGAACAACCGGGAGAGAGGCTTCTGGCCCTCTTAGTTTTATGAAGGTTTTTGATACGGCGACAGAAACAATTATTCAAGGCGGCATGAGACGAGGAGCAAATATGGGAATTCTTCGGGTTGACCATCCGGATATTGAAAGTTTCATTGCCGCCAAAGGCAAACCGGGGCAATTTGGAAATTTTAATTTATCCGTCGCCCTGACAGACGACTTTATGGCGGCAGCCAAAGAAGGGGGAGATTATCCCCTAATAAGTCCGCTAGATGACCGGGAGGTTAAGCGGTTAAATGCCCAGGCAGTTCTTGATTCAATTGCTCAGCGAGCCCATGAAAGAGGCGATCCCGGCGTGATTTTTATCGACAGAATGAATAAAGATAATCCCACGCCTCAATTGGGAAAAATTGAAAGTACTAATCCTTGCGGAGAGCAACCCCTCCTTCCTTTTGAATCCTGTAATCTAGGTTCCATTAACCTGGGGAAATTTGTCGAAAATAATCAGATAGATTGGGATGATTTGCGAGAAACAGTCCATTTGGCGGTCAGATTTCTTGACAACGTGATTGATGTCAATCGCTATCCCTTGGAGAAGATAAGAATGATGACCCTGGGTAATCGGAAAATTGGTTTAGGCATTATGGGTTTGGCTGACATGTTGATTAAATTGAGAGTGCCTTATGGTAGCGAAGAGGGTATAGAAATTACTGGAAGAGTGATGGAATTTATTCGGGATGAAGGAAGGAAAGTTTCAATGGCGTTAGCCAAAGCACGAGGCGTTTTTCCTAATTATCAAGGCAGCACTTATGAGGCAATGGATATGCCTATGAGAAACGCAACGGTTATTACCATTGCCCCGACTGGGAGCATCAGCCTGATTGCTGGTTGCAATTCTGGCGGCGAACCTCCTTATGCCCTAGCTTATGAAAGTCACCGCCGGTTGGGAAAAACCGCTGAGGATAATGTTCTTTGGGAAGTTAATGCCTTATTTCAAGAAGCGACCACGACAGAGGGTTTAGATGAGGAAACAGTTAGGGCCATCATTAAGAGAGGGAAAATTGTCGATGGGGATAAGGTTCCAGAATGGATGAAGAGCGTCTTTGCCACTGCCCCACAGATTCCGGCGGTAGGGCACTTGTTAATGCAGGCAGCCTTACAGAAATATACAGACAATGCTGTTTCCAAAACGATTAATTTTCCTCATCAGACAACTTGGGAGGAAATCCGGGATGCCTATCTAATGGCCTACAATTTAGGCCTTAAAGGCTTGACGGTTTATCGGGATGGCTCAAGAGACCAGGTGTTGGTAGCCGGAGAAGGTAAGAAAGAAGAGGTTTCTGAAGTTCAATCTCGGAGGCCCCGCCCTCGACCTCCGCTTACTCAAGGAATAACAGAAAAAATAGAGGTAGGTTGTGGGCAGACAATTTATGTGACGGTTAATCAAGATGGAAATGGCCAACTTCTTGAGGCGTTCGTAACCATGGGCAAAAGCGGTGGTTGTATGGCCTCTCAGTCTGAGGCGATTGGGCGCTTGATTTCTCTGGCTCTCCGTTCTGGTGTTGAGCCTGAATCAGTGGTTAAACAACTTACGGGAATTCGTTGCCCTGCTCCTGCCTGGAGAGAAGATGGGCCCCTTCTTTCCTGCGCCGACGCCGTTGGTAAGGCAATTAAGCGATATTTGACGAAAAATGGGTTAACTTCAATCCCACCGACGGTGGTAGAGCAACGGTCAATCGCGATTAACCTATTAGGAATGTGCCCGGAATGTCCTGATTGTGGGACGATGGTAGAGTTTGTTGAGGGTTGTCTTCGCTGCCCCAGTTGTGGTTATGGCCAATGTAGCTAGGGACCTCCCTCTCAAGATTTATCCTCACCGAGTGATGTAGTATAATGGCTTCAGTATGGCCCTGCCCGATTCGCAAAGATTAGTCAAGCCGCCTGAACCACCCCCGGGTTTTTCTCCGTCTGGAGAGAGAAAAGAGATGGTTGTTTCCGAGAAAGAGAAAGTTCCTATTGTCGAAAGAAAAGAGGGGGAAATTCCGCCTGAAATTAAGGATTACGTCACTAAGGTGGAAACGGCGGCCGAAGTGACCCTACCCCAGCCGGTGACCGACGATAGCGGTCAGATAATCGTGGACACGACCGCGCCTCAATCGGTGACAGTCACTTTACCTTTGACGGAGGAGGAAACTAAACGGGGCCTGCAACATAAGATGGTTGATTCTCTTCGTTGGTTAGCCGAGTGGTGTCGGCGTTTATTAAAGCTTACTGGGAGTCGATTCGTCTATCGTCATGGAGCCTAAAGTTGTCGAATTAGTTGCCACAGCCCAGTTCTTACTGACCCTCTTGGTTGTTTTTGGCCTTTTCCTTTTATGTTTGGTCATTTTAGGGTATCTGGTCATTCTTTGGCGACGTCATCGAGACCGAGAGGAAAAATCGTTAGAGTATGTTCTCCTCCAGGTAACTTTGCCGGCCGGTAACGAGACTAAGATTGACGCCGCCGAACAACTTTTCGCCTCTTTATACTCAATTAAAAAAGGAGGCTGGTTTAAGTTTCTCCGTCTTCAACCGGCGATTTCTTTCGAGATTGTTGCCAAACATGAAGACATCCGTTTTTATGTTTCTGCTCCTGAAAAACTCAGGGACATGCTAGAAAAGCAAATAAATGGCGCCTATCCTGACGCCGAGATTTTAGCGGTCGAAGAATACAATCTCTTTTCTGAGGGGGGAAAAGTTGCCTTTGCTGAGTTAGAGCTGAAGAGGACCAATTGTTTTCCCATCAAGGTTTACAAGGACCTCCCGACTGATCCTTTTTCTTCGATTACCGCCGTCCTGGCGAAGATGGACAAAGATGAGGGGGCGGCCATCCAGGTGCTTATTTCTCCGGCGGAAAGTAAATGGCAAGGAGCAGGCAGAGGCTATATTGCCAAAACTAAGAGGGCCGAATCAGATCCTGAAAAAGCGAAGTTCAAAGTTGATGCCAAAACCCTAGAGGCGGTGGAGAATAAATGCTCTAAGCCTGGCTTTCAAGTAAACATTCGGGCAGTGGTTTCTTCTTCTTCCCTAGAACAGGCTCAGTCTCATTTATCGAACATCCAGAGCGCTTTTAGTCAATTTTCTTCTGACCTGAATCACTTCGGTAAAAAGAAAATTTGGTTGAAAACCAGCTTTATGGTTGACTTTATTTATCGCTATCAGCCAGTTTTCCAATTCTTCGGGAGAAAATCTATTCTCAACTCAGAGGAACTGGCCACCATTTTTCATTTCCCCAATAAACAGATAGAGACACCCTACATTCACTGGATTTACTCTAAGCGAGCCCCTGCCCCAGCAAAAGTGCCTACTGAGGGGCTTTATTTAGGCAAGAGTGTTTACCGGGGGGTTACCCGGCCGGTTTATCTTTACGAAAAAGATCGCCGCCGCCATATTTATATCATTGGGAAAACAGGCACCGGGAAAACCGAGCTTTTGCGGGACATGATTTTGCAGGATATCAAGGAAGGTAAGGGTGTTTGCTTGATTGACCCCCATGATTTGGCTGAAGACATTTTGGCTTATATTCCTCCCGAACGGGCTGAAGAGGTGATTTACTTCGATCCCTCCGATACTGAACGGCCCATGGGTTTGAACCTCCTTGAGGCCGAAACCGAAGAACAACAACATTTCATCGCCGCCGCGATTATTAACCTGATGTATAAACTTTATGATCCCTACAAGACAGGCATTATTGGTCCTCGATTTGAGCATGGAATTCGAAACGCCATGCTGACGGTGATGTCTGAACCGGGCAATACCTTTGTTGAGGTAATGCGCTGCCTCCAGGATCCTAAATTTGTTCAAGAACTATTGCCCAAAGTAAAAGACCCCATGGTGCGGCGCTACTGGACAGACCAAATTGCCCGAACGGCCGATTTCCATAAATCTGAAGTCCTAGATTATCTTGTTTCCAAATTTGGTCGGTTTGTCACGGATAGAACGATGCGGAATATCATTGGCCAGTCCAAATCGGCTTTTGACTTTAGAAAAATCATGGATGAGGGCAAAATTTTGATTATTAATCTGGCTAAAGGGAAGATAGGGGAGGAAAATTCAAGTTTTCTTGGTTTGATTCTGGTACCGAGGATTTTGATCGCTGCCATGAGTCGGGCCAATCTCCCGGAAGAAAAACGACGTGATTTTTATCTTTACGTGGACGAGTTTCAGAACTTTGCCACACCTGATTTTGCCCAGATTCTCTCCGAAGCAAGGAAATTCCACTTGAACTTGACAGTCGCTAACCAGTTTGTCGGTCAGATGGAGGACGAAATTAAAAACGCCATCTTTGGCAACGTGGGGACGATTATTTCCTTTCAAATTGGTGTCACCGACGCCAACTTTTTGCAACATTGGTTTACGCCTAACTTTGGCGAGGACGACCTGATTAATATTGATCGCTTCCATGCCTACATCAAGACGATCGTAAAGGATGAGCCCCAACCGCCTTTCTCGATGGACCTCACCAAGGATATGGCCTTTCAGGCGAAGCAGGCTAATCCTAAAGTGGCCGAGATGATTAAACAACTCTCTCGCCTGAAATACGGCCGAAATAGAGAAGAGGTAGAAAGCGAGATTGTCAAACGGGCTCGACTTTAGCCTCAAAATCTGTTAAAATTCTCCTAGATAAACGCTCGCGTAGCTCAATGGTTAGAGCACCATCCTTAGCTCAAGCGCGTGTAGCTCAGGGGTTAGAGCGCTGTCTTACATCAATTTTGGACGCGTAGCTCATTGGCAGAGCGGTTGTCTTATAAACAACAGGTACTTGGTTCGATCCCAAGCGCGTCCACAAAAAGCTAAAAAGGGAGGATCTGGATGGGGATTATCAACGAATGATTGATTAGCGGATTCGGAAGAAGCGTTAATAAAATGACAACCGCGTCGTCAAAGCTCTTCTAATTTAACGCTTTCTTCCATTTTCTCTTTGATTAATTCAAGATATTTTTCGGTGGTGGAAAGTCGTTTGTGACCAACAAGCTTTTGAACTAAAACGGGTGAAGCCCCAGCGGCCAATTGGTAGGCGATAAAAGTATGGCGGAGGTCATTGACGGTTGCCCCCTTGATCCCCGCGAGGCGATAAAGACGTTCAACTGAAGCGCGGATGTTCCTGACCAAAAAAGGTCGGCCCGTTTTGGTGATAAAAAGGCTTTTTGCTTTTGTTTTAGGTCGAACGTTTAGGTAACGGTCAAGGGCTTTTTTGGCCGCTTGGTTGAGAGGCACCTTTCTTTCTGAATGAGACTCATAGGCTTTAATCCTGATTTCTCGTTCGGCAACGTCGTCTAAACTAAAACGAGACAGCTCCCCAATCCGAATACCAGTTTGAAGGGTTAATTCAATACAGGCGCTCATTCGGGCGTCATCACGAGCGGCGTCACGGAGAGCCCGGTATTCTAACCTGGAGAGCACTCGAGGTGGTTGAACCTCATATTTAGGATGACTGACATTGATAGCAGGATCATCGGTAATGGCATTTTTATTCCTTAGGAAGCGAAAGAAGGTTTTAATTGAATTAAGCTTGCGAGAGACTGATTTAGCCGTGTATTTTTCTTTGGCGAGATATTCCTTAAATTCCTCGATATGCTCGGATTGAACAGAACTGGCTTGGGTGATTTGCCGCCTATTGAGGAATTCAACCAACTGTTTAGTGTCTTTACCGTATGCTAAAATAGTGGCGGTTGCACGGCCACTATTTTTAAGAAAGTTAATAAACTCGTCTTGGGCATTAGTAAGCAATTTTAATTCAACCATTGAGCCTATAATAACATCGGAGAGGATGCCTGTCAAGCATGAAAAAACGCCTAATTAACTTCGTAATCTTGATTATTGGCCTCGGTCTTATAGTCAATCTCTCTCGGGATATTTGGCACCTTCTTAAGGCTGGAGATCAGGTTAAACTCGCCCAACAGGGGCTTGAAGAGGCAGAAAGAGAGCACCAGGAGTTACTAGAGAAGAAAAAATACTATCAGTCTGAAGAATTTGTCGAAGAAGAGGCTCGTAATAAACTCAATATGGCTCGTCCAGAAGAGGCAGTGGTGATTCTCCCCCCCAATGTAGGGGAGTTAGTTGGCAGGGTTGAGGCGAAGGAGCCTGAAGTAATTCCTAATTGGCAACAGTGGTATCGGCTGTTTTTTTAAAGCCTTTTCCAATAGTAGTAATCTCGGTGCATGATCAGATTAGCGAGCCAGAAGGGAATACCCATTTGTGGGCGAAAAAGGGTAAACTGCGATTGGTGACAAGTGAAGGCTAAGTAGCGCCTTTGTAGGGCCCTTATGCCGTCGAGGCCCAAACGAGGAAAAGAAAGACAGAATTCGGGTCTGAGAGTGGTTAATTTCTTCTTAGTTGCCTTTTCGATTATCTGGTTGACCTTTTGGGGCAGGACGACCCAATAAAGTCTTATTGGCCATTGTTTTTTTACCTCCCTGACGGCCTCAGTGACTGCCTGTGAGGACCAAATATGATCCTGGTGGCCTGTGAGTCCCCCTTTTTCGTCATAGGTTAAAACAAGATTAGGCCTTTCCCTTTTAAGGTATCTCAGGACAATCTTTTTTAGTCGTTCTTTACTTATCTTATCGAGGGCCATATCGGGATAGTCAAGGACAATGAGTTTGTCGATTTTAAGCTTTTTGCTAGCCCTTTTTAGCTCTTTCTCTCTTATTGTTTTAAGTTCAGCTCTGCTGAATCTTTGTTTTCCCCAATAGCCTTCACCGCCTCGGGTAAGAGTCAAGAGGACAGTAATCGTGTTGGGTAGGGGAGAAAGATAGGCGAGGGTGGCGGCGACGCAGGTTTCATCATCAGGGTGAGGGAAGATGGCCATAATTTTTTTCTTTTTTTTCTTAGATTGGGGGAAGAAGTCAAGCCGTCTTGGTACGCTAAAGTCATGGAGCCAAAAATGAAGGACAAGATAGAAGCCGATCAGGAAGGAAAGAAAAAAAACAGCCAATAACAGAACAATCATTTGTTTAAGGATAGCAAATTAACAAGGGAAGGATAAGCTTTTATTTTGAGCTTAGATTTGCTATAATCAACCTAACGTGCGGGGTAGTGTACGGTGGCACGCGAGGCTCATAATCTCGCAGACCAGGTTCAACCCCTGGCCCCGCAACACATTCGTCCGCCCCTTCAGGCGTTCTTAGTGCAAGCCAAATGGCAGGGTAGCTCAGCCGGTTAGAGCATCGGATTCATAAACCGAAGGTCGTGGGTTCGATTCCCACCCCTGCCACACATGTATAAACCGCTTGTAATGTGCCACTTGACAGGATTAACCGTTAAATAATAAAATACTCACAATGTTAGAGAAAATTAAGAAAATTCTTCTTGATTGGTGGAACAAACTAGCCGGTAAATAACCGCCGGGGGTTTGTGGATTGTTTTAGAAACTCGCCGTGCGGGCGAGTTTTTTAATTGGAAGAAACTTAGGGCCGTGATGTCAATGGTAGCATAGCGGTCTCCAAAACCGCTCGTGGGGGTTCGAATCCTCCCGGCCCTGCCTTATGGCCAGGAAAAAGCGAGTTTTTTCAGGTTCAAGGCCGACCGGAAGACTTCATCTCGGTAATTATCTGGGTGGGGTTAAAGGCTATATTGCCCTTCAAGAGAGGGGTGATTTGGATTGTATTTATAGCGTCGTTGACCTTCACGGAATTACGACTCCTTATAATCCCAAAACTCTCCAGAAAGATATTCGAGAAGTCGTTTTAGATTATCTTGCGGCGGGATTGGATCCCAAGAAATGCCACCTTTTAATTCAATCCCAAGTCCCAGAGCACCTTGAGTTAGCCTATCTTTTAGGCACAATCTATCCCGTTTCCCGGCTCGAACAGCTGCCGACCTATAAGGAAAGGAAGGTCCAATTTCCTAAGTATATCAACCTTGGCCTTCTCTATTACCCTATCTTGATGGCCGCCGACATTCTGATTTATAAAGGGGAATTAGTCCCAGTAGGAATTGACCAGGAGCCCCATATTGAAGTCACCCGAGAGATTGCCCGGAAGTTTAATCAGATGTTTCATCCGCCAACTGGCGGATTTCCCGAACCGCAAAGATTCGCCACTAAGGGAGAAAATGTTCCCTCCTTGACTGGCGAAGGCAAGATGAGTAAAACAGTCGAGGATAGTTATCTTCTTTTAACTGATGACTTAAAAACGATTAAAGAGAAGTTGGCCAGGGTACCTACCAACACTGGGAAAGGGGAAGTTGTGCCTAAGGAAGGCGGGGTGGCCAGCCTGTTGGCTTTAATTGAACTCTTCCTGGGTAAAGGAGCCCGTCAGGCATATGAGAAACAATATTTGGGTAAAGGTATAAAGTATGCTGAATTGAAGGTGAAGCTGGCCGAAACCATTTATCAAGAGCTTAAACCGATTCAAGAGAGAAGAAGATATTATGAGTCACACTCGAAAGAAGTGGATAAAATCTTGAAAGAAGGTCAAGAATATTGCTCTAGGATTGCCCGCCAGACGCTTCTAGAGGTAAAAGAGGCGATGGGCTTGATTTAAGCCCCTCTAGAAAACCAACCTAGATTCTGGTAGAATTAGGTTGTGGAAGTAAAAATTGTTGACGTTACCGGAAAGAACTTCAATCAGATTCCTCGCCCCGTTAAGAAAGGCTTCAATTGTCAGGAATGTTTTTATTGGATGGGTAAGCGTGACGGTAAGCTCGATTTAGTAAAGCAAAAGAGAAAATGGTTCGTAAGGAGGATTTCCCAATCTGGCTCGTTGGCCAAGATCCTGCTTTGGGGAAAAATGAAAACCCCCATTGCTTATATTCAATTTGGGCCGATTGCCGAGTTCCAAACGGCGAAAATGTTTTATCGGGAGCGTTTGCCAATTCCTCGCAGTGGCTGGTGTATCACCTGTATTTCCCTCCAGAGCCGTTATCAAGATAAAGGCCTGGCAAAGAGATTAGTTAATAACGTCCTCCGTGATCTTAAGCGAAGAGGAATTAGAGCCGTTGATGTTTATGACATGCCTGAATTTTGGCAGAGTTTTAACTTTGAAAAAATTCTTGAAGATAAGAAGAAAAACTTCACTATTCTAAGGAAGAAATTAAGGTAGAGATGAAAAACCCGATTATTAAAAAACCAATGAAGAAATTCGAGTTGAAATTTAAGTTTAGCTTGAGAAACATCCTTTTATGGGTGTTGGTGATGGGGATCGTTTTGTCCCTCGTTTTCTCTTTTCGAGGAGTTCAGCCGGCGATAGAGGAAATCTCCCTTTCCCAAGTTTTGACAGATATTAAAGAGGACAAAATTAAATCGGTTGAGGTCGAAGACGACAAGTTAGTTTTAACTTATAAAGATGGAAAAGAATTTTTTTCTCGGAAAGAAGTAGGGACGAGCCTAACAGAGATTTTGGATTCAGCGGGAATTCCTTCGGAAAAGGTCCAGGTTAAGGTTAAGGACACCTCTCTTTCTAAGGCCTGGGTTGATATCTTGGCGACGCTTCTGCCTTTAGGCTTAATGGTAATTTTCTTCTTTTTTATTTTTCGCCAAGCGCGTGGTGCCCAAGACACGATTTTTTCTTTTGGCCGTTCGCGAGCTAAACTCTTTGCTAAGGGGAAGCAGCCAATTTCTTTTAAGGATGTCGCCGGAGTAGAGGAGGCGAAGCAAGAGCTCGAAGAAGTGGTGGACTTCTTAAAACATCCCGGTAAATACCGCCGTCTAGGGGCGAGAACGCCAAAGGGGGTCATCCTGGTTGGACCCAGTGGCACTGGCAAGACTTTGTTGGCTAGAGCAGTTGCCGGTGAAGTGGGGGTGCCCTTCTTTTCTATGGCTGGTTCGGAATTTATGGAGATGTTAGTGGGGGTGGGAGCGAGTCGAGTAAGGGACCTATTCGATAATGCTAAAAAAGCGTCACCATCAATCATTTTTATAGACGAGATTGACGCGATTGGCCGACAGCGAGGCCTAGGATTTACCGGTGGTCATGACGAGAGAGAACAGACATTAAACCAGATTTTGGTAGAGATGGATGGTTTCACCCCCAGTGATAATGTCATTGTTTTGGCGGCCACTAACAGGGGTGATTTATTAGACCCCGCCCTTCTTCGTCCGGGAAGATTTGATCGTCGGGTCGCCCTTGATATGCCCGACATTGAAGACCGTGAGGCGATTATTAAGATTCATGCTCGAGGCAAGCCGTTTGTTAAAGGAATTTCCTGGGGAACAGTGGCTAGACGGACAGTCGGTTTCTCTGGGGCTGACATTGAAAACATGTTAAATGAAGCCGCCATTTTAACCGCCCGCCAAAATAAGAAAGAGATCAATATGGAAGATATTGAAGAAGCGGCCACAAAGGTGAAACTCGGCCCAGAGAAGAAGCGGCTCCAATCAGAAGAGGAAAGAACGATGACGGCCTACCATGAGGCTGGCCATGCCGTGGTGACCCGCCTTTTGCCCCATATGGACCCGGTACACCGAATCTCGATTGTTTCTCGGGGTATCGCCATGGGTTTTACTCTGATTCCACCAAAAAAAGATCGTTATACCGAGACAAAATCGCACCTTTTGGAGACAGTCGTTTCCCTTCTTGGTGGTCGGGCCGCCGAGGAAATGATTTTCAATGATTTTACGGCCGGAGCGGCTTCAGATATTGACCAAGCGACCAGAATTGCCCGGCGAATGGTGGTTGATTTCGGGATGAGTGGTTTGGGTCCGGTCTATCTTGGACCTCAGATAGAAGAGACAGAATATGGTCGTACCTGGCTCCAGCCCTCAGAGATTAGTCCAAAGATGCAGGCTAGAGTTGATACTGAAATTAAACGGATTGTCGACGAATCTTACCAAAAGGCCGTCGCCATTTTAAAGAAGAACAAAAAGAGGCTTAGTTTAGTGGCGGAAAAGCTTCTTAAACAGGAGACGATTGAAGGCGAAGAATTTGAAAAGTTAATGAAGAAAAAGTAATCTTCATGAAGAGATTGGTCCTTATTGACGGTCACGCCATCCTCCACCGTGCCTATCACGCTTTTCCCCTGACCCTAAAAACGCGCCGAGGGGAGACAATTAACGCTGTTTATGGCTTTACCCGGATGCTTTTGACGGTTTTAAAAGATTTGAAACCTGATTATGTTGCTGTCGCCTTCGATTTAGCCGAGCCGACTTTTCGCCATGAATTATTTATCGGCTATCAGGCGCATCGACCAGAAAGGGAGGTGGAATTGGAAGATCAACTTAAGCGGGTGGAAGAAGTGGTGCGGTTTCTGAATATCCCCACTTTTGCGGTTAAGGGTTTTGAGGCCGATGATGTTATTGGGACCTTAGCTAAACAAGCAACCAAGAGGGGAGTGGAGACCATTGTTGTTACTGGTGATCGGGATATCATGCAGTTGGTAAACGACAAGGTTAAAGTCTATGTTCCTGTTAAGGGATTTGCTGATGCCAAACTTTTTGTCAAGAAGAACGTCCAGGAGCTGTTAGGCGTTAGGCCGGAACAAATTATTGATTACAAGGCCATGGTAGGTGATGCCTCAGATAATTATCCGGGGATTCCCGGAATTGGGCCAAAGACAGCGGTGGCACTACTAGGGAAGTATAAAGACTTAGACACTATTTATAAGAACCTCCGACTTTCGTCGGAGAACCTTGTTTCTCGCTCTGCTTATAAGAACCTCCGACTTTCGTCGGAGAACCTTGTTTCTCGCTCTGCTCGAAATAATAGCATAGATAGAATCAAGCCATCGGTAGCCAAGAAGTTGATTGAAGGTAAGGAGTCGGCAAGACTTTCGAGAAAACTTGCTCGGATTGTTACCGATGTTCCTATTAAACTCAATTTGAAAGCCTGCCAGGTACATGATTACGATCGTGGAAAGGCTATAGCCCTTTTTCAGAGGTTGGAATTTAGGTCTTTGATTAAAAAACTGCCAAGGTCAGAGAGTGAAGAGGAACGGCCAAAGGCCGAAGATAAAAACAAGCAAATGAAACTCCTGTGAAAATTGCTTTAGTTCACGACTATCTTAGAGAATACGGTGGAGCAGAACGAGTCCTTGAAACCCTTCATGATATGTGGCCAGAAGCACCAATTTATACTGCTTTCTGTCTTAAGGATTCTGCCGCCGGGAAGGCCTTTGCTAAAGCGAAGGTGATTGAATCCTGGTTGGCGCCCCTGATTAAGCATAAGAATTTATATAGTCCCTTGCGCTTTTTGGCGCCCCTGATTTGGAAGAGTTTTGATTTCTCGGACTATGATTTAGTAATCACTTCTGCCTCTTGGTATATTACTCGAGGTTTTCGGGTGGGGCTAAAAACTAAGGTCATTTGCTACTGCCACACCCCCCCTCGTGCTTTATATGGTTATCCAACTTCGATTGAATGGCAACGATACTGGCCAATCAGAATCTATGGCAATATTATCAATCATTTTTTGAGGCTTTATGACTACCAATCGGCTCAGCAGGTAGATGAGTTTATTGTTAATTCTAAAAATGTCGCCGCCAGGGTGAAGAAGTTCTATCGTCGTGATTCCACTGTTATCTATCCACCGGTTGAAGTGAAGAAAATTATCAAAGCTACCCGAGGTCTCAAGCCCCAAAATTACTATCTGATTGTTTCCCGAATTGTGGGTGCGAAAGGGATTGAGATGACGGCTGAGGCGGCCAGAAAAGCAAAAGTCACCTTAAAGATTTTGGGCGAGCCGGCTGGATTGCGATGGTTTGGGGGTAAGCTAGAGACCTTAAAAGGTAAAAGAGTGAAGTTTCTGGGACGGGTGTCTGATGAGAAGCTTTATCGTTATTATGGCCAATGTCGGGCCTTTCTCGCCTTAGCAACGGATGAAGACTTTGGAGTGACGCCGGTTGAAACCATGGCCGCTGGTCGGCCGGTGATTGCTTTTCGGGGTGGGGGCTATTTAGAATCAGTCATAGAAGGAAAAACCGGTGAGTTTTTTAATGAACCAACAGTTGAAAGCCTGGTTAAGGTTTTGAAGAAATTTGATCCTAAGAAATATCAAAGAAGTGATTGTCTTGCCCAGGCAAAGAAATTTTCTAAAGAGAGATTTAAGAGAGAGATTAAGGAGTTTGTAAAAAAACATGCCTGAACTACCAGAAGTTGAAACAATAAAGCGAGATCTATCAGCGTTGATAGTTGGTAAGAAGATTTTGGAGATTACCACTGATTCACCGAAGCAGGTAAAGCCGTCGCTGTCAGTGGTGGAGAAGTCAATAGTCGGCGCGGCGATCATAAAGATTGAAAGGCGAGCGAAACTGCTTCAGATTTTCCTGGCCAATGGTCAGATTTTAGCGATTCATCTCAAGTTGACCGGCAGACTTTTAGTGAGGAAAAAAGGGGCACCCAGGGATGATTGGCAACGCGTTGTCATTTCCCTAAGCGGCAATAAAGAGCTACGTCTTGCCGATTTACGGAAATTTGGTTGGGTGAAGCTTGTTAAAGACAAGCAAGAACTAGAAAAACTTTTGGCTGAATTTGGGCCGGAACCAATGGACGACCTTAATCTCGAGAAGTTTAAGGCCATTCTTGTTTCCAGCAGTCGGCCGGTGAAGACAGTTTTGATGGACCAAAAGAAAATTAGCGGTGTCGGTAATATTTATGCCAACGACGCCTTATTTTTAGCCAAGATTGACCCGCGACGGCCGGCGAATAAACTTGGTGATAAAGAAGCGAAGGTGCTTTATCAGGCCGTCGAGAAAGTGCTTCAAGCGGGCATTAAATATCGAGGTGCCTCCGATCAGTATTACCTTGATGCCCTGGGGAGAAAAGGCTCTTACCAGGATCATTTCCTGACTTATGGCCGAGAGGGAGAGAAGTGCTTTGACTGCGGTGGGAAGATTGAGAGGGTTAAAATTGGGGGGCGGGGGACTTTTTATTGTCTTAAGTGCCAAAAATAGCGATGCTCCTTAAATCGATTCACCTCCAGGATTTCCGTTCCTATAAAATGAAGAAATTTAAGTTTTCTTCGGGAATAACCTTGGTGGTGGGTCCAAACACCAGTGGTAAAACTAACCTTTTAGAGGCAATTTATCTCCTGGCGACAGGAAGAAGCTTTCGGGCAGGGGTAGAGCGAGAGATGATTAGCTATGGTAGGGATATAGCCAGGGTCAAGGGAAGAGTGGCGGGGGAGGATGGAGTAGAGAATTTAGAGATAGTTTTGACGGTTGGCCAGGTTGGGAGGGAAAAGGCGCCGAAAAAAAGATACCTAATTAACGGTGTCGGCAAGCGGATGGTGGATTTTGTGGGCCAGTTTCGCTGTGTTCTTTTCGGGCCAGAAGACCTGGAGATTATTATTAATAGTCCCTCTGTCCGTCGGGGTTATCTGGATGGTGTTTTGGAACAGGTTGATCGGGACTACCGCCGGGCCAGCCTTTCCTATCAAAAAGGACTGCGACAGAGAAACAAGTTACTCGAGCAAATTCGGGAACAGGGAAAACCCAGATCGATTTTGTTTTTCTGGGATAAATTACTGATTGAGAACGGCGAGATTATTACCCAAAAACGGGAAGAATTTATTGATTTTATTAACCAACAGCCAGGTCATTTCGGTAGGCTCAATCTTCACCATGACCAGAGTGTGATTTCTCCCCAGAGATTGGAAAAATATGCCGAAGAAGAGGTAGCGGCCGGGATGACTCTCGTCGGGCCTCACCGAGACGACTTTGTCGTCCAAATAGAAAAGAGAGATCTTCATGCCTTTGGTTCCAGGGGAGAGCAGCGAACAGCGGTTTTCAGTCTAAAACTGGCCGAACTTGAATTTGTTGCTCAAAAAACCGGCGAGCGGCCAGTTTTACTTCTCGATGATATCCTTTCTGAACTTGACCAAGCTCATCGGGCAAGAATTTTTGAAGTCATTCCCAAGCAACAGACGATTATTACCACGACTGACCTTAGTTTAATCGGAAAAGAGTCTCTTCAGAAGGTTGAAAAAGTAAATTTGGGTGGTTGAATCAGGTTTGTTACATCGGCGGCAAGCCGAAGGTCGAAATTTCGACCTGAGACGCCGCCCGAGCCCAGCGAGGGTAGCACCGCCACGTAAGAAGCCGATCCCGAGAGCCGAGAGCGAGGCGGAAAGATTAGGGAAACCCGAAATCTCGGGGAAGCTTCAGTTTCCCTCTTGACAAATTTTCCATTTCTGACTAAAATCTGAGTATAATCTGACCATCAGTTAAGCCATGAATAAAAAAAAGGCCGCCAAAATAACCCCTCCTCTTAGCCTAGAAACACTTAAAGATTATGCCGAAGATATTTTTAAGCCAATAAGGCGAGGAGAAAATGTCACCACCATTTGGGTGGCTATGGCCGGGAGAAGAATTAGGAATAAGTTTATTATTAACTACCCCGAGGTCTTCAAGGAAGAGATTGGTGAGACAAATAAATACCTTTTAGTTTATATTGAGCCCCTAGAGTTAACCGAGGAGAGTAACGTTGGCTATATCAAATTACTAATAAAGTCGATAGTTGAAGGTTACAATAAACAATTGGGCAGGAACCTTAAAAGGCTCCCGACGGAAAAGTATCTCCCTTCTAAATCCTCAGTCGACTATTCCCAATTACTGGAGCTAATCAGGAAATTAATAAAAGACATTGTTTCCCAGAAAAAGGAAGTTGTTTTGTTTTTAGGCGAGTTTGATGAGCTCGAATTCGCCGGCTCAATTCTCTATAACAACCTGAAGGCGCTATGGGCTGACCTTAAAGGAAAGCTTCATTTTGTTTTTCTCTTACTCGAGGATATGACTCGACCTGAGGCAATCAATAAATATGGGGAGTTAAATGAATTGTTGCTTCAAAACATTGTCTATATTCCTTTAATAGGGAAACACGACATTGATTATTTAGTTGATTATTTTGGGAGCCAGTTTAAGAGAGAGTTCTTAAAAGAAGAGAAAGATTTACTGTCAAAAATTTGCGGCGGTCATCCTTATTTAATTAAATCTTGTTCCAGAATCGTGGCCTTGATGGACGGTGAGAAATTAGGGACGCCAGAGCTAGAGAAAAGATTGCTTTCTCATTTTGAACCCCGCTCTGCTTCCCAGAAAATTTTTGATTATCGAGATCAACTGGAGAAAGATTTTTTAAGGAAAATCATCAAAAACGGAAAAACTCAAGAATTACCCGAAAGCGTTAGCACTTTAGCGAACTTGGGGTTAGTAAGGAAAGACAAGGATGGCACTTGGGCTCCTTTTGGCAGCCTCTTTAAATCTTGTATTGAAGAAGGAAAGGGGGGGTTAGAACCTCCTCGGGCGACAGACAGGAAGCTCTTTTTCGACGAGAAAAGCGGGGCAATTCTAGTTGATGAAGAGAATATAGAAGAAAATTTCACGAGACAAGAATATGAAGTCCTTCGCTTCTTTCTTAGGGAACCTAATCATTTGCGGTCCAGAGATGAAATTAGCGAAGCGATGTGGGGAAAGGAGTCTTACGATAAGTACTCAGACTGGGCGATTGACCAATTAATGAGTAAAATTAGGAAGAAGTTGAAAAATTTAGGTGCAGGTAATGTTTTAGTCACGGTCAGAGGAAGAGGATACAAGATAGTCTTATCTTAACTTCATTTTCTTCTTGTTCTTCCTGCCTTTTTCTCTCTTGCTTTTATAGCTTCGGGGCTCCAGTGGGGAAGATATTGATTCGCTGCTGGCATCACTGATTTGGTCTTGCCCTTGGCGGCGATTTCGAGGATGGCTTCAGTTGAACTGGTATAAGGCGTACCAGCCACAAGAATGACGGTATCAATTCCAGTATTTTCCCGGATATCTGGCCAGTTCTCAATCACTTCTCCGATGCTTCCCCAGCGAGTTATCAATATTCCTCCTTCTTGCTGGATCTTCCGTGGTTGTCTTTGGCGCACTGCTATCTTTCTGGTTTCTCCACTGCCTTCCCATGCGATTTCGTCAGAACCATAAACAAAGCACATTCGCGTTTCAAACCCAGCGGCTCGATTAACAGTCTCGAGATCACTGACAATTTGTCCTTCCATACTACGGACGGTGTGAAAGACTCTAGCGGCAAGATGAGTTACTTTAGTTGGGTCGGGCTGGTGGTGGATCGTAAAATATATGTCTTCAAACCCAGCGAGTTGTAATAGCATTACTCCTAATCTTTGGTTGAGGGCGCCAATTTTGGCGGTATCCTTTTCATAAAGGGGTATCCTAGAGGTATCGGTAACGGGAACTATAAGAATAATCGATTTTCTCTCCTCGTCTTGAGTTTGATTGAGATGCTCATGGAGCTTTTGGAATAAGTCCCAATGGCCTTTGGTAAACATACCAAATGTCCCCGTGACGACGTAAACTCTTAATTCAGTGGTTTTTTCATCGATAATCTCGGCAAAATCAACACCAGTCACCTCTTTGATGGGGATCGTTCTTAACGTTCGCCTCGCTTTAGCTCCTGGTTCGGCATCGGGGATAAGCCCGAATCTTTGGCCCGCGGCGGCCAGGGCGGAATTTACTTCTGGCCAAGAAGCGGCCAGTTGAATTTGGAGTGGCCCTAGGTTTTCTACCCCTAACGATTCGGCTAACTGGATTAAGGCTAATCCAATTTCCTCCGGATACTTGCCATTACCCCGGGAGACTTCAATCATTGATTGGGCCAGGGTAGCGAAGGCATCAGGTGTCGGGATCAAAGCTTCGGCGCCAACGGTGTATAAAGTGGTTCTATAAAGATTACTGTAAACCTGGGAATATCTCGTCTCCACTAACTTTTCTGCTCTCTCGATTTCCTTGAGGATCGGTTGTCCGGGGCTACTCCGTTGTAACTCCTGGTGGACAGAGATTAATGAGTTTCTTAAACAGAGGAATGGCTGGAGAAGAATCTGTGGTTCCTCTTGACCGGGAACGCTCGGAGCCTGGAATAGTTTAAGATGTGTTGGTTGATCAAGTAAAGTGGTGAAGTTCACGAGGGCGGTCACAAATTCCATGGCGCTGTTGGCCTCGGCCGAAGAAAGCTTCTGTAACAGCCAGGCCCTAAAAATCGGTTCCGATTCCTCATATTTTAACGTTCGGATGATGCTTAAAAAGGAAGAAGGAATAGTGAAGTCGTATTCAATATCTGTCTCGCCCCGGTCGATTCTAACCGATAGACCGCGAAAAGCCAGTCCAAGCGAGTCTAAAAGTTGTCTTGCGACTGATCCCTCTTTTCTTTCACTAAGAGCGATTGTCTCCCAGGCATCCTCTAGTTGGTTTGACTTTAAAGTTTCCCCTTTTGGTGCCGGTTGGGGAATTAGCGCCTCTGGAGTTACGGCCGCCCGAGGTAATTGTTCCAAGAGCTCGAGAGCAACGGGATAGGCCTGGGATTTTCTGGCCACTAGTTCCGAAGAGAGCAACTTTCCTCCTAGAAGTCTCGCTAGGGGATGCATATTTCTTGGCAGTTTTCTTGTGAGGCTAGCAACACGTTGCTCCATTTGCCTTAATGGAAGATTCCCTGAACTGTCTCGGAACGCCTCAACGAGATGGTTTAGTTGTTGTGATCCGAGGGTAACACCCGTTTCGCCAACTCGAAAAGGGATACCCCTTAAAGTGGCTACTCTCAAACTCTCAAATAACCTATGAACATTGCCTATTTGCCCCACCAAGGGCCTCTCCTTTATTTCGATCGGAGGACTTTCTGGGAGAGCCTCGTTTTGAACACCATCACGTTTTCTCTCAATCATGAATATTCAGTTTTAAGTCAGCTTTTAGTCAAGCGAGATTGTCTACATTGCTTTATTTTTAACACAAAAGGGCAACGGTAAAACTGACTGATTTCCGAGGCCCTTTTTATTTAGCCGGTATGGTTTCGTATTCTACTATAGGTTGTCTACTTTTTCAATGCTTTTGGAAGGTGACGGTTGACTGCTCAGAAAAATCAGATTTTCACACCTAGCTAACTAGATTTTTGTTAGATTAAACTCAAGCAGACGGTGGTAAAGAGTTTTATTATTAACTTGTAAAAAAGGGCTAAGGCACCAAAAAGCCAAAGGCGGTTAGCCGAGGAGAGAGACTTTTAGCCTTAGCCTGATTGAAATAAGGAGTTATTTCGAGCGCAGCAAGAAACAAGGTTCTTGCTGAAAGCAAGGTTCTTATCAAAACATGGAGCCTAAAGACATCATTGCCCCATTACAACAATGGCTTTTAACCAAAGACAGGTGTGTGGGTTGCGGGCGGCCCCTTAAAGAGGCCAAGGAACAAAAAAAGAACGGTATCGTTCTGATTGCTTGTGAATGTCGGCGGATTTTTGTCCACAATCCTAGAGTGGATTCCTATCGCCGGGCTCTATTCGGGGAAGTCAAGATTGATGAGTAGAAAAAATGGAGGGCAGGAAAATGCGAGAGGTAATCGTTACAGTTGTTGTTGGCTTTCTTAAGGCCTATCTCTGGTTGATTTTAATTCCCCTGGGTGTCATTGGCTTCTTCATTGAGGATTAGGACTTCTTAAAGTGGTTGCATGATAGCAGTTAATTTTGGTTATTTTTATTGACATCGTAAAGAAGATATATTAAAGATGGAACAGAAGAGATGCCGGTGGTAATTAATTACAAGATTTGTGACCTCGCCCCAGAATGTGGGGGAATTGAGGTTTGCCCCAATGGGGCCTTTTTTTGGAATAAGAAAACCAAAAGGCCAGAGGTGGATAACGAAAGGTGCCTCTCTTGCGGGATTTGCGCCCGAGAGTGTCCGGTAGAGGCGATCTTGGTCGCGACCACCGAGGGAGAATATCAAAGACTGTTAGAAAAAGTAAAAAATGACCCTCGGTCAGAAAAAGACCTTTGGCGAGAAAGATTGGGTTGCCAGCCAGGCAGAACACCCCCCTTGGCGAAAGTCGTCACCCCTAAAAATTTTTCCCAAGAAGTGGCGAGAACAAAAGCCCCCTTTGTTTTAGATGTTTGGAGTGAAGCCACGCTTGATTGTCGCTACCATTCGCTTTTATGGGATGATTTGAAAACTACGGGCAGGATTAGATTTAAGAAACTTGACGGAGGTGAAGATTCTAAACTTGCCAAGAAGCTGGGTGTGACTAGGTTTCCCACCCTTTTGTTTTTTAAAGAAGGGAAAGAAGTGGGACGGAGAGAAGGTTATCTATATTCTAAAGACAAAATAGCGTTGAGAAAACAAATAACATCTTCCCTGGACTAAAATCCAGAGTTTTCACCCCTAAGGGAAGATGTTTTACAGCTTCAATTCATCCGTCTGCTGAAGCAGCCGGTTTTCTTGAAGCTTTTAATAAGGAGGCTTCTAGGATAAAATTGGTTTTGTTCCTTGTGATTCTCCGCAACCTATGCGATAATAACGATTGACTATTAGCTATCAACTATTAACTATCAATCCGTGGATTCTCCTCAATTTACCATCAACAACGGAATTTTGGCAAACGTTGGCCTGATTGAGGCGGCTAAGGAGGTTATTGAGAACGCGCCTTTGATTCCGATTTATGAGGCGAGATTTATTAAAGAAGCCATCGCCCGAACTGTTCACCACGCCACCCATCTTGAGGTTGAAGGTTATGACCTTTCTCTGGCCGAAGTCAAGCGTGCTATTGAGGGAGAAAACTTAGTGGCCAGAGAGAGGGATATTCAAGAGGTGATTAATTATCGTAATGCCATCAGATACATCGAAGAGTTAGGGAAAGAAAAGAAAGAGGAAGGCCTCCGCTATACCCAAACGATGCTTAAAAAAATAAATTACTTTGCCTGTGAGCGGATTATCACTGATGGACGTGCGGGTAATTATCGACAGACCCAGGTAATTTTAAGGAACAGTGGTACCGGAGAAGTGGTTTTTCGGCCACCGCCAGCGATTGAGTTGACCTTTTTGATAGAAGACTTTTTTACTTGGATTAACACCGCTGAGGCGAGAAAAATCCATCCGGTCATTCGAGCGGGGATTGCCCATTATTATCTAGTGGCCGTTCATCCTTTTATTGAGGCTAACGGGAGAACAGCCCGGGCTTTTGCTACTCTCATTCTGTTTGCCGAGGGTTATGATATTAAAAAATTTTTCTCCCTTGAGGAATATTTTGACCGAGACGCCCTTCATTACTACCAGGCTTTAATGATGGTTGATAAACAACATCGAAATTTAGCCAATCGTGACCTGACTCCCTGGTTGGAATATTTTACTCAAGCAATGGCCGTGGAGCTCACCCGGATTAAAGAAAGAGTGAAGAGGCTTTCCCTTGACCTAAAAGTGAAGGGCAGAATTGGCTATCAGATTCCCCTTAATGAGCGCCAGATTAAACTGATGGAATATTTAGAAGAACACGGTTCAATCAGCACCACGGAGGGGAGAAAAGTTGCTTCTGAGTATTCAGAGGACACGATTCTTCGCGACTTCAATTACTTTGTTCAGAAGAAACTCGTCAAAAAATCAGGTAGAACCAAAGGAGCCAGGTATGTCCTCAAAGGACACCCAGGCCGATAGTATGCTAAAATAAAGTCAGAAGGAGAAATGAGGCCAACCGATCCACAATTTCTATACATGATTTTAGTTCTCCCGACTCTTTTTGGCCTGGTTTTGGTGGGTGAGGGACTTAATAAGATTCTAAAGGAAGAAAAACAGGGCTGGTTTTCCCTCATCTTCGGCATCCTCTTTATTTTTGTTGTTCTTTTTGCCTACTGGTTTTTCTCCGTGAATTTGGCATGACTTTTAAAACCCTAGCTGATTATTTTTCTCGACTAGAGAAAACAGCCTCCCGAAACGAAATGACCGCGATTTTGGCGGAGTTATTAAAGAAAGCCGAGATTGCCGAAGTCGATAAGGTTTGCTACCTTTCTCAAGGACAATTAGCCCCCTCTTATGCTGGCGTTGAGTTTAATTTAGCCGAAAAAATGATGATTAGAGTTTTGGCCCAGACGTATGGCCAAAGTAAAGCTAAAGTAGGGAGGAAGTATAAGGAAAAAGGTGATCTTGGTGATGTGGCCGCCCTTTTTGACAAGAAAGAAAAAGCTAAGCCGTTATCCATTAATAAGGTCCACCAGCGGCTAGAAGAGATTGCCTTGGAGGCAGGGACAGGTTCGGTGGAAAGAAAGATTAATAAAATGGGACAGTTGCTGAATGATCTTGATTCCCAGTCGGCTAAATACGTTACCCGTATTCCTCTAGGTAGATTGAGGTTGGGATTTTCTGATTTAACTCTTTTGGACGCCCTTTCTTGGATGATCGCCGGCGATAAAAGTAAACGAAAGGAGATTGAGGAGGCTTTTAATAATCGAGCTGATGTGGGCCAAATCGCCCAGATAATTAAGTCTAAAGGCTTAAAAGGCTTAAAAAGTTTAAAGGTGCAATTAGGGGTGCCGATTATGCCGGCTCTTTGCCAACGCTTGCCGACGGCTGAGGAGATGGTGAAAAAATTAGGCAAGATGGCGGTTGAGCCTAAATATGACGGCACGCGCCTGATGATTCACTTTAGTAAAAAGAAAAAATGGGAGCAAGCTAGTGATCAGTTAGCTTTTGATTTCCAGCCCAAGGGATTTGTAAGGACTTTTACCCGGAATTTAGAGAACACCACCCACATGTTTCCTGACTTAGTGGAAGCGGTTTTTAAAGAAGTCAGGGCTCAAGAAGCCATTTTGGATTGTGAAGGGATTGGTTACGACCCCAAAACAGGCAAGTTTTTGCCTTTCCAGGAAACGATGAAGAGAAAAAGGAAATATGGCATTAGCAGAAAAGCCAAAGAAATTCCCCTGAAGTTTTTTTGTTTTGATATTTTGTACAAGGATGGTCGAGATTTACTTCAAGTACCTTTTAGTAAGAGAAGAGCAATTTTAGAAAAGACTGTTTCTCCAAAGAATAAAACCCTTGTTCTCTCGCCTCAAATTGTGACCGAAAGTCCACAAGAGTTAAGAAAATATCATGACGAGCAAATTAGGAAGGGTTTAGAAGGGGTGGTAGTTAAGAAATGGGAGGAAGCCTATGATCCCGGTCGGCGAGGCTATACTTGGGTGAAATTTAAGACTGAGAAGGGCAAGAAAGGTGGCGGCTTGGCAGATACTTTAGACTGTGTGGTTATGGGTTATTACATGGGGAGAGGGAAAAGGGCGAGTTTTGGAATAGGAATGTTTTTGGTTGGTGTCAGAGAATCGGGAAGGAGTGGTTCTTTTTTGACTATTTCCAAAGTTGGAACGGGACCTTCTGATGAGCAGTGGCAAGAAATGAAAAAGAGAGGTGATGAAGTAGCCGTCAATGAAAAGCCAAAGGAATATCAGGTTGATAAAAATTTGATTCCTGATGTTTGGTGTTTACCTAAGATTGTGGTTGAGATTGAGGCTGATAACATTACCAAATCACCGATTCATACAGCCAAATATTCTCTGCGTTTTGCCAGATTAGTCCGCTTCCGTGATGACAAATCTCCTGAACAGGCCAGTACTCTCCAAGAGGCTGAGAAACTTTTCCGACTCCAGAAATAATTGGTATGCTACAATAAATCCGTGGTTAGGCCGCGCGTTCAGGATAAACACTTTGGAGGAATAACCTCTAATGAGGCGCGAAAGCGCCTAGAAGAAATTGGCCCTAATGAATTAGTCAAACGACGGCAACTTTCAGAGATAAGACTCTTCGCCTCCCAGTTCAAATCTCCCTTGGTTTATATTTTAGTTCTTGCTGGATTGGTAACTCTTTTTCTTAGTGAGTTTACCGACACGGTTGTAATTTTTGCCGCCGTTTTTCTGAATACTATTTTGGGTTTTTGGCAAGAGAGAAGAGCCCAAAGGGCCTTGGTTGCCCTCCGCTCGCTCTTGGCTCCTAAGGCCAAGGTAATCCGAGACGGAAAACAGCAGGAGATTGAGGCGATAAAGTTGGTTCCCGGTGATTTGGTTGTCTTAACTATTGGGGCTCGAGTCCCGGCTGATGGGGTGTTGATCGAGGCAACGGACCTTTCGGTTAATGAGGCCATTTTAACCGGTGAATCGATGCCAGTGGAGAAGAGAGCCACTGACAGTCTTGATCGAGCCGAAAAAGAAAACCAGGCCTTTATGGGGACAACCATCGTCACGGGAATTGCCAAGATGCTTGTCACTCAGACAGGCATGGCAACGGCGATGGGGAGAATCGGCGAGAGAGTAGAGGAAGTAGAAGAGGAAAGAACGCCTTTACAGATCCAGCTTGATAAATTGGCTAAAATTATTGCGCTCCTAGTAGGAATTATTGCTATTATTATCTTCCTTTTTGGTAAGTTTCTGGGCTACGAGCCCATCGAGATGTTTACTATCAGTGTGGCGTTGGCCGTAGCGGCCATTCCCGAGGGTCTGGTAGTCACCCTTACGGTGATTCTGGCCTTAGGAATGCAGCGGATTCTTAAGAGAAAAGCGATTATTCGGAAACTTTTAGCAGCGGAGACTTTGGGCTCCGTTTCCGTTATTTGTGCCGATAAAACGGGGACTTTGACCGAGGGGAAGCTGCGGGTGATAAAGGATGATTTTGACGAACAAGATTTAGGCATTAAGGCGGCCATTCTCTGTAATGATATGCGCGATCCCTTAGAAGCGGCGATGTGGGATTGGGCCGAACAAAAAATCAAAGAGCAAAAATTAAAAGTCAAAAATATCCAAGAGCAATACCCTCGTCTTGATGAAATTCCTTTCTCGCCAAAATATAAATACATTGCCACTCTTCATCCCAGCCTTTTGTTAATTTCTGGAGCTCCTGAGGTGATTCTTTCCAAATCAGGGTTGATAAAGACTGAACTTCAGGTCTGGCAGAAGAAACTTGATGAGTATGGGAGAAAAGGATATCGACTGGTTGGTTTTGGCTACAGGAGAGTTAAGAAGGGGAAAAAGAAGATTAAAGAGGAAGACTTAAAGAATATTCAATGGCTCGGAATACTTATCTATAAGGATCCGGTCAGGGAAGGAGTAGAGAAGGCTCTGAATGAATGTCAAAAAGCAGGCATTAAAGTCAAGGTGATTACCGGAGACTATCCTCCTACCGCACTGTCGGTTCTTGAACAACTTGATCTTAAGATTGATTCGCAGACGCAGGTCATGACTGGCGAGGAGCTGGAAAAAACCTCCGACAGTGAACTCAGAGAAAAAGTTAAGGATGTCGTCCTTTTCGCCCGAACCACTCCCGAGCAGAAGTTAAAGATTGTTCAGGCTCTCAAGGATAATCATGAGGTGGTGGCGATGACCGGTGACGGAGTTAACGATGCGCCCGCCTTAAAACAGGCTGATATTGGTATCGTGGTGGGCGAGGCTTCGGATGTCGCTCGCGGAACAGCCGATATGGTTTTACTGGATTCTCAGTTTTCGACCATTGTCCAGGCCATTGAGGAAGGAAGAAACATTTTCGAAAATATCAAAAAAGTAACCCTCTATCTTCTTTCTTGTAGCTTTACCGAAATTATTCTTATTGGCGGGAGTCTTCTTTTTAGATTACCACTACCTCTTGCGGCGGGACAAATTCTCTGGATCAATTTAGTCCAAGACAGCCTGCCGGCAATGGCTCTGGCGTTTGAGCCTAAAGAAGAGGGATTGATGAAGGAAAGACCACGGAAGAAAGAAGCGGCCCTTCTTGATCCGCAGATGAAAATCTTAATTTTTGTAATCGGGATTATCACTGATTTGTTTTTACTCGGATTGGTCATTGCCGCTTCGAAAGGAAGACTTTCCTTTAGGTTTAGTCAAACCATGATCTTTGCCAGTTTGGGAATAATTTCTTCTTTTACTATCTTTGCTTGTCGTTCTTTACGGAAACCGATTTTTAAATATAATTTCTTGAGCAATAAATTTTTAGTCGGTTCAGTTCTTTTGGGCTTCTTCTTGCTTGGTTTGGCAGTTTATTTTCCACCCCTCCAGTTTTTATTAAAAACGCATTCTCTGGGAGTTCGCGAGTGGCTTTTTCTTTTTGGTATTGGCCTCTTTAATCTTTTGGCCATTGAGCTGACCAAATGGGTTTTTATTACATCGGCTGCAAGCCGAAGGTCGAAATTTCGACCTGAGGCGCCGCCCGAGCGGAGCGAGGGTAGCGCAGCCACGTAAGAAGCCGATCCCGAGAGTTGATAGCAGCACAATGCGGGAAGGTCGGAAACCCCGAGCCTCCGCGCTCGGGAAGGCTTCATTGTTCGCCGAAAGAAGCCCTTGGGTAGTATATAATTAGCGGAGAAATGACTTTACTGATTCTTTATCTCTTCCTTATTTTTGGCTTTTCTATCTTGTTGGTGAAAGCGACAGATATTCTCGTCATTAACCTCAAGTCTTTTTCGCGTCGAACCCTCGTTGGCCAATTTGCTATCACGACCTTTTTACTGGCCCTGGCGACTTCTTTACCAGAGCTGGTCGTGAGTTTGACGGCTGCCTTTGAGGGTAAATCTGTCTTGGCTTTAGGAAACGTAATCGGCTCAAATATTGCTGATATGTCTTTAGTGATTGGTGGTGCTTCCTTGGTGGGGGGAGCGGTGGCGGTCAGGGGTGTCTTTTTACGGCGGGACGTTTTCTATGCCTTTCTTGCCGGAGCGGCACCGATGGTCCTGCTCTTTGACAAGAACCTAGAAAGGACTGATGGCTTAATTCTTCTTGCTATTTATGGTTTTTATAATGTTTGGGTTCTAAGAGAAAGGCGACGTCACTTGGCTGAAACGAGAGACAGTGAGGAAGAAGGGTTGATAACAAGATTATTAAAACGGCTAAATCATACTGGAGCCAAAAAGGAATTAGGTTGGATCTTCTTGGGATTGGCTTTGCTCCTTTTCTCAGCCGATATGATTGTGAGACTGGCAGAGAAAATGGCGCTGGCTCTTAATTTACCTTTATTATTAATCGGTTTGTTTTTGGTAGCTGTGGGTACATCCCTGCCCGAACTCGCTTTTGAGTTAAAGGCGGTGAGAGCCAGACAACCGGAAATGGTTTTTGGTGATCTTTTAGGATCGGTGGTGGCCAACGGTACTTTAATCATTGGTTTAGCCGCTTTGATTTCACCGATAAGGATTCAGGCTTTTGATGAATATCTTTTAGCCACCATGGCTTTTGTCGTGGTTTTTGGCCTTTTTTACCTTTTTATTCGCACTAAACGCTCTCTTGAGCGCTGGGAGGGGGCAGCGCTTTTGGGAATCTATCTAGTTTTTGCGCTGCTCGAATTTCTTAGGCTTTAAGCAATGGAATTGATTGCCGATCTTCATCTTCACAGTAAATACTCCCGGGCGGTTTCTCCACAGATGGTCATTCCGGAGATAGCCAAATGGTCAAGGAATAAGGGAATTCATCTTGTTGGTGCCCCAGACTGGACCCACCCCCTTTGGGTGAAAGAGTTGAGGAGAGATTTAAAGGAGGTAGGAGAAGGAGTCTATGCCTATCGAGAAGACTTAGGGGGGCCGAGGTTTCTTTTGGTAACCGAGATTGCCAGTATTTATAGTCAAGGCGGAAAGGGGCGGCGGATTCACACCTTGTTTTTTGCCCCTAGTTTTTCCGTGGTGGAAGCAATTAACCAGAAGTTGAGCTCTAGACAAGTAAAATTAATGAGTGATGGTCGTCCCATTACCAGTCTTTCTAGCATCGAGATTTGCGAACTGGTTTTTTCTATTTCTAAAGACTGCTTGGTTATTCCTGCTCATGCTTGGACACCCTGGTTTTCCTTATATGGCTCGCGTTCAGGTTTCGATTCGATTAAGGAATGTTTTGGCCAATTTACTGATCAGATTTACGCGATTGAGACGGGATTGTCGAGTGATCCGGCCATGAATTGGCGAATAAAAGAGCTAGATAAAAGAAGTATTGTCAGTTTTTCAGACGCCCATAGCCCTCGGAAATTAGGAAGAGAGGCGACAGTGCTCACGCTAGAGAACACAGAGAAGGTATCTTATGAGGAAATTAAAAAAGCAATCATTAATAAGCAGATTGCCTATACGATTGAATTCTATCCAGAGGAGGGGAAATATCATTATACAGGGCACCGTCATTGTGGAATAAAACAATCACCAGAAGAAACTAAAAAATTAGGGACGACTTGCCCCGTTTGTGGTAAACCTCTTACTGTGGGAGTGATGCATCGAGTTGAACAGTTGGCCAGTCGGCCTTCTGATTTTAGACCGGCAAAACGGCCGGATTATAAAATGCTGGTACCCTTAATGGAAATTTTAGCAGAGTCGCTAGGGTATGGTTTTTCCAGCCAAATTGTAGAAACTGAGTACAATCGTTTGATAGCAGAGTTTGTCTCAGAATTTAACGTTTTGCTTAATGTTGATATTGAAGAGGTCGCTAAAGTGTCTGGCGAAAAAGTGGCTGAGGGACTAAGGAGAGTCAGGGAAAGGGAGATTCTTATTGACCCCGGTTATGATGGTGTTTTTGGAACCGTAAAAATCTGGCAGACTAACAAAGAAAAAGAGGGACAGGAACAAATGGCTTTGTTTTAATGGGGTTTGAGGTGTTAAAACACCCCTTGACAAACACCAAAGTCCTGTGGGACGATTAAATTGTTATCACCAGGTGGCTTAAATGAAAGGGGGTGAAAATTAATGGCGGAAAAGACAGGCCTCGGATTGCCAAAAAACACGGCGGCGGCGCTTTCTTATGTTTTGGGCTGGTTGACGGGTATCGTTTTTCTTCTGATCGAAAAAGATCCTTTTGTGCGCTTCCACGCCATGCAGTCGATTATTGTTTTTGGCGCCCTGACCATCATTAACTTCATTCCCTTGATTGGTTGGATTCTTTCTCCTTTAGTCTTGATTGTTGGTTTTATTCTCTGGTTGCTTCTAATTTACAAAGCCTATCAAGGAGAAGAATTCAAATTGCCGGTGGTGGGTGACTTCGCTAAAAAGCAATTAGGAAGAATAAAATAAACCTAAGAACAACCCGGCGGAAATCGCGACCAGCGTAAGAGGAGTTTGGTTGTGCTTTTTCTTTTTTTGTTATAATTTGATTGAAAAGAGAATTATCTAGGCTAACGAAGTGCCGAAGCATAATTTGATTGAAAAGAGAATTATCTAGGCTAACGAAGTGCCGAAGCATAATTTGATTGAAAGAAAAATTAGGGTAATTTTCTAGCAAAAATGACAAGCCCGAGAGGGCGCAGTATACTTCTTTTAGATGGCCTTCCAAAATCGGACCCAGGCGGGTAGAAAGCTGGCGGAGAAGTTATTGGGATACAAGGGTAAAAATAACTTGGTTATCCTGGGTATTCCTCGAGGTGGGGTGGTGATTGCTAAGGAGCTAGCGATAGCCCTTACTTGTTCCCTTGACGTGATTGTCACTAAGAAAATTGGTGCCCCCGGGAATTCGGAGTTAGCCATTGGCGCCGTGGGCGCAGCCGGTGAACCGGTAATCAATAAGGAGTTGGCCGCTCGGGTGGGGGCGAACGAGGAATATCTTAAATCTCAAATCGCAAAACTCAAAACTGAAGTGGCCAGGCGAATTAAAGAATATCGGGGTGACAAGCCGCCACTTGATTTAAAGGATAAAATAGTCATTATTACCGATGACGGTTTGGCCACCGGAGCGACGATGGAGGCAGCGGTGGAGGTTATTAAACAACAGAAGCCAAAGAAAATCGTTGTTGCCGTTCCGGTGACCGCGCGTGATTCTCTTAAAAAAATTGAGGCTAAGGTAGATGAGGTGGTTTATCTCGAGGCGCCACTGATGTTCTTTGCCGTCGGTCAATTCTATGAAGATTTCCCTCAAATTACCGATGAAGAGGTGAAGGAGCTCTTAAGGTGAAACTTATTGTTGGCTTAGGTAATCCAGGAGAAAAGTACGCAAGCACTCGCCATAATCTTGGCTATATGGTTTTGGATGAACTCCTGAGAAAATTAACCCCCGTAGAAGAAACAATTTGGCAAGAAGATAAAAAGTTAAATAGTTTAATCGCTAAGATTGACGGTTTTGTTTTAGTTAAGCCTCAGGCTTTCATGAACCGATCGGGTTTGGTAGTGGTAAAAGTGGCTAATTTTTATAAAATAGAAGTTGAGGATATTTGGGTGGTGCATGACGATGTCGATTTGCTCTTGGGAAAGATGAAAATTAGGATTGGCGGGGCAGCAGCGGGCCATCATGGCGTAGAATCAATCATTGAGCGCTTGGAGACCGAGCAGTTTGTTCGTTTTCGGTTAGGAATTGGTCATCCTCGGGAAGAGGTAGATTTTAAGAGAAAGCCAGTCGAAGATTATGTTTTGGCGGATTTTGATACAGGAGAAAAGACAAAAGTGAGGCAGTTGGTGAAGAAAGCCGTGAAGGCAATTCATTTAGCCCTTGATGAAGGATTAGAGAAGGCAATGAATCGTTTTAATGCCTAAAATGAAATTCAGACTGGGCTTGCTTTCTACGGCGATTTAAGGAAGCGCTAATAAAAACCTATGAGATTCGTTGATCATGTCACTGATTTTCATTTACCCCATTTTGCCCCAGAAGGAATCGGTTCGGTTATTACCGTCGTCACCCTAAGGCGCGTCGCTGTTGAATTATTAGGGTTATTCTCGCCTCTTTATGTCTTATTTATCACCCAGGATTTAGGCTTTTCTCTAAAGACATCAATCTTGGTTGTTTTTGGCTATTTTTTGTTGATTTATATCACTAAACTTTTCTCAATGCCCCTAGCAGAGAATATCAGTTTTCGTTTAGGCTATCGGCGTACTCTGGTGCTTTCGGTGATACCATTTTTCCTTTTTATAGGCTTTTTGCTTCTTAGCCAAAGTCAGCCACTTTTACTGGCACTGGTAGCGGTTTTTTGGGGAATTGATGCCGCCCTTTTTTGGTTTGGCTATCATGGTCTTTTTGCCAAAAGGGCCGACCAGGAGCATTTTGGTAAACAAACTGGTCTTAGTCAAGCCCTTTATGTTGGCGTGGGAGTGGCGACCCCAATTATTGGTAGTCTGGTCGTCATTAAATTTGGCTTTCAGACTCTCTTTCTAATCGCCGGGGCTGTTTATGTTTTGGCCATGATGGTAGCCTTACTTTCACGGGAAATAAAACCTCATCATGACGCCAGAGTTGTTCGCGTTTTCCATCTTTTTAAGACCCACCCAAGGATTGTCGCCGGTTATTTTGGTTGGGGATTTGAATCCGTCGCCTACGGAACAATTTGGCCAATTTTTCTCTTTTTATTGGTAGGTAAAATAATGTTGTCCTATGGGGGAATCTTTTCCGCCTCGATGCTGTTAGCGGCCTTGATTACCTATTTGGTAGGTTTGGTGGTAGACAGAATAGGGGAGAAGAACGTTATTATCCTAGGCTCAATGGTTGGTTTTCTGACTTGGATTGCTCGAGCAATAGTCAGAATGCCCCTAGCCATTATTGGGATTGATAGTTTTTATCGGGTAACGGACCAAATGCTTCACATTCCTCTCCATGTTAGATCCTATAAAAAAGCAGTTGATGGTGGCACCGGGCAGGCACTTTACTTTCATGAAATTTCCATTTGTTTGGGAGCGGCGACTTATTTACTTATGGCTTGGATTTTGGTTTTTTTCAATTTTCCCCTATGGGTAGCCTTTCTTTTAGCCTCATTAGGAACATTAACACCAATTTTTATGGCAGGGAGTAGGCAATGAGAAAGAAAACAGGTGATAACAATCTTAAGGCCGTTGGTGATATTTTAAGAGATTTTGACTGGGATGAAAAAAAGTATATCTCTCGAGAGTTTCAGGATTATGGCTATCGGTTGGCGGAGGAGTTGAATGACCTGAAACATAAGACTCTTTATATTAAGTTGGCTAAGGAGTGGCCACGGCCTTTAGTTGAGGAAGCCCGTAACTTTGTTAAGGACGCTAAAAGCGTGCGCAACCGAGGAAAACTTTTTATGTGGAAATTAAATGAGTTGAAAAAGGAGCAGAAGGGGAAGAAGAGATGAAGGGAGATTTTTCTAGAAAAGTTTACCAAGTGACGAGACAGATTCCTTCAGGTAAAGTCGCCACTTATGGCCAGATTGCCGCTAGATTAGGCAAGCCGAAAGCGACAAGAGCCGTCGGTAATACCCTTCACCACAACCCCGATCCGAAAAACATTCCCTGTTATCGGGTGGTGAATTGCAAGGGGAGATTAGCGCCGGGTTTTGGTTTCGGCGGCTCGCGGGAACAAAAGATAAAACTGGCGAAAGAGGGGATTAATTTCAAGGACAAAAGACATGTCGATTTAGAGAAACATCGATGGTAAAGTTCTTCGTAGGCACGGCTGGTTTCTCCTATCCTCATTGGGGTAAAGGGATTTTTTACCCTAAAGATTTACCTCAATCAAAGTGGCTTGAGTATTATTGTCAATATTTTAATGCCGTTGAATTAAATGTTTCTTTTTACCGTTTACCCAAGAAAGAGACATTCGTTGGTTGGCGGAAAAGAGTGGGTCCTCCATCTGGAGGATTTGTTTTTACCATTAAGGGGAGTCGTTATATCACTCATGTTAAAAAGTTAAAGAACTGCCATGAGCCTATAGGGAGGTTTTTTGAGGCTGTAAATGGGCTGGCACTGAGCTCCCCGCGCCAGCCAGCCTTGGATGTTGTCCTCTGGCAGTTGCCGCCGGGGTTGAGGGTTAATTTGGGACGGTTAAATGAGTTTTTGGAGATTCTTCCCAAGAACTGGCGCTATGCTTTTGAATTTCGAGATAAATCTTGGCTTGATGAGGGAGTTTTCAATCTTTTAAAGCGGTATAAGGTGGCGATCGTTTTCCAAGATTTTCCTGATTGGCCAATAACGGAAATATCGACGGCTGATTTTGTTTACCTTCGCTTTCATGGTAGGAAACAGCTCTATACTTCATGTTATACTGAAAAAGAATTAACTGGGTGGGCGAGAAAAATTAAGGTCTGGTTGAAAAAAGGTCGAGATTGTTATGCCTTTTTTAATAATGACGCCTTGGGTTATGCTGTTGAGAATGCCCTGGAACTAAAGAAGTTGATAAAGGAACCATGAGGGAAAAACTAGCGGCGATCGTTAACGTCAGTCGGTGGTTGCCAACGCCGAGGTTAAAAAAAGCCGTCGGCAGTCGCCTCCTGGTTACTTTTGTTTGGTTAGTAATCATTACCCTCCTCCGGTGGGAATGGCACTGGAACTTAATCCTGATTTGGTTGGGTGGTTTAGTCGGTACTTTTCTTCTTGATATTGACCATCTGGTTTACACTTTGGTAATTTATCCTCAAGAGCTAACCAGTATGAGGGTAAGAGATCTTTTGGAAGAGCGGCGATTCAAAGACACCCTTGTTCTTCTTAATAATACTCATGACGAGAGGCTGAAACTGCCCTTTCATAACGCTCTTTCCCAGCTGGTTCTCTACGTGCTTTGTTTTTTTGTTTTAACCTCAACCGCCAGTCTCTTTGGGGCCGGCTTAGTGATGGCCACGACTCTTCATTTACTGAAAGGTGAATTTACTCTCTTGCTCCAGGGGAAAGAGGAGTTTTTAAGACAGAATATCTTTTGGCAGATCAAAGGCCAGATTAGCTTTTTTCATCAGAAGCTCTTTGTGATTTTGATGCTTTTAGTTTTTCTTGGTTTAAATTTCCTGTTAATATAATTAATGTCTAGGAAAGGGGGTGAGAAGATGTTTGATTTAAAGGGTAAAAAAGCCCTAGTGACCGGTAGTTCGCGGGGGATTGGCCGGGGAATTGCCTTGGCCTTAGCCCAGCAAGGAGCGGATGTTGCCGTCAACTATCGTTCTAATAAAGAAGAGGCGGAAGGAGTCGTCGCCCAAATCAAGAAAATGGGCCAGAATTCCTTCCCCATCCAGGCTGATGTTTCCAGTGTTGATGAGGTCATCGGCATGTTTGCCGAGGTGAAAAAACAATGGGGAAAGCTTGATATTTTAGTTAATAACGCGGGAGTTGCTTATTACTCCTCGTTTGAGGCGATGACCGAAGAAGAATGGGATAAGACGCTTGACACTAACCTTAAGGGGCAGTTCTTATGTGCCCGGGAAGCAGCCAAGTTGATGAAGGGAAAAGGCGGAAAGATTATCAATATTTCCTCAATTGCCTCGGGAGGGGCGGGTATTGGTGGTTCAAGGATGGCTCATTATATCGCCTCAAAAGGGGGTGTGGCGGCCCTCACAGAGGCTTTAGCCGTGGAGCTGGCACCCTATAAAATTAATGTTAACGCTATTGGCCCCGGATTTATTGATACCGATATGACTAAAGAACTGCTGGGTGATCCAAAGACAAGACAGGGACTTTTGACTCGCATTCCTTGGGGAAGATTAGGCAAGCCGGCGGATATTGGTGCGGCGGCCGCCTTTTTAGCCAGCGATGATGCCGATTATATTACCGGTGCCCTTTTGTTTGTTGATGGCGGGTGGCTTGCCGGTTAATTTCCTTAGAAAGGAGGTGGAAGAGTGGCAAAAAGAGTCGCCAAGAAGAGAAGGGCGAGAAGGACGGCGCAACCCTCACTTGATGGGAGAAACTTCCTCTTAATTTTAACACTGGCCGCTTTAGCCTTAGCGGTTATTCTGATTCAAAATATTTGGTGGTGATTTGGTAGTTAAAAATTCTGAAAAGAGGTGGGGGATGATTATATTGACAGATAAAAATTTTGAGGAAGAAGTCTTAACTTCGGATTTACCTGTTTTAGTTGATTAGAGGAAGGATGATTTTATGGTTGACAAAGTAGGAATAGCCGAAAGAGAAAGTATTGAAAAAACAGCTCAAGCTCAAGAAACTAAAGAGGCCGTCAGGATTGAGCTTGAGATAGACCCCTCTTTTCCTAATGAAGAAAACATTAAGCTTGAATCTACGATAAGAGTATTTGAGAGTTTTGTTGAAGGGGAAATATCGAGACCAGTGAGACAGCTTAAAATCTGGGTTTTTCCTGAAGAAAGACTTGGGGAGATGAACGCACAACTCGAATCTTTAGGGTTTATGGCTAATTTGGGAACTAAAGAAGAGGGTATGGTGTCAGCGACGAGTCGTAGACAAATGGAGGATGATACCTCGGTAGAGATTTTTTTGTCATTTGGAGAAACGACTCTGTCAGTAGCAAGGATAAATGAAGTATTGGGACATGAACTGGCTCACTTACTTGAAGGAATAAGTCGAGATTACAATGTTAGAGGGGAGATTGGGGACTTGATAAGAAAGCCCATTGGCGTTTCAGAGAGGGTTTTTGATTCCCTAAAAGAGCTTTTGAGAGATGAAGGATATGAACCTACTTGTTATATAAATAAGGGATTAGAGAGGATATTAGAATGTAGCAATCCTAAGGGAGAAAAGTGGTATGGGCTGGTTCGTGGTCGCTCATTGAATGAACTAGCCGTGAGTCTAGTTGGGGAGATATTATCTAGAGAAGGAAGTAGGAGTCAGGTTATAGAGGAACTTGGCAGCATCGTTGACTCAGGAGAGATAATGTTTGCTTATATAACAGGTGATACAAGGGGGGTTAAAAGGGCGTTTGAGGAGAAGACGGGTCATTCTTTTGAAGAATTTGTGGAGTTACTTGATGAGCATACTGATGTCTTAGAAACTGAAAGATTTTCTGAAGAAGCAGTCATGAAAGCTAAGCAATTAGAGGAGAAGGCTTTGGAATATCTAAAAGGAAGGGAGAGTTAAAAAATGCTTATATTGACAGATAAAAATTTTCAGGAGGAAGTACTCCAGAGCAGCCTGCCGGTTTTGGTTGATTTTTGGGCACCGTGGTGTGGTCCTTGTCAGCTGGCCGGGCCGGTAATTGAGGCCCTAGCCCAAGAGTATGCCGGGAAGCTTAAAGTAGGCAAATTGAACGTCGATGAGAATCCTCAGACGGCCCAGAGATACGGGGTGATGAGCATCCCGACGGTGATTGTTTTCAAGGAAGGGAAAGAGACTAAAAAACAGATAGGTTTCTCTGGTAAAGAAGGATATAAGAAGTTAGTTGAGGAATTATTCTAATCTAATGGATGACCTAATTATTGTCGGTGCTGGCGTAGCCGGGATGACTGCTTCGGTTTACGGCAGCCGTTATAAGATTAAGCATTTAATTATCGGTGAGGCCATTGGGGGGCAGGGGATGCTCGCGGGTAAAGTAGAAAATTACCCAGGTTATATTTCAATTGCCGGTCCGGAGTTGATGCAGAAATTTGAGGAACAGGTGAAGGCCTATGGTATGGAAATCAGGCAAGAAAAGGTAGGTAGCCTGAAGAAAATCGAGAAGGGCTTTGAGGTCAGAACAGACAAAGGTCAATACCAGGCCAAAAGTTTGATTTTAGCCCTGGGGGCGGCCTACCGCCATTTAAATATTCCCGGAGAAGACAAGTTGATTGGTCGAGGTGTTTCTTATTGCACTAGCTGCGACGCCCCTTTTTTTAAGGGAAAAACGGTGGCGGTTATTGGTGGCGGAGACGCGGCGGTAACGGGAGCGATTCAGGCGGCCGCTTTTGCCAGGAAGGTTTTTATTATTCATCGTCGGGAGGAATATCGGGCGGAACCTGCCTGGATAGAGAAGATGAAACAGTTAGGCAAAGTGGAGGAGGTTTTATCTAACCAGGTAAAAGAGATAAAGGGAGAAGGAAAGGTTGAGGAGATTGTTTTGGCTGAACCCTACAAAGGTAGCCAAAACCTTAAGGTCGAGGGGGTTTTTATTGAAATCGGTCAAGTACCTTCTTCGACTTTAGCTTCGAGCCTGGGGGTGGAGCTTGATGAGCAAGGCTATATTAAAGTTAGTCCGGCGATGGCGGCAAATGTTCCTGGCGTTTTTGCGGCTGGTGATATTGCCGCCATTCAGGGTGGGATTCTCTTCCGTCAGTTTGTCACCGCTGCCTCAGACGGGGCTCGGGCGGCCGCCGGTGTTTATCAGTATCTTCACCAAGGAGCCGTACCGGCGCCTTCTTGGGGAGGTGAAAAGAAATGAAGATAACGATTGATGAGAAGAAATGTATTGGTTGTGGGACTTGCACTGTTCTTGCCCCGAAAACCTTCAGGTTGAATGATAGCGGCAAGGCCGAAGTGATTGTTCCTCCAGGTGATGAAGAAGAGAAAATTAAGGAGGCAGTTGACAGTTGTGCGGTCAATGCGATAAAATACGCCGACTAGCATGGCCGAGAAGAATCTTAAGACTTTTACTACCCCGATTATTGTTGCCCTGCTTGTGGTTGTGGCCTTTTTGGCGGGTATGTTTTGGACGAAAACGAGATACGTCGAGCAAGGTAAGGCGCCAGAGAAAATTGCCCAAGCAACGCCTACCCCCCAGCAAGAGGGAGCGGTTTTAGGGGAATTAGCTTCGACGATTGGAAGCTTCTCAGTCACCAAAGAGGAGATTTGTCAAGAAGATAGTAAACCCCTTGTTTATTTCTTTGGTAGCGCAAGCTGTCCTCACTGTAAGTGGGAGCACCCAATTTTTGAAGAAGTGGTAGATAAATTCGAAGGTTTAATTGCTCTTCATAACAATATGGATACAGAGAATGATATGGAGGTTTTCCAAAGATATAGCCAAATAAACCGCAACGGGATTCCCTTTATAGTTTTGGGTTGTCGTTATGTTCGGGTAGGGAGTGGGGAAACCTTGGGAGAAGAGGAAGAAACAAAGGCTTTAACCGCCCTGATGTGTAAGCTAACCGGGGGTGAGCCAAAGGAGATTTGTAAAGAAGTTGTCGATTTAATTGAGCAGATTAAGTAAGGCCAGATTGAGGCAAAAAATTCCCTCAGTTGATTTTCCCCCTTTCCAATAGCTATAATTTGATTGAAGAGCAGATTATCGAGGCCAGCGTAGTGCCGAAGTATAATTAGCTTTGATGAATCTCTTTCAACCAGTCATCAATCAAGCCATTGCCAGTGGTGTCTCGGAAGAGACGATTGTTTTGTTGCTGCTTCTGCCTTTGGTGGCTTCAGTAGTGGCTGCCGCCCGGCATCTGATTGGTTTCCGTGGTTTTGGCCTTCTTATTCCCATGGCGATTGCCTTCACCTTTGTCGCCACCGGCATCGGCACCGGCGTTTTAGTGTTTTTGACCATTTTGACGATTGCTACTTTGAGTCGGCGGGTTTTAAGAAAACTAAGGTTGCATTATTTACCCCGGATGGCCCTCTTCCTTTGGTTTGTCAGCCTGGGTATTTTAGGTTTGATTTTTGTTTCGCCCTATCTGGGCTTAGGCCAACTGACGGCCATTTCCATCTTTCCCATTGTCATCCTCATCCTCCTGGCCGAGGAATTTATTGACGTTCAAATTGGCAAGTCACTTCGAGAAGCCGCCCGCTTGACGATAGAGACGATTGTCATTGCCCTGATTGGTTATGTCATTTTTAAGCTTAAGTTTTTAAGAGAGCTAGCCTTGAGCTACCCTCAGCTGGTGGTGCTGATGCCCTTGATCCTCAATCTTTTTGTCGGTAGATTCACCGGCCTCCGTTTGATTGAATATTGGCGCTTTAGAAAAATCTTACGCTAGGGGGATTTTGAGATGCTTGCTAAGGCCGATTACATTTTGGGAGCTAACGCCCGGAGCTTAGATTATTTAAAACCCCTCAATAAAAAGAAGGGTCGGCGGATTGCCAATTCCAAGCTTTTGACGAAGAAATACCTGATAAAGGCCGGTTTGCCCACGCCTGAGCTTTTAGCCGTTTTTAAAACGGCTAAGGATATAGAGGAATTCGATTGGCTCTCACTCCCTGATAACTTCGTTCTCAAACCAGCCTCAGGCATGGGCGGTGGCGGTGTGATTATCATCAAGAAGAAAGCTAAATGGGCCGGTGAGTGGTATTTAATGGACGATTCGATTATTACGATTGCCGATCTGCGTTTTTGGGTCTTAGATATTATGGCGGGTCGGTATAGTCTTCACAATTTGCCTGATTGGGCGATGGTCGAAGAGAGGATTAAGATTGCTGAAGTTTTTCGGAAATATGCTTATCAAGGAACACCCGACATTCGGGTGATTGTCTTTAATAAGATCCCGGTGATGGCGATGCTGCGTCTCCCGACGGCTCAGTCTAAAGGCAGAGCTAATCTTCACCAGGGGGCGATTGGGGTCGGGATTGATATCGCCACAGGGATTACCACTCATGGTATTTGTCAAGGCCGCTCTCTCAAATATATTCCTGGAACAAAAAGAAAGGTAAATGGTTTAAAATTGCCCCATTGGAATAAAATTTTGACTCTAGCGGTTATGGCCCAGGAAGCGGTGCCTTCCTTGGGTTTTGTGGGTGTTGATATCGTTTTCGACAAAAAACACGGACCCGCTATCCTTGAACTGAATAGCCAGCCGGGGTTAGAAATTCAGAATGCCAACAATTCGCCCTTAAAAAGGAGGTTGGAGCGAGTGACGGGGTTGGTGGTCAAAGATGTCGAACAGGGAGTGAGAATTGCCAAGACCCTTTTTGCCGAGAGATTTGCTGATCGGGTGATGGCCGAAGAAGGCGTCAAGATTGTTAATGCCTGGGAGACAATTAAAATCCGCACGGCTGATAAGGAGAAGGTAGAAGTGAGGGCGAAGATTGATACTGGTGCCTGGCGGACTTCGATTGATCGTGGTTTGGCGAGGGAGCTGGGGCTTCTTCGGTCAGATAATGTTTTGTGGAGTAAGCTTTACAAAAGCGGCTTGGGAGAAGAGAGGCGAGAAGTGATTGGCCTGACTTTTTATCTTGCCGGCCGGAAGATTGAGACGATTGCCAGCGTGGCGGAAAGAGCTCATTTGCGGGCGCCAGTGATTATTGGCCGGAAGGACTTAAGTGGTTTTTTGGTGAAACCCAATAGGTAGGAAGCCATGAAAGAGCTGTTAATCTTAGTCACCAAAACCGGAAAGAAAAAGAGAGAACTGGTGGACTATTTGGGTCGGCAGTTGGCCGGTAAGGCTAAGGTGACCTTGGGAAAGCTTACCGATTTGATTTTCGAGGTTGACGGTAAGAAGGTGAAAGTTTGGCTCGGTAAGAAGGACATGACCGATTTTAGCCTTGTTTATTTCCGGCGTTTGGGCGGGGATTTTCTTCCTCACGCAAGAACCCTGGCCCTTTGCCTGGATTACTTAGGCATTGATTATTTTGATAGTGTTTTTGGCAGAACAAGCCTGGCGGGGAATAAATTAACGGCCTTGATTAGGCTTTCTCTCGCTGGACTCCCGGTGATGCCAAGCTTTTTTTGCTGGCGGGACAGGCTAAAAGAGCAGATTGACTATCTTGAGAAGAAATTTGGTTACCCCCTGGTGGCCAAAGAGCTTGTCCGACAGCAGGGTGAAGGCGTTTTTCTCCTCAAAAAGAGAGAGGATTTAAGCTTTCTTAGAAGGACAGACCCAGAAGACCAATTTTTCTTTCAAAAGTTTTATCCCAGCGACGAGGAATACCGACTCTTGGTTTTAGGAGATAAGGTGGTTGTTTGGGAAAGGAAAATAAGGACTGGGGCCGAAGAGTTCCGGAGTAATGTTGCTCTGGGGGCAAAGGAGGAATTTCTGCCCATTAAGCAACTACCAAGCGAGATGGCGAAAATGGCGACCAAGGCCGCCAAAACGCTTTCTTATGAAATTGCGGGCGTGGACATTCTCGTTGACAGTCGGACAGGGAAGAGATGGCTCCTGGAGGCCAACCGGGGTCCGGGTTTTACCTATGATTTAAAAGTTTCCTCTGAATTACCCGAGTTAGCTTCATTTTTTACTAACAAATTAAGGGCGAAGAAATGAGCTTGAAGGTAGGCATGTGTTTTTCTCGCCCCCTTCAGGGCAACGACCCTCTGGGGCATATCGGCAAGAAATTACCGGCTTACCTCAGGCTTTTAGAGCTTTGCCAAGAAAAAGATTGGGAAGTTTTTGTTCTCACCCGAAAGACATATGAGGGTGGAGGGATTTTCAATGGCGCCTGGCAGTTTGATAGGAATAAATTTTCCCGGGTCAAGGAGCCAGTGAAGATTGATCTGGTTTATGA
>Ga0315285_10000302_pt1 | contig 49980 bp, 51 predicted proteins | sample YL17G09_36_MG_FD_203698 | JGI IMG/M metagenome (GOLD analysis project Ga0315285, IMG submission 203698) | Sediment microbial communities from Yellowstone Lake, YNP, Wyoming, USA - YL17G09_36 | ecosystem: Environmental > Aquatic > Freshwater > Lake > Sediment | place: USA: Wyoming | collected...
ACTGAGCGTCTCGATCTTCGAGAAAACGCCCATTTTACAGGCCTTTTGCGACTGGGATTACACCAACGATAATACCACGCTTTATAACCAATTGTCATTATTTGATTTATAACCGGACACTAGTGGTATGATACGTTGCATCTTACTTACCGCGAGACCGAAAAGGGGCACGGGATGGCGGAATTCAGCTCCGGCAGTGTGTTGTTTGCATCTTACGATGACGCCCGGACACGTGCTTCGGGAACGTCAAGTGATCTGTATTATTCCAGCAACAGTGATTTAAGCACCTTTACACATCACGATTTGCCGTCTTGGTCGAACGTGACAACGCGGATTTATAGATATGTCTGATACAATAAGTCCAATTTCCGTGCTGGGTGCGCAAGAGATGGCTGCAAAGGATGGGTCGGGTCGTGTCGGGCTCTCCCGTGGCGGCCAAGAGTTCAAGGAGGACAACACCATGAGAAGATTTTATCACTCGCGCCTTTACTTTCGGATTCACATTCCGCTTCAGTTGGCGTTGTTAGCCGCCCTGGCCGGGCCGATTTGGCTTGGGGCTTGTCCGGCGTTTGCGGCTCCTGCGGCGAGCCAGCCGGCCCCCACCGGGGCAAGCCCGCAACCCGCCACGCAACCCGCCGAGGCCGAGATGATCCAGCTCAACCTGCCCAAGAACCTTCAGGTCAAGACGCTGGTGGAGTACATCTCGCAGCGGATGCAGATGAACATCCTGTACGATGAATCGCTGGTCAAGGGGACCGTGACGGTCAACTCCCCGGCGAAGATCCCCAAGGACTCGCTGATGGACCTGTTCAAGGGGATTCTGAAGATCAACGGCCTGGTGCTCGTGGAGGCAGACCAGCCGGGCTGGAAGAGGATCGTCGCAAGCAAGGACCTGCTGCTGACGACCAGGGAGGTGGACACCACGGGCACGCGGATCAAGCGGGCGGAGGCCATGGAGGTGGTCTCGCAGGTCTTCGAGCCCAGGAACGTTTCGGCCGAGTCGCTGGCCAAGACCATCTCCACGTTCTTAACCCAGCCGGGCGGCAGCACGTTCCTGATCCCCGGGCGCAACACGATGATAATCACCGACTACGCCCAGAACCTCCGGCGGGTGCTGGACATCATCGACCTTATGGACCAGCCCGAGCCCAAGGCCGCCATACGCTTCTTGCCCGTCAAGAACCGCGACGCGGCCAAGCTGGCGGCGGAGGTCACGGCCCTGATGGCCAGGAAGCGGAGCGTGGCGTCCGGGTCGGCCAAGGCGGAGGCCCTGGGGGTGACGCTCTCGGCCGAGTCGCGAACCAACCAGATCGTCATGGTCTACGTCGACGGGGCTGAGAAGGAGGCCCTCGATCTGATCAAGTTGCTGGACGTCCCGACGGACGCCCAGACCCGCACGTACGCCTGCAACTACATTGCGCCCGCCCGGCTGGACAAGATGGCCAAGGACCTGGGCCTGACCGAGGCCGCCGAAGGCCTCTACAAGGCAACGGTCGATACTGAGGGCAACCTCTTGATAGTGACAGCCCCGCCTGAGATCCAGTCGAAGATCGCCGAGCTCAAGACCAGGCTCGACGTCAAACCCGACACGGTAACCAGGACCTACGCGTGCCGGTTCCTGGCCCCCCAGCGGCTCGACCAGATGATGAAGAACCAGTTGGAGCACATGCCGGACAAACCCCTTTACAAGGCGACGGCCGACACAGAGGGTCAGATGCTGGTGGTGACTGCCTCCGCGGAGGTCCACACCCGCCTGGCCGAGCTTCACCGGCAATACGACGTCAAGCCCGAGACGCGGACGCACACCTACCGGCTCGAGTACATCTCCCCCGGCCGAATCGACAAGCTGGCCAAGGACATGATCGAGCACGAGGAGGTAAAGCCGCTGTTTAGGTCCACCGTCGAGGACGATGAGGGAATGCTGATCGTCACGGGGTCCGAGGTGGTGCACAAGCGGGTCGAGGCGTTGATCAAGGAATTCGACATACCGGGATTAGAGGGCGAGGCTTCATTAGTCCGCTTCTACAAGCTGATGAACACGACTGCCTCGGATGTGCTGGCGACGATCCGGGGGCTGAACATCGGCGAGGTAGCCTCGGCCGAGCCGGGTACGGGCCGGGGCGAGTCGTCCTTGAGCAAACCCGGTGAGGTATTTACCGGCCCCAACGCGCCTCCCGGCGGGCCGGGGGCGGAACTGCCCAAGCCGCCATCGTACAGGGAGCCGGCCAAAGAGCCCACGTCCAGGCCGGTTGCCGGCGGAACGCAAATGCTCAGCCGGCTCGGCAGTGTCGAAAAGAACGGTCTGGCTGGCGAGTCAGGGCGTTCGAAGGTCACGATCGACCAGAACACCAACAGCATCATCGTCATCGCCCCGCCGGACATCCAGAGGATATACAAGCAGCTCATCGCGATGCTGGATCGCCGCAGGCCGCAGGTTATCATCGAGGCAACGTTGGTGACACTGGACACGTCCAACAACTTCTCGCTCGGCGTGGAGCTCTCCAAAGCCGGAGGGGCGGGCGACGCCCGGCGATACCTGACGTTCAGTTCGTTCGGGCTGTCCACACCGAGCCTCGACACCGGGGCACTGACGCTCAAGCCCGGCATCGGCTTTAACGGCGTGCTGGTGGGCGCCGACATGCTGAACGTCGTGGTCCGTGCCCTGGAGACTTCCGGCCGGTCCAAGGTCCTCTCGGCCCCGAAGATCCTGGTCAACGACAACGCCACAGCCACGCTTTCGAGCGTGTCGGAATCGCCGTTTACGAGCGTAAACGCCTCGAACACGGTGGCCACGACGAGCTTCGCCGGCTACGCCTCGGCCGGCACGACGGTCACTCTGACGCCGCACATCAGCGAGGGCGACCACCTCCAGCTCAAGTACTCCATCACGCTGAACAGCTTCACCGGCGAGAGCAGCGGCTCGGTCCCCCCACCCCGTCAGACCAACCAGATCAGCAGCGATGTGACCGTGCCCGGCGGCCAGGCTGTCATCGTGGGCGGGCTTACGCGGGAGGACCTCCAGCACACCGTCTCGTCGATTCCGTGGCTGGGCAAGGCGCCGATCCTCGAGTATCTCTTGGGCAACAGGTCGGATACCCACGCCCAGAGCACGCTGTTCGTGTTCATCAGGCCGATGATCCTGCGCGACGATGAGTTCGAGGACCTGCGGTACTACTCGGACAGGGAGCTGGAGTTGGCCAAGCTGCCGCCCAACTACCCGGCCAGCGACCCGATGGTAATGGACTAAAGAATGGACTGAAGATCAGTTGCCTCCGCACCCGTGGCGGTGATGGAGGATTGGAGCTACCAGACGTGCCCGACATTCATGACAGGTTCTCGGAAGCGATTGCAGGCAGGCTCAACGGTCGCGGTGAGACCTTGGCCGCCGAGGGTGCATCCCCGCGCTGCCCGGCCGCGGCGCGGCAGGCGAAGATCGAGCAGCCCGACATCGCTGCGGCCACGGCCGAGGCCCTGCAAAAACCCTTCGTCGAGGACTTGACGGGCCGGTCCGTCAGCCACGAGTTCCTCTCAGCCGTGCCGATCGCATTTGCCCGGCGGCACGCGCTGATCGGCCTGTCGGCCGAGAACGGGTGCATGTCCGTGGCGGTGGCAGACCTGGCCCAGTGGCCGCAGCTTCAGACGCTCGGCAAGCTGCTGGGCAAGCGGATCGAGCCTCTCTTCGCCCCGCGGGAGGAGATACTCCGCACCGTCAACGCCGCCTACCAGCAGCAGAGCGGCCAGGCCCAGCGGGTCATCGAGCAGCTCGACGTCAGCGACGTGATGAGCGAGCTGGACCGCGCCACGCGGAACGAGGATCTGCTGGACGTCGCCAGCAGGGCGCCGGTCATCAAGCTGGTAAACCTCACGCTCTTCGAGGCCGTCAAACGGCGGGCCTCGGACGTTCACGTCCAGCCCTACGAGGAGCGGCTGGTGGTGCGGTTCCGCATCGACGGGGTCCTGAGCGATGCGTTCGAGCCGCCCAAGGCACTCCAGGCCGAGATCATCAGCCGCATCAAGATCATGGGCGGGATGAACATCGCCGAGCGCCGGCTGGCCCAGGACGGCCGGGCCACGGTGGAAGTCGGCGACCGCGTCGTCGACCTTCGCATCAGCACGCTGCCGACGAGCTTCGGCGAGCGGGCGGTGATCCGGCTTCTGGACAAGAGCATCCGGCTCTACGAGCTGGCCGAGTTGGGCATGCCCGCGGGCGACCTCGAGAGCTTCCGCAAGCTCATCAGCCAGGACCACGGCATCGTGCTGGTCACAGGCCCGACGGGCAGCGGCAAGAGCACGACTCTCTACGCCGCCCTCCAGGAGCTCAACAGCAAGGAGCTGAACATCCTGACGCTGGAGGACCCAATCGAGTACCGCCTCGACGGCATCAGCCAGACCCAGGTCTCGGAGCGCAAGGGCATGACGTTCGCCAGTGGGCTGCGGCATGTGCTGCGGCAGGACCCGGACATAATCATGGTCGGCGAGATCCGCGACCAGGAGACTGCCCACATGGCCATCCAGTCGGCGCTGACAGGCCACCTGGTCTTCAGCACGCTGCACACCAACGACGCGGCCGGAGCGGTGGCGCGAATGCTCGACCTGGGAGCAGAGCCGTACCTGGTGGCCAGCAGCCTGCTTGGCGTCCTGGCCCAGCGGCTGGTCAGGCGCGTCTGCCCCAAGTGCCGCCAGCCGATGACGCCCACCGAGGCCGACCTGCGGCGATGGGACGCCTCGGCCGAGAGCGTCGCGGGTAAGATCCTCTACCGCGGCGTAGGGTGCGAGCACTGCATGGGCAGCGGCTACCGCGAGCGGGTGGGGATATTCGAACTGCTTCAGGTGACCGAGCCGATCCGCGAGATGATCCTCCACCGCCAGAAGGCCTCGACGATAAAGGCCCAGGCCGTCGCCGGGGGCATGACCACCCTCCGCGCCGCCGGCAGGGTCAAGGCCCTGGAGGGCCTGACAACGATGGACGAGGTGTCCCGCGTCACGGGACGGGATGAGTTTTAGCATGAAGGGCATGAAGGACAAGAAGGACAGGCAGGACAGGCAGGACAGATTCCCATGCGGAAACATCAAGTCATTGGCGCTGTTCCACGCGGCGTGGCAGGGCCAACCTGATCAATGATTGCCGAGGTGCTTCGATGAGCAGTGACATAACCGACAGATCGGGGGCCAAGGACAGGGCGGTGCCCATGTCCGCCAAGCCCGCCCGGGCCTGGAGAATCATACGCGCTTCGGTGAACATAGCCCTGCTGGCGGCCCTGATTGTTCTTGGCTGCTTCGCATTGCTTCCTGAGAGACCCGCCAGGCCCCCCGTTGTTGCCGTCGTCTCTGCGCCGCCTCCGTCCAAGACCGTCCGCAAGGCCCGGAATCTCGACGAACTGCTCAAGATGCCCACTGGACAGCTCGCCGGCGTTGACATTGCGGAGATGAACCTGCTCTGTGCCACCGGCTTGCCGGGTTCGGAGAAGCTGAACATCGACAATGCCCTGGCCATTCTCGACGATTGGGCTAAGCGAGTGGCGGTCGAGACCGAGCGCAATCTCCACAACCCGACCTTTTCTCGACAGGGCGACATCCTTCCACACGGCGAAGCATACCGCCGGGCCGAGATGCTGCTGCACGTGCTTCAGGCCTATCTCGGGGTCAAGTACGACCTGGCCGCCAAGGATAATTTCTCCTTCAAGGATTCCCGTACAGCATTCATTCACGGCATGATCCCGGCTTCGGATCAGTCTCTCAAGAACACGCCAGGCGGAACGTTCGTGTCGATGCCGGTGATGTACGTCGCCGTGGGGCGGCGCCTGGGCTACCCGCTCAAGCTGGTGACGACCAAAGGCCTTGTCTTCGCCCGCTGGGACGGCACGGACAATCTAAAGCCGGCATGGCGCGAACGGTTCAACATCGATGTTGCCAACGGCTTTGCATCTTATCCCGACGAGTATTACAAGACCTGGCCGGCCAGGTTGACCGACAAGGAAGTCAGCGCCAACCGATATCTCCTCTCGCTCACGCCGGCGGAGGAACTCGCCGAGTTCCTCGCCTACCGCGGGCACTGCGGGCTGGAAAACACCCAGGCCGCCTTCGCCGCCAGGTGTTACGAGAATGCCTGCGGCTACGATCCCACCCGGCCATGCTACCGCGAGTGGTTCGTCGAGACCGCGATGCGGAGCGGCTACCGCACGAAGACACCCGCCCTGGCCAGGCTGGTTGCTCGGCGGCAAATGGCGGAGCGGCAGCGAGCCGACATGCTGGCCCGGCTGCGCCAGCCTGGCGGCAACGGCGATCCGGCCGTCAGTGCGGGCGTGCCGGGGCCCGGCGACCTGACCTCGGCCATGCCTGGGCTGCCCGGCATGCCGCAATGGCCACGAGTTGGCCCGCCGCAACCACAGCCTACACCGCCCGGGACATCGCGACCGCCGCCCGGCAGGACCTCGCGGTTGCCACAGCCCGGCGGCGGTCCGCCTCGTTAGCTGCCTTCTGTCGGCCGGGTGCGGGATATGACCTACGGACTTTTCGGAGCGTAGATGGCGGTCTTTGAGTACAAGGCGATAGACATGGACACCGCCGCGGTGTCTGGCACGGTCGTCGCGGACTCACCGCGACAGGCCCGGGACTCACTGCGCGACCGCGGCCTGACTGTCACGCGCGTCAGGCCTGTGGCGGAGGAGGTGAAGTCGTCCTTCCTCGCCCGCCGCCATGGGCGGCACGCCCAGACGGAGGTGACGAGCTTCGTTCGCGAGCTGGCGACGCTGCTTACCGCGGGAATACCACTGCTGCCGGCCTTGCAGACTCTCACCCGCCAGCACTCGAGGCACTTCAAGACGGTGATCCAGCAGCTCAGCGACCACGTGGCGGAGGGCGTCTCGCTGGCTGACGCGATGGCCCGCCATCCGTTCTACTTCGAGGAGCTCTGCACGAGCATCGTCCGCGTGGGTGAGAACACGGGCAGCCTGGAGAAGTCCCTGCATCGGCTGGCGGACTTCAAGGACAAGGCAAACCGCCTCCGCAACCGGGTGGTTACCGCCCTGATATACCCGGCCGCGGTATGCACGATCGGCCTGGCGGTCTCGATCTTCCTGATGACGTACGTCGTGCCGATGCTGCTTACCACGCTTACCCAGGCCGGGCGGGAACTGCCGGCCATTACCCGCGCGGTCAAGGCGTGCAGCGACCTGCTGGTCAACTGGTGGTGGGCGATCCTTGCCGTCGTGGCCCTTGTGACAATTGCCGTCCGGGCGATCCTGCGGACCGGAAGGGGCCGCGACATCGCCGACAGGGTCAAACTCCGCGTGCCGGTCCTGGGCGACCTTCTGCGGAAGGAGAACACATCGCGGATAGCGATCGTGCTGGCGGCGCTTCTCCGCAGCGGCCTTCAGTTCGTTGAGGCCGTGCGGATAACCCGCCAGACGATCCGCAACCGCACCTTCCAGAAGGCGTTGGACGATTACGCCACGGCGGTCTCAGCCGGCAGCGACGTGGCCGGTCCGCTGGAGGCATCCGGCGTTTTCGCCCCGATGGTCGTGCAGATGCTTGCGGTGGGCCAGCAGTCGGGCGAGCTTGAGGACATGCTCGAACAGCTCGCCGACGCCTACGACCAGGAGGTGGACATCGCCACTCGCCGCCTGACCTCGCTGCTGGAGCCGCTTCTTATCGTGCTGCTGGCCGTGGTGATCGGCTTTATCGCCATGGCGACTCTTCTACCCATTCTGGAGGCTAGCAATGTGCTTTAGAGAACGACACGCATCCGCCCGCCGGCCGGGATGCCCCTGGGCGCGGCGAGGGTTCTCACTGGTGGAGATCATGATCGTCATCGTGATCATCGGCCTGATGGCGGCGATGGTGACGATCAACGTACGCGGCTACCTGATCAGCGCAAAGCAGGCTCGGGTCAAGCAGGACATTGCGACAATTGTTGATGCCCTCGGCAGGTTCTACGGCGTCTACGACCGCTACCCGACCAACGAGGAAGGGCTGGCGATCCTGGCCAAGCCGTCGGAGAAGCTGCCGGAGCCGCCGCTGACGGCCGAGCCGAAGGACCCGTGGGACAAGCCTTACCAGTACAACTGCCCCGGCGCGAACGCCCCGTTCGAGGTGATCTCCTACGGGGCCGACGGGCGAGAGGGAGGCGAGGGCATAAACGCCGACCTGTCGAGCAATACCCCGAAGAAGGAATGACATGTCCCGCAAGGCTTCTTTAATACGCCGCCAAAGCATCGGCATGCATCGCAAGGCTTTTTCAATGAACTGCCGATGTCCCGCCGTGCATCGCCAGGCTTTTAGCCTGATCGAGATCACCGCGGTGATCCTGGTCCTGGCGATTATCGCCGGGTCGGTTACGTTGCGCATGGCCGGGACGGTCCAGAACGCCCGAATGGGCGATGTGGTCGGGCGGATCGAGCAGTTCGACCGGCTGGCGCGGTTGCACGCCCGCCAGCACGACCGTCCGCTTCGGATGGTAGTGAACGTCTCGGCCGGGACTATCAAGAGGACTGACCCGCGCGGAAGTGATGAACCCTATCCGCCGCTGGTCCTGCCGAATGGGTACCGCATGGCCAAACTGCTCGTGAAGGGCCAGGCAGCCGAATCGGGAAGCGTGTCGATAACGTGCAGCAGGCTCGGCCTTACGCCGAGTTACGCTCTGCTGCTGGAAGGGCCGGCCGGTCAGCAAAAGTGGCTCCTGGCGACCGGGCTCAGCGGGCGATTCGTGGAACCAAACAGTGATGACCAGACTCGCAACATCATGGCCGCAGCCGCGGCGCCCAAGGCCCTGCGCGTGGCGGTGCCCTGAGGCAAGTCCGGGGGGCTTGCATGGCGCCGGCATGTCCGCTCGCGGCCTGACGCTAGTCGAGGCGGTCGCGGGCATTGCCATCCTTGGAACAATGCTGGCGGCGGTGCTGGTGGCCACAAGTAGGCTTCGGGTCCAGGACGCACAGGCGGCCAGCCGGATCGAGGCCTGCCAGCTGGCTGATGCGATGCTCAACGAACTTTGGAAGAAACCCGAGGAATTCCCGCGAAAGGGAACAGGCCGGGTGTCCGGCAGCCGGGACTGGCAGTGGCGGGCGAGCGTGGTGCCCAGTGTAGATGCTAATGAGTTGAATGGTGAAGTTGTCGCCGTGGAGTTTTTTCAAGCGAACAAGGCAGCGACCAAGGCAAGCATAGCTGACGGCGGCCCGCCCGTGTTGAGGGTGGAAATGGTCCTGCCGACCGTTCGGAATAAGGAAGATGACCCCAACAGTCAAAAAAGTCAAAAGAGCCAAGAGAACCTGGCTACCGGACGAGGCCGCAGCGCCAAGGATGGCCAAGAGGGCCGGGCTTACGTTGATTGAGCTCGTGGCCGCCATCGCGATAACGGGCATGTTGATGACCGGCGCCCTGGTTGCCGTCGGGAACCTTGCGCGGTCCGAGAAGCGCATCGAGGCGGCTGAGCCCGCCGCGTCGCGCCTGGCCGGGCTGGATGTGATCCTGACGGCGGATCTGCTGCACGCCAGCGAGTATAGTGTGGACGCCAAGGGCCAATGGCTGGAGATCCGCACACAGGCTTCCCTGGCCGCCAGTGACATGGAGCTCGAGCATCTAAAGAGCGAGGTCCGCTACGAGGTCCGGCGGATCGACGGCCGGTGCTGGCTGGTACGCAGGCAGCAGACAGGCATCGACCAGCCGCTGGCGGAACTGGTGTGCCCGGACATCGAGTCCATCAGCATACAGGACACTTCGGCCAAGGGCGCCCAGGGGCCAAGCGGGCCGCTTTGGAAGGAGGTGTCCCACCAATCCGTGGTGACGATCAAGCCGGCGGACGGTAATCCGCAAACCTTCGTGGTAAGGAAGAGGTGAGGCCCCATGACGTGTAAACGCGACAACAGCGATGTTAAGAAGACTCTGAGGCCTCCGCGGTTGCGCGGTAGACCATGAACGAGACCATGCGGCGAAGGAACAACAATCCCGGCTTCGTGCTGCTGATGGCCCTGGCAATCCTGGCGATCGCGGGGACCATCCTGGCTACCACATCGCGGCGCTGCTGCGGGCGCGCCCTGGACGCCTCAGCCGCCCGGCAGGCGCTGCAGGTCCGCTGGGGGACGCTCAGCCTCCAGGCGACCTGCCTTGCCGCGGCCGAGGATCTTCTCACGCGGGACTCGGTCAAGCAAGAACATCCAGTCGTCTGGGCCGGCCGGCAGATCGTCCTTGGCGGGATGACGTTCCACGTGGTGGTCTCCGACGAGCAGGCCAAGGCCAACGTCAACCTCATCGCCAAATCGCGCGGCAACACCACAGTCGCCTCATCCCTGAGCGCCCTTCAATCGGGCCTGTCCGACGCCCTTCACGTCGTGCCACGCCCCCAGGAGCAACCAGCCGAGCCCAACGCGCCGGGGAAGATCTCTACCGACATTCCGATGCTCTACGGAAGCTATGAGCAGTTGTTCGACATGACGCATCCTTCGCAGCTCTTCGCGCGGCAAACACTTCGACCGGCCGCGATCGAGCGCGTTACCTGCTGGGGCAGCGGCCAGATCAACTTCCGCCGGGCGGACCCGGCCGTGCTTCGGGAGGTTCTGCTTGGCGCGCTGGATGACTCCGACGTGGGCAAGATCCTGACCTTCCGCCAGAAGCAGCCCGACGGCACGCGGGGCGAGCTGTTGATGTACCTGAACCTCCAGTCCGGCAAGTCGCTCAAGGCCTCGGACCTCCTGACAGACACATCCGCATGTCACAGCGTATGGATCATCGCCGAGGGCTCGACTAGGAAGTGGTATCGCCTGTACGTTCAGCAGTTCGTGGGCGCCGAGAGCAGCTCTGGCCAATGGGTGTTCCAATGGTAATGACTCATCGAGACAGAAGACGCCTCTTGATCCTTGCCAACGCGGCCTTCGCGGCCGTGCTGGCCGGGTGCATATGGTTCATCCTTGCACCTCTGGACGTGGGCAGTGCTGGAGGCGGGGCGATCACCGGCCCAAAAACCTCTGTCCTTCACGATACCCAGGAGGCAGGGGCGATGGCGTCGTACGCCTCGATCTACACCCGCCCGCTTCGCAAGCCCTTGTACGACCCGACACCTGGAGCGATCGTCGCCGTCGCGAAGGCCGAGCCCAAGTTCACCGGCGTGCTGACGGGCACCATTATCGAGCCCGGCTTCACCTTCGCCACGTTCCGCGTGCCTGGCGGCGAGGAGAAGGTCGTACCCGTCGGCCAGAGCATCGAGGGCGCCGAGGTGCTGGCGATCACCCAGGGCGAGGTGCGAATCCGCTTCCACGACAAGGAGATCACGCTGAAGGCCAACGTGGAGGGCCAGCCGTGAAAAACCAGGGCATCTTCATCGCGGTCCAGCGGGGGCGATGCCGCGTCGTGCGCCTGCTCGGCGGGCAGGTCGAGGTCCGCTGCGTCGAGGCCGCCCCGTCAGGCCTTGGGCCCCCGAGGGGGTTTCCAAGGGCCGATCAGTCAGCGGCCGACGAGCAGACCCTATCGGCTCTCGACCAAGCCGTCGGCGTGCTTAAAGAGTGGAACGCCCTGGACCAGTCCGTGTGCCTGGGCCTGCCGAGCGAGATGGTCTTCTCCGCACAGGTGGACACCGGCGGCCTGCCCCGCAAGGATCGGCTGGCGGCACTGACATACCGGCTGGAAGAGCAGTTGCCTCTGGAGGCCGAACGCCTCACGGCCGACTTCCTGCCCGCGGTGGGCGGGGCGGCGCTCGGCGTGGCCGTCGAGACCGCCCAGGCCAAGGCTATCGTGGACAGGCTGATGGAACTTGGCGTCGAGGTAACTTCCATCTGCCCGACAGCCCTGCTGACGCTGTGGCAGGCACTTGGCGGCCAGGATACCCCAGCCGACTACGCACTGGTCGCCGATGAGGGCCGCGTGGATATATTCCGCATGGCGGGCCGCTGCCCGGCGGCCTGGCTGACCGCCTCGGCGGACCCTGCCGACCTCATCGACTGCCTCCATGCCGAACTGCTGGCCAACCCGGGCGAAGTCCGCCAGCCGAAGGCCATGCTCATCGGGTGGCTTGCGGACAAGGCCGAGTCCGCGGTGCGGACCGACGTCGGCCTGGAGATCACGAGCCTGGGCGATCAGCCGCCAATTGAGCTTGCCGCGAGGGCGGCCGGGCAACTCCTTGCCGGCCAGCAGGCCGGCTGGGTGGACCTGCGGCGCGATGCAATGGCGATACCCAACCCGTGGGGCCGCCTGGCGGGGCTGGTTCGATGCGCCGTCATCCTGGGCCTGGCCGCACTTGCGGCGACGGTCTGCACGCTCTACTGGCGGTCGATTGCCTACGACGACCTGGCCCGCGGCATCGAGGACCGGCAGGCGGCACAGTTCCAGCGGGTCTTCCCAAACCTCCGCAGACCTCCCAACGTCCGCACCCGGCTGCGGAGCGAGCTGGCTTTGCTCAGCGGGGTCAGCGGCACGGGCTTTGAACTGCCCGCACAAGCATCCGCCCTGGACACGCTGCGGAGGATCACCGACAACCTCCCGCCGACGATCCGCCTGCGGCTAACCGACATCCAACTCGACCCGGCCGGGGTCGTGCTGGAGGGCCAGACGCGTTCCCACAGCGACGCGGAGTTGATCACCCGGACTCTCAAGCAGGGCAACTTCGAGGTTGATCCGCCGCGAACGGAACGCCTCGTCGCGGGGGGCGTGGCGTTCACGATCGTCGCCCGACTGGGCGGGGCCAAGCCAGGTGCCAAACCGCAGCCGGCCCAGGTTGAGACGATGAGTGTCGAACCCCCGACAAGTCCGCTGCCCGCGACTACCCCCGCGGCCAAGCCGGCAAAGGAAGCCAAGCCGGCCACCCCAGCCGAATCCGCGAAAGGAGCCAGCCGATGAACCGCCGCACCATCCAACTGCTCATCCTCGCCGGGCTGCTGGCTATATCTGCCCTGTGGTCCTACCGGAAGATGGCCGGCCAGCAACAGGCCGCCAAGCTCGCCGCGGCCGACCTGGCCGAGTGCCGCAAGGCGGCCGACCAGATCGAGGCCCTTCGCCGCAGGCCGGCACTGGCCCAGCAGAACCAGCGGGAGTCAGCCGAGACGATCGGCCTGATCGAAAAGTCCGCCAAGGCCGCGGGCCTGACTGAGGCCATGCTCGTGCGGACCGTCCCCGAGCAGCCTCTACGGCTGGGCGACACCGTCTACCTTGAAAAGCCCACGCGAGTCCAATTGAAGAACGTCTCGCTCGTTCAACTCGTTGAGATGGTGTACAGGATCGTCACGGACAAGAACCATCTGCACGCAAAGGCCATGCGCATATCCGCCCCGTCGGCCGAGGATACCGGTGCACAATGGAACGTCGAGCTCGTCCTGACGTACCTGATCTATGAACCGCAGAAGACCCAGAAATGAGGTAGTTTGAAATGCGTTTGATGATCGCCATCACTGCCGTTGTAGCCATCGCCCCTCTCCTGGCCGGATGCCAGTGGCACCGACCCACCGGGCCGACGGCCGCCAGCTATGAGACGCTCCCAAAGGACCCCCACCGCGACACCGAGGCCGCCCGCCAGCACTATGCCAAGGGTGTGCAACTGCTCAAGGATGGCCAGCTCGACCAGGCCGAGAAGGCCTTCCAGGCCGCCTTGGCAGCCGACCTGTTCTTCGGGCCGGCCCACAACAACCTCGGCACGGTCTACCTTCGCCAGCAGAAGTACTACCTGGCCGCGTGGGAGTTCCAGTACGCCGAGAAGCTCATGCCCCACCAGGCCGAGCCGCGAAACAACCTTGGCCTGGTCTACGAGGCCGTCGGCAAACTGGACGACGCCGCAAAGTCATACGAGCAAGCCCTCGAGCTGGAGCCCGAAAACTCCCGCATCGCGGGCAACCTGGCGAGGGTCTACGTCCGGAGCAACCGCAGGGACGACAAGACCCGCAAGCTGTTGGAGTCCATCGTCATGAAGGACTCCCGCCCCGACTGGATCGCCTGGGCCCGCGAACGCCTGGCCCTGATGGGCGCCTCCGCTCGGCCCACTACCGCCCCGACCTCGATGCCCACCTTGAATGAACCCCCGGCCACCGAGCCGGGCGATGCCCTGGGCAAAGACAAGGCCGGGCACTCGTAGAAACCGAACAACAACCTACGACATATCGAGGTCAGAACGTTCGGGGCTACCAGATGTGTCGGCGTTCGGGGGAAGGCGTCCTTGGTGTAACAGTGTCCGCCTGTTGACGGAGAACCCCATCCCTGCGGGCAGGCTTGTACCACGATCATTGGTACACGCCCTGTAAACTCGCCTTTGCTCCTGGGGCAATGACGGGGAGAATGTCGCCGTGATTCCAGGAGAGCGATCATGGCGAAGAGCGACGTGCAGGCGGCCGAGCGGCGCCGGCAAGCCCGAAGACTGGCCCCGCCAACTGGCATAGCATTCCCTACCCGGCATGGCTTGCGAGGTCTGCGCGCCTCGCTTAAGAGTACTTAGGCAAGAGGATTCCCTGATTCGACGGGCTGTCCGGGTGAAGTCACCGCGCCGGCTGGCCCTCATGCTCTTCTACATCCGACTTTCGAAGCGGTCCGCCTGGATACCTTGCGGCCCACAAGTTGCAGCTAAGGCTGCCCATCCGACGACACCTCTTGCCACAGGCACGAGCGACATGTGCAGTGGCACGTCGGATTGCATCGGCAGTTCCTATGGTTCTTCCGTGTTCGATGTCGTGCGGTCTTGCGTAAACACATCTCCTCTAAACCCAAAAGCAAGGAGCCCAATCATGGCTTGGAGACCCACACAACACTTGCTGGAAGGCGAACTGGACAACACCATCCCCGGAAAGGTCACGGGTTGGATGCGGTTCGCCGGCATGAACGACAATGTGACCTTCGATTTGAAAGGAGATTTTCATCGAGACATACGAGGCGCAAAGATTCACCTCGTTGGCGACGGGCGCCCGGACCATCCCGATGCAGCCGGGTACATGGAGGGGTTCGCCCAGCGCCAGACCGGCAAGGCGGGTGACATCACGGCCGGCCTGCCGCCGCGGGATTACGTGAGCTATCCGTACTTCGAATGGTACGGGGATGACAATGGCCGGGTGGTCATCGAATTGGAGGCGGGGCAGGTCACAGTGATCGGCGAGCCCATGCCGGCGGCGGAGTCCTATCCGATCTCGCGTCAGGACCAGCACCGCAACATGGCGGAGTTTCTGGGCCATGTCGCCAAGGAAGCGGGCGTGCCGGCAAACAAGGCCATCTGCGTCGGCATGCCGAAACCCGCCCCCAATGCCAAGGCGCCCGGCATGATGCTGCTGACCCAGGAAATCCGTAAGAGGTTGCCGCCGCTCCGTGCCCAAGACAGTCTGGGCGGCAAGGCGGTGGCCCACGTCAAGTTCTTCACGCCCGATTCCAACTGGACATGGTTCGCGACGGAGGGCCAAGCCGAAGGTGACGACTTTACCTTCTTCGGCCTGGTGGAAGGCTTCGAGAAGGAACTGGGCTACTTCAGCCTGGCGGAGCTTCAGTCGGCTCGTGGCCCAATGGGCCTGCCCGTGGAGCGCGACCTTCACTGGAAGCCAAAGACGCTGAAGGAGATCGCCCCCGAACTCTTCGAGGATATCCCCAACGAGGAGGCAAAGCCATGAAGGACTTCTGCGAAAACCAGTACTGCGAAAACCCCGGCGCCAAGGTGATCCCGGTGTCCGTCAGGAATCCATCCGACCAGAGGCGTACGCTGTGCGTCCCCTGCGAGGAGGCGTATACCTGGGGTGTCCAGCATGGAACGAAGCTTGCTGAGGCCAAGTGCAAGCTTGCGAACCTGAGCAGGTTCCTGAAGAAGGATGGCTTCATCATCCTGACCCACAACGCCGGCGACGCCAGTGAGCACGGTCCCTTCGAGGCGTGGGCTTACCAGGGTCCACTTGATCTCCAGGTTGCCACACCGGTGACCTTCGGCGTCGGCGCCAGTGTTCCCGACGCCTTGGAGGCACTGGATCTCCAGCTTGAGGCTGCACGGCAGCGCGTAGGCCAAGACGAGCAGGAACGCCAGATCGGCCGAAATAGCGGTTCCTGACGCATCCGGTCCACCCCAACCCATTCACACCAGGAGCAACCCCATGGCAAAGAAGAAGAAAGACGCTATCACCCTGCGCGTCAACCGCCACGAGCTGGCCACGATCCTGGCGGCGCTGAGGTTCCATCGGGATGAGAACCTCCAGGCCGGCCGGGACATCCCGGACCAGTTCATCAAGGAGATCGCCACGGATGGCGGCCTCGTCAAACCCCTGGACTTTCAGCAAGTCAGCAAGCTGTGCGAGAGGCTGAACACGGACGAAGGTCAGCCGGCCGACAAGGGGCTGATGATTGAGCCCCCGCATAAGGAAGGCGGCAAGGAGCCGCTCTTCCGGGTCGCGTACGTAATCGACGTGGGCGCGGCAAATCCCATCGACGCGGCCCGGCAGGCCTACCGGATCATGGCCGATCCCGATTCCCAGCCGCCAGTCTTGGAGGTCGTGGACCACCAGGGCAAGGTCGTTTCCATTGACCTATCCCAAGAGGCACCGGTTTGAGCCGGCGCCGAGAAAGGAGATCTTATGCCAAGAAAGCACCCCATCACGCTGTACGAAGTCGAGAGCAAGGGCTGCTACCACGAGCACTGGCTGGCGTCTTCACACCTGGACGCCGCCCGCCGGGCCTTTTCCCACGCTCAAGAATGCGGCCAGACGCTGGACCACGTGGACGTGTCCGCGATGGTTGAGCCAGAAGGCGCCGGCGAAGGAGGCCTGGTGTATGTCGTGAATGACACCAGGACCTACGCCATCGAGCGCGGGCGCGTCAGATGTGCCGATCAGCCTGATAAACCCGGCGCCAGACAGCAGTGCGAGCAACCGTCAAGCGACAACAGAGCATCGAAGCGAGCAGTTCCACAAGAATCCGCCGCCCGCCGCTGGCGACAAGTTGACCCTCGGAAGGGCCACCGCGGGCGGCAGGCACAACCCAAACCAACCAAAACAGAAGGATAGACTCCAATGTCATCAGAAACCCCCAGCAAGAGCATCACCCTGTACTTTCGTGAAGGCAGCAGCGACAAGGTGTACCAGGCCGGCATCGAACCCAAGGGCACCAGCTTTGTCGTCAACTTCGCCTTCGGCCGGCGGGGCAACACGCTCCAGACCGGCACCAAGACGGCCAAGCCCGTGGATTACCAGGCCGCCTTGAAGGTCTACGACAAGCTGGTCAGGGAGAAGATGGCCAAGGGCTACACCCCCGGCCAGGACGGCACGCCGTACCAGGGCACGGAGCGAGAGGCCGCCGCCACAGGCATCTTCCCCCAACTCCTCAACCCCATCGACCAGAACCAGGCGGAGCAACTGGTTCGCGATGATGGCTGGTGGATGCAGGAGAAGTTCGACGGCAAGCGAATCCTGATCCGCAAGGATGGCGACCAGGTCATCGGCATCAACCGCAAGGGCCTGGTCGTTGCCTTGCCGCAACCCGTCGCCGAACAAGTCATGTTTATCGGCGGCCGGCGGTGGCTCATGGACGGCGAGGCAGTCGGCGACGCCTACTTCGCCTTCGACCTGCTGGAGGAGGACGGTGTGGACCTGCGGAAGGAGCCTTACAGCAGGCGACTCGACGCCCTTGTCGCTATCGTTGCCTCCGAGGGCAGAAGCGCAATTCGCACCAGAGGAACTGCTACCAGAACACCCCAGAAGCAGGAAATGCTCTCGGCCCTGTACCGCATCAAGGCAGAGGGCGTGGTGTTCAAGCGTCATGCGGCGCCTTACACCTCCGGCCGGCCCGCCAGCGGTGGCGACCAGCTTAAGCTGAAGTTTACGGCCACGGCCTCCTGCATCGTCGCGAAGGTCAACGGCACAAAGCGCAGCGTTGCCCTGGTATTGCTCGATGGCCGCAACCGCGTGGCCGTGGGAAATGTGACCGTACCATCCAACCAGCTGATCCCCAAAGCTGGAAGCATCGTGGAGGTTCGTTACCTCTATGCCTACCCCGGCGGCAGCCTGTTCCAGCCGGTCTGCCTGGGGCAGCGGGATGACATCGACCCCGATGCCTGCACCATCAGCCAGTTGAAGTACAAGGCCGGTGGCGAGGATGAGGAGGCGGAATCCGGGGCGGGAGGGCAACGCACATGAAGCACATGAAGCACGTGAAGAAACATCCCATCACGCACCTGATCATAGACACCTCCAGCAGCAACGAGAACGACGGCGGCAATTGCGACTTTTGCCTGGTCCCGATGACGGCCGAGTATGTCGCGTACCTGCTGGGATATATGGATGAGATCCGCAGGCTGCACAGGGCCGACAACAGCATCTACGCCATCGAATGCTGGGATGCAAGCCCCGCGTACGTCAAGGACAATGACAAGCTGCAAGAGCTTCGCGACATCGACGGCAACCTGGCTGCCGAGGTCCAGCCAGGCGAGCCCATCCTGCTGACAGCCGCCCCAGGCTTCAGCGAAGATGACTTCCAGGGGGTCGACTGCCAGACGGTCCAGGTCTCGAAGGATGATGTCTGGTGGACCGCCTACGTCAAGCACACCGGCATCCGAATCGAGTCGGCCCAGATCCAGAAGAAGACGCTGTTGAGAATCTTTCGAAGCCTTGGCGGCGTCCGAGAGTCCCGCGGCCAGGCCAAGGCGAAACCCATTCATCCGGTGATCCGGAGGATCCACGACCTGCTGTACCTGGACATGAAGGGCAGCCAGCAGGTTTATGACCCCGAGAAGAACTGGGACGCCGATACGCTGGACAGGATCGCTGAGGTCGTCGCCCAGTGCATTCCCAGGCCCCTGCCCATCAAATCTGAAGACCTCTGAGGGCGGGCCTTCCTCAAGGCGGGGCAGAACTCAAACCCTTTTCACAATTCAAACAATTCAAACAATTCAAAACGAGCACGGCCGAGCCGGATTTGTCCGGGCCCTCGCCGGCTGTGCGCATTCGAGGATAACCACACATGGGTGCTGACCTGATTTGTTATATCGCATTCGGGCCCAGGAAGATCGAGCTGGGCGATGGCAAGGCGATGAAGGTCGCCCGGCAGGTCCGAAAATACCTGGATGACTGCATCGCGGCGGCCGAGCAGTCGATCCTGTGCCGCAAAGAAGTGCCGGACCCGCGAAAGAATCCCATACAGGCCAAGCGGAGCATGACGCTTCACCTGGAACTCCAGGAGAAGCCCGGGTTGCCCAAGTTCAACTCCATCGAGCAACTCCGAACCCATGCCGATTACCGGAACCTGGTCCAGGGCATGTTGGGCGATTGTGACCACGAAGTGGAGGCCGGGCATGTGTTCGACGGCACGCTGGACGACCTTGCCAAGGCAGTCCAGGAGTTCGTAGCGGGCTGGAATGACGGGCATTTCCGCGACCTGGCTTTTCGCATCGACCCCCAGAAACCCGGCCGAAAGGTCGTCATTGCCGGCGAGTTGTCCTGGGGCGACGAGCCTGACGGCCGCGGCTACCAGATGCTCAAGAAGGCATTCGGCCTGGGCATCGCCCAATTGCTCGGCGTGTCATGAACCCGGGGCTATCCATCTTAAGGAGAATCCATGCGATACGTCATACGAAAAGGCAGTCTCTTCGACAACCTGTTCCTGACGGCCTCGCACCACTGGGGCCGGCTGGAGAAGGCCAAGACCTTCACCGAAAGACAGGCCGACCAGGTGGCTGAAACGCAGGCCACCCACAACTACGGCATCTTCGACCTGGGCCACGCCAAGGACATGGTCAAGAACGAGCCCCAGGTAAAGGTGGAGCGCAAGGCCTTTCTGTACGCCAGCCGGCTCCTGGAAAGCACCACTCCCTCTGTCCGGGCCAGGCTTCTTTGCCCTGGCCAGACGCCCCAGGCGATTATCCGCGCCCTGGGGCCTTTCGAAGTAAAAGATGCCTCACAGATCAAGGCGAAAGGCTACGACGTGATCAGCGATCGTGCATTCCTCAACTTCCGCACGTTGCGAAAGGCCGAGGCCGTTTGTGCATACCTGAACAACATCTGCAAGGCCGTCAGCGGGCTTATCCCGCTCCAGGCGGCCGGAAAGGAGAGCTAAGCATGTCAGACCGTTTTCCCGCTGAGATCACCATCGGGGGCAGAATCCCGCGCCGACTGCTGGACGAACTGGCCGGGATGATAGCTGCCGAGGGCGTCAGTATCGACTGGCAGTACGCACTGGACAAGGCGGCAGTTCGAAAGGCTATCGATGCGGCCGCCGAACATGGCGAGACAGTTCGCTTCACCGATGACGAGGCTGTCGGCGGCCAGTTCGAAGACTTGGAGAACTGGCTCACCAGCCACGGCATCGACTTCGACCGCCACAGCGATGCCCGCTACGAGTATGACGGCGAGAACGCCCATGGCCGCGGCCGTAAGCGGCCCATCACCATGAATTCAGACCAGTCTGGTAACGATCTGGTAAGTGCGGAAGAGGTCCGCGGGATCCTGGCCAGCCAGGCGCTGGCGGACCGGAAGTTGACCCAGATCGCCAAGCTGGCGGCCGTTCCGCCAGCCCTTACCCCAATCGTCCTCACAGACAGAAAGACCAAACACCCATGAACGATGCCTCTAAGGAACCCAAGAAAGGTGGGCCGTGGCCGTCGCACCTGCTGAACCGGTCCGAGGTCCGCAAGTTCATCCTGGACACGGTCGGACGGGCCAGGCCGTGTTTACGAATCAGCCGCGTGTCCCGGGAGGCCCTCGACAAACTCGAATACTGGCTGAGGGAGAAGATCCGTAGCGAGGTTCACAGCCATCCCTCGGTCGGCAAGACCTTCCGGCTGTGAGGGACGACAAGACCAGGCGCTCATCCGGGCTCATAGATAAGGAGTGTAACCGTGAACGAAGACGACTTTGACGACTTCCTGCAGGATGCCTGCATGAAGCTTCACGAGATGTGGTGCGCCGCTGGCGGCCAGGACTTGAGTGAGCACGAACTCGCCGCCCTCAACGACGTGCTGACCCAGTTCTTTGCCGACAAGCGGTAAGCACCCCAAAGGAGAATCCATGAACATCGACGACTTGCAGTTGGTCCTGGTTCGTTACGGGGCGGACACGGGGCTGATCTCCCTGGCGGCCCAAGCCATCCTCTGCCATACCGTGGACAGTGGCGATGGCGGCCTGGAATGGCCCAAAGGCATTCCTGTGGTGGACTTCAGCGAAGCAAGCCGGTTCACCCTGCTGCTTGGCCAGAATCCCGACGAGCCGCGGCACAACTGGGAAGATGTCCTGGCCTACGTATTGGACCACGCGCGGGAGATGGGCTTGAACCAATCCGTTGCCATCGACCCATGCACCCGCGTTGTGACGATGCAGGTCGCCTGCATGGCCGAGGACGCCGAGGATGTCAAGCGGTCCCTGTTCGACGAGAACGGCCCATGCTGGTACCTCGACCATCACTGCCCCCTGGGGCCCATCAAGGTCAAGATTCGCCTCCCCACGGCCGTTGAAGAGGTCGCCGCACGCGATGCGCTGGATGCGGATGAGACAAACCAGGAGGCGGGCTATGCCTGAGGCCAAACCGAACCAACAACCCCCAACACTGGAAGGAGAGGATAATGTGCAAAGGCCACATTGCCACGATTCAACTGTTGATCGAAGGATGTCAGGATCCCTCCGAGGCGTGCGACTTTGTCTCAGAGACGCTCCGGGGCCTGCGCGGCATCAGGGACTGGGCTTATCTGAAAGTGGGCGGTCAGCAATTGTCGCCTGCCGAGGTCCTGATTCCTGAGAATTACGAGGAAGGAGAGATGTTCGCATGATCAGGGTGAACAAATACAACGTGACCCTCCAGGCGGCGGTCAACGTGCGTGTGCCGGCAGTGGAAGCGGCCACGCCCCAGGAGGCCATCTCAGCCGCCCTCGCCAGGATTGACCTGTATAGCCTCCTGGAGCAGCGAGAGCCAGCGCCCAGGGTGGACTTCACGGAATACGCCGAGGAGGTCCGCGAGGCCCTGGTTGATGTCGTCGGCGATGAGGAATACGAAAAGTCCCGCTGGTTCGTGTGGCACAACGGCCAGTGGGCGCCGGCGCCAGCCGACCGGAAGCAAGAGCTTCAGATGCTGGACCACCAGGCCAAGGCCCTTCGCGAGGAGCTGGGCTACTCCCAGCCCGGCGAGGTGATCTGGCAGGCCCGGCTGGACTTCGACGACCTGCTGGTCGTCGTGGCCGATGGCTTCGGCCGGGCGTCGGTGCTCCGGGTGTCCGGCAACTACCCGGTGGAGTACTTCCTCAAGGACCGGAAGGATTTTGGCAACGAACAAGCGGCCTGCGCCAGTGCCGGCAGACAGGCCGCGAAGACCCAAACGTGAAAGGAGACTCATGCCAAAGAGCACGAAGCACCAGAAACCCCCCAGCCTCCAGGTGATCGTGACGATCAGCGGAGGCGTTGGCGACCTGTTGTTCAAATCACAGGGTGTGGCGGTAGCCATGTACGACTACGACGTTGAGGGTTCAGATGAACGTGAGCCCAACATCTCCAAAGATCCAGACGGCCAACTCTGCTGCGTGCGAGAATGGGAGCCCTCCGCGGAGGTCGTCGGCTCAGAGCACTGGCCGATCATCAAGAAGGCTCGCAAGAGCAGCTATTGCCGCACCTGGAAGTGCCCGGACTGCGGCCGGACTATCGAGCATTCCTACGAAGCACTCGCCGAAGTCGGCACGCCCATCTGCTCCAACTGCGACACCGAGATGGAGATGCTGTAATCCTCACCAGGCCACCTCCTGTTGAGACGGCCATCATCACCTCCTCACCAAGAACCCCTTGAAAGAAAGGCATTGTCATGCACCACCAGGGAGTCTCCGCGCGCAGCCCGCCCGGATGACGGATGCAATTTGCACAGAGCAGTTGAGGCGGAGGCGAACGGTTCGCGCGCCTCGCAGTGTCCATTATTCACCCCTTTGAAAGGAAAGCACCATGAGGATTCTGTTCATCAACAACGACGGAGGCGGCTTCGCCGACCACGTCGAAGTGGCTACCGGCACGACGGTCGATAAGTTCTTCGCCCAGCAGTTGACTGGCCGGGATTCCGCGGACTACCTGATCCGCGTGAACCGTCAGCCGGTCTCCAAGGACTACGTCCTGCAGGAGAACGACCGCGTCACCATGACGCCCGTCAAGATCGAGGGCGCGCGACTCTAGGACCGGCGCCGCAGATCGAGGCAATCCGAGAAGGGGCGCCCGTCATTGACCCGGCGGGCGCCCTTTCGCTATTTGAGGAAAGGGCCCGTTATGCAATTAGAACATCGCAATCTGCTCCGCCTCGCGGAGAAGATTCACCGGCAGCTTGGGCTTCTTCAAAGCAACCGCTTCGGGGAGGTGATCAGGCGGACGCATTGCCTGATCGAGAACCAGAATCAACTGCGCCGCGACTGCGACCTCCTGGCCATCTGTCTGGGCCGCAACTGGAACGCCGCCGCCGGCAAGATGACCGACCGCATCGTGAGCACCCTTCGTGACCTTCCATACTACGCCGGCGAGGTCCAGCGGATAGTTGAATCGGCCAGGCTGAAGTCCCCATCCATCGGGGACATCCTGGCGGACCTTCGGCAGGCAAAGGATGAGTTTGAGGAGTTCAAATACGTCGAGGAAGGCGAGCTTCTGGTCGTCACTACTGACGCCATCGAGCTTGAGGGCTACTACCTTGGCCAGTTCGAGATTCAGCTTCGCATCGGCAACCTGGCCGAGATGAGGCAGCACAGCTCCATCTACCGGATCGTGGCCCTCGATCCCCATCCGGCCGCGTGCAACGACTCTGTTACCCACCCTCACGTCAGCGACGAGCACCTCTGCGAGGGCGACGCCGGCGCGGCCATCGAATCGGCCCTGACCAACGGCAGGATCTGCGACTTTTTCCACCTGGTCAACGCGGTGCTGACCACCTACAACCCCGGTTCGCCTTACGTAGCCCTGGCGGATTGGGAGGGCCGGCCCTGCTACGACTGCGGCTACACGATGAACGCCGACGACACGCACTGGTGCAGTTCGTGCGAAAACGATTTTTGCGACGATTGCACCTCGTACTGCCGCCGGTGTGATGAGACGACCTGCCGCGGCTGCCTGGAAGAATGCAGCGTCTGCGGCGATCTCGTATGTCCATCGTGCAGGATGAAATGCCCCGAATGCAACCGGCTGATATGCAAGAACTGCCAAGAAGAAGAGCAATGTCCGTGCGTCCAAGAACGCCAAGAACAGGAGAATGAAGATGAACAAGAGCACAATGAAAGCCCAGAGCCCGCAAGCGACGGCGATTCAACCGACCGCACCTCCGGCCAAGCTGGAACAGAAGCAACCCCAGAAGCAATCCCAGCCGACTCGCAGGCTGACGGTCCAGTGGCCGGCGCCGGTGCTGCGGTTCTCGCCGACGGCGTGGGCCAAGCTGCTGTACTTCCGGGACCGCCAGGAAACCGAAATCGGCGGGTTCGCCGTAACGGCGGCCGAAGACCTGCTGCGCGTCGAGGAGTTCGTCGCGGTCAAGCAGGACGTCAGCGTCGCCAGCGTGTCGTTCGACGATCAGGCGGTGGCTGACTTTTTCGAGGCACAGGTGGACGCCGGCAGGAAACCGGAGCGGTTCGCAAGGATCTGGCTCCATACGCATCCTGGCGGCTCGCCCCAGCCCAGCGCCACGGATGAGGAGACCTTTGCCAGAGTCTTCGGCGCCTGCCAGTGGGCCCTGATGTTCGTGCTGGCCCAAGGCGGAAAGACCTACGCCCGGATGCGCTTCAACGTGGGTCCGGGCGGCAATATCGTCATCCCGGTGGAGGTGGACTTCGCCGCGTCGTTCGGTCCAAGCCAAAGAGACGCCTGGGAGGCCGAGTACAAGGCCAACATCAGCGCCGGGCGGTGGTCCCTCCTTGATGCCCGGGAGGACTTCGGCCGGGATCTAGGCCGGGACTTCGGCGCACCGTCCGATCTCACGCGTCGTTCCATTCCGGATGACTGGATGGAAGAACTCGAGGCGATGGAGCCGGCCGAGCGGCAATTGATCATGGATGAACTGGCCGGCAGGCCCGACCTCTGGGGTGACCGCGAGGAGGTGTCCTATGAATACTTCTGAGACAAGCCAAATTGACGAGCGTTACAGCCGGCAGAAGGACATCGTCCCGCCTGACCGCCTGGCGGCGTGCAAGGCAACCGTGATCGGCGTAGGCGCCATTGGCCGGCAGGTGGCCCTCCAACTCGCGGCCATGGGCGTGCCCTGGCTCCAGCTCATCGACTTCGATCTTGTCGAGACAAGCAACCTGGCCAGCCAGGGCTACCTGGAAGAGGACTTGGGACGGCCCAAGGTCGAGGCCACCGGCGAGCTTTGCCGCCGGATAAACCACAGCCTGGAACTGCACCAGGCCAACGAGCGGTTCCGGCGGAGCATGGACATCGGCACGGCCATCTTCTGCGCCGTGGACAAGATCGAAATCCGCCGGATGATCTGGGACGCGATCAAGGACAAGGCATCGTTTTTCACTGATGGCCGGATGAGCGCCGAGGTCCTTCGAGTCCTGACGGCCTGCGACGCCGCAAGCCGCAAGCACTACCCGACGACGCTCTTCGCCGCCGGGGAGGCCTACGCCGGCCCCTGCACGGCCAAGACGACGATCTACTGCGCCAACATCGCGGCGGGCATCATGGTTGCCCAATTCGCCAAGTGGCTTCGGGCTCAACCTGTTGAACCCGACATCAGCCTCAACTTGCTGGCTATGGAACTGACCTGTCTGTCGAATGCGTAACTTCATCCCTGGAGAGTGCTGCCCAGTGCTCTCCTTGTCTCCCGTCAACATGGAGGGAGATCGGTTAATCAGCCCTTTTGTAGAGAACGATACTGCCGTGCAGGCTACTGGCCGCTTAGTGCCGAAGGTGCGGTGGTGAGCCGCGCCTGGGTCACTGATACCTGCGCCAGAGCTTCGTCACCTTCATTCTGAAGGCCACCAAGTCCTCGGAGACTTCGAAGTGATGGGCGATTTCGTCGCGCGGGCGGCCGCTCTCAAGCATCTCCCGCAGTGGCGCATAAGGCACCAAGGCGGCCGCGGCAGACCAGTAAGCTTCGTCCTCTTTCGCCCTGCTGAACTGCCTCCGTATGAGTCCCGTCTGCGCGCACTGGTACAGCCGCTCGGGCTCGTGCTTCAAACGAATGTGGAACAACTCCTCCATGATGGTGGCGTTTTGCCGCGTCACGGCGTGCGTGTCGTTGAGAACGACCACGTGCATCCCGTTGACGGCGAAGGTGGCGGCAGACCAGCGGGATCGACTTCGCCCGAATGCTTCAGCCAGCGGCCCAGCCGTAACCAGCGACATGAGATCACGCCGACGCAACACAGTCAGCCCAGGAAGCTGATCGAGAAGCTCCAGCGGTTTCAGCGGGGCGCCGACTTCGACGTTGAGTGACTTCCGCAAATCCAGTCCGTTTCGTTCTGCAACCCATTGGCGTGGGTTCGGCGGTAGGTCACTGCGTTTGCCTTTTCCTCGAAAATTCCCCATAAACCTGCCTTACGATCTCCGCAATTGCAGAAGCGGCATGCTCATCCAAATGCTGGTCCGCCCGAAGCAGCACCTCAATCTGCTGGGTCGTATCGCGATGCTGCGCCTGCACGCCAGCGCGAAGATCGTCAAGGGCGATGCCGAGCCAGTTCGTGAGCTTCACCAATACGGCAAAGCTCGGGAGTTGGCCAGCCTCGACGCGCTGAAGCGTTGGAAAACTCACGCCGCTTCTCTGAGCGGCCCCACGAAGGGATAAGTTCTGGCGGGCACGATACTTATGGACCAAATCGCGAAGCAGGTTGACGTTGATATCGCCAGTGCTGGGCATATTTTTCTTGACTCCGCGTTTCACATCCGATACATTTGTTCCAACCACAAGACGAAGCGTGTTGCTCCGTCAGGAATGTGTTTCATTATTGGATCATAATACCCCAGGTTGAAACGCAAGGCAATAGGAAAATGAAGGAAAAAGCGATGAAAGACACGAAGATTCATTTGGTGTTCGCGACGACTGCTGGTGACTTCGAGGACGACTTCTCGCCCCACCAGCCGCTGCACGCCGTCAAAGTCACGGTGATGGCGAAGCTGAAGCTCGATCCGAGTCAGGCGCCGCAGTTTGTGGTGACGCGAGACGGCAACGTCTTGGACGAAGGCAAGACCCTCGGAGAGCTCGGGCTGGGTGACAACGCGATCCTCACGATCGAGCGCAGCAATGTGACCAAGATCTGAGGCCGCTATGGACCCAGAAACAAGCAGGAGCCTGTTCACTGAACAGCTGCAGTGCGCGCAGACGAGTGCCCTGGCAAAGGCTTTCGGTTGGCAGTTTGAGGCCAATGATGACCGGGTGTTTGTCCTAATGCGAGGCCGAGGCGAAGGCAAGCCAACTCACCTGCTGCGTGTAACGTTCGACGACTTCCCTGCCAGGGCACCCTCGTACCAGTTTGTTGATCCGAAAACGAAGGAGGCGGCCGGCTGCGTCTGGCCACCGAACCTGAAATGCCGGGAGGATATTCCTGGCATCTGCACGCCTGGCACGCGGGAGTTTCACGAGCACTACCACAAGAATGACGCGCAGTACCCCTGGGACTACAAGACGCTAACCGTCCTCAATACGCTGGCGGAGATCAATCGTCTACTCGAGAGGTCAGGCGGATGAGCATCATCTCACTCTTCAAGAGTCTTATTGGCGGCGGGAAGCAGATATACCCCCGGGTACCACCCTATCCATCGAGTGGCCGCTTGCGGCGCCGCCTCCGTCCGCCGGAACAGATGAGCAGGTTATGGGTCCCGCTGAGCGTGATCCATGCGACTAGTGACGAGATGGTCCGCGTTGGCAAGGAGCGGCGGGAGTGCTACGTGTGGTGGGGCGGCAGCTTTTCGGGAGCCGACTTTGCCCACGTCACAACCGCCTATTGCGTTAACGTGCGCTCCTCATTCGGGCGCGTGGAGCTCCACCGCGAAGAGCTACATGCTTTGCATCAGGAGCTGCAGCAACGGGATCAGGTGCTGCTTGCGGAACTGCATACTCACCCTCCGGGCGCCGGGGGGCAAAACGAGGTCGATGCGTTCCATTCGGCAAGCTGCTATCCAGGATTCCTCACCATCGTTGTGCCCGAGTTTGCGCACCCGTACTTCTGGGACCCCCGTGGCGCCTACGTGTACGAATACCAGCGAAATGGCAGCTGGAGAGAGTTGTCGGAAGATCAGATTCAGCAGCGCATAGTTGTTGAGGAGCCGCTGGTGGAGGTCACACAATGAGCCAGGATGCTCGAACGATCGACCTACTTAAGAAGCTCCAGCAGAAGAGCAACTTGAGCCTGCCACTTGGGCCCGGGCGCGTTGCCGTGATTGTGTCCCCAGCAGCGGCTCGGAGCCAGCAGGGTCAGTTGCTCGCGTTCTTCCTGGCGAACCTGGTTTCGAGACTGCATCCGGTTGTTAAGCAACTTGATGTGGTCTTTCCAGTAGATCACGAGTTGGGCGTAGTGGTCCCCCGGTGGACGTCCAGCACCATCGCGACTACGACTGCCCGCTTCCTGCAGGATCTGTGTGCGCCGGCACAGTCGAGGGTCGTCACCGACATCACCGACGACCATGATGTCGTCGTCGGCGTTGGAGAGATTGCGGGAAGAGAATGCCGTCTCTACGTCGGGGCCTGTGGCTGGAACTGCTTGCTGAGCACCGTCTCCGAGTGCCCAACAGTCGGTCCAGCGAACCCAATCGGGGCGTACGCCGCGGCCTGCTTCGCCGCCGCCGAAATCTGGAAGACCCTCCTGCAGCCTGTCGCGTCCCTCTTGCCAGGCATTCCGGTGGCCCCCCTTGCCGGTGACTTCCGTTTCTCCACCTTTACCTATGGTACCCAAATGGGCCAAGATGATCCTGGACTGCCCTCAGCCCCTCGGCTGGAGCCGCTTACGATTGTGGGCGTTGGTGCTGGCGGGAGCGCGACTGCCTTTACTCTTGGATCTATCAGCGGTATTTGTGGAGACCTCTGCTTGATCGACCCAGATGAGGTCACCGACACCAACTTGAACAGGCTGGTGGTGGCGGCGGCTTCGGATGGACAGAACCGTACTAAGAAGACCGAACTGGTCCGAACCATTCTCTCTAGCTGCACAGGTTTCACTGTCAACAGCTTGCCCTATGCGTTGACTGACGTGATCAAGGGGCTTTCGCCCGTCGAACTGAGGCACGTCGTGGCTGCTGTTCACAGCCGCTCTGCTAGGGAACAACTTCAGTGGGAGACGCCGCAGGTTGTTTGGGATGCCGCGGCGAGTGAGACAGGGGAGTTTTATGTCTACCGCGTCGAACTCGACCGGACCCCCTGCCTCTGCTGCCGATTTGTTCATGAACAGATGAACCCCGAGCAAGTGAAGGCAGAGCAGTTGGCGATGGCCCTCGGTCTTCCCGTCGCGTCTGTCGTAGCCAAGATGAGGGACAATCAGCCGTTCACAGAGGACGAGGCCGCTGCCGTCGCGGCCAAACTCCAGGCTGATGGGCAAGTGGCCCACCCACCATCTCCGGGACAGCGGCTTGCCGAGTGGGAGGCAGAGCAGTGCGGGAAACTGAAGCTCTCGAACCCTGACGATGAGATTCCCATCCCGTTCGCCCCTGTTATGGCCGGCGTGTTGCTGGCGGGCGAGGTCATGAAGCAGAACTTCTTCCCTGGCAGCGTCCTGGCCTCACGCTACTGGAACACCCTGATGGGCAAGTTCATGCTGCGGAACAGGGCATTGAACCCGGCACGTGAGCCGGCTTGCGCCGTCTGTAGCCAGCCTGTGCTGTTGGATCAGTTCCGCCGCCGCTGGAGGCAGTGACTCCAGGTGAGGCGCCTTCCACGGCTGGGACTTGGCAGGGATGTTCTTGATCAGGCTGCGGGGCTTGAAGCCCAGCTCCTTGGCCATGCGGACTTCCTCGTCGGACAGTCTGCACCGCCGCTTGGCCTCCTGCCATTCATCACCGTTCTTGCCCGGCTTCTTGCCCATGGAGTCCTTGTCACCTCTCCCAGTTCCTGACCTGTCGCCAGTTGACCGCGAGCAATTGGGCGAAGGCGTCCGGGGAGGAGCCCGCAGTTCCAGCAAATCTGCCAGCTTGGTGCTATCGGCCTCCTTCCAGCCGGCCAGGTTGGCGGCGATTGAATCGCTGTGCCCGGAGGGCCGGGCGTGCTGAGTCTGCCGTCGGTGATCCGTATCTTCAGCAGTAACTTTACGGCTAATGCCGTATTGAAAGGGAGAGAATCCCTTTATAAATCCCGGTGCCCATTTCCTGTTATTGCGTTTCGCAAAAGTAATGCAACCAGAGCCGTCGCTGGAATGCCGCGTTTGTCGCGGTTTCCTGACACACGGGTACATTACATTACTTACGCGAAACGCAATAAGTGAGGAAATGGCCGATAATGGCATACCGAGAGTTAATGTCCCACAGCAGTCGGGGGAATACAAAGTCGTCCAGTTGGATATTGAAGGTCAGCCATATCTACGATTTGCAGACGAAGGCTGGTCCACCCATGCGGTGATTCTAATGACGTTGGCTGATAAGTTGGGTAAGGAATACCCCACCATGGAGATTGACAGGGGCTTTCTGGGTGGTGGTAAAGATGATGTCCCTGCTCTGGAGTCCGACTGGTATAAGGTTCACGGAATGGGCAAATCGGCGGTTGATGTCGCCCAGAAGAAGGTTTCGCTTTTCGGTAGAAGCATGGATTATGGTCTCAGTATTAGTCCCGAACAACTGGAATCAGTGAAGCCGTTGATGCCAGATTGGTCATTTGAATTTTCAGCAAACAGAAGAGACGATTTGTTCTGAAGTGTCATTTTCCGTATGCCTTTTCTCAAGCTCTTCGTACGCGCCCTGTGAACCCACCTTCATGGTAGCGGCGGCTCGGGGGAGGATGTTGCGTACGCACCAGAAGATGGCATGACCCATGGCGGCGCGGCGGTCAGAGGCCCAGACCGCCAAGAATCTCGATCGCCTTGCCGGCGGCATACACGGCCAGGATCCGCTTGAAGATCGAAGGCAGCGGATGCCGGATCATCTCCAGCAGGTGCAGTAGAAGCGCCGGCAGATACTCCTGGCGGAACTCGGGGATCGCACCGGTCCATCCGGCATGTTTGCCCTGAACGATCACGGCCTTCTCCCGGACGCGGCGGATCAGGTTCATGCAGAGCATCACGTGGGCCGCGTGCTTCCGTGAGCACGGCATCCATGGCTTGATGGGCACGGCCTTCGCCAGGAGCCGCTGCACCATCTCAGTCCACAGGGGCATCTGGGTGTATGTGTGATCCATGGCCGGAGGCAGCTCGACGGTCTCGCCATCGCCTTTCCGCCGCCGGTCCATGACCGACAGCAGGATCTCCACCTCAAGCCTGGCAAGATCCTGGAGCGCGTGCCCGTGGCGCTGGAAGAACGGGAAATCAATGAGGAACGGCTGGTCCGGGTGGTCCAGCCACAGAAAGACGTTATTGGCGTTCAGGTCCCCGTGGGCGGGAGAGAGGATGACACTTTGCGCGGCGTCCAGCGCGGCGATACCGGTTGGTTCGCCGTCGTGGAGTTCGACCAGCCTGGTCACGTTGTTCTTGCAGGTGTCCCAGTCTGTGGGGAGGAGCCCCTCGGCGACTTGTCCGACCGGCCCTTCGAGGAAGCCGATGATGGCGGCCTTGTCCTTTGCCCGCAGACGGTAGGGCGGGCACCATGTGCCGGGGCAAGCCGTTGGATCGCTGTCATTCGGCGCATCGGTGGTGTCCCAGAGCGACGCCTCGTCGCGGCTTGTGTGCTCCGGGTTGGCATACCACTCCGCGCAGAACCAGTACAGGATGCGGCCCAGGACTTCCCCGCGGAACGTGTCCGGGTCGGGTGTCAGGTGGGAGGCAAGTGTGGTCGTGCCGACCTTGGCACTCAGTTCAGCGGGCGAGGCAACCAGTGCCATGGCCAGGTCGATGAAGTCGCCGCTGGGTTGGTCCCCGAGGAAATCGTAGCACAGAGCATACCAGCCTCCGTGGGAACCGATGAACTTGAACTCCGGTTCTGGGTCGGGGGCGGCGATCCGCGCTTCCATCAGCTCGGGGATGTGCTTTCTGTAGGTCGGGTTCCCCAAGGTCTCCGCTGCCAGCCCTCTGCCACGCACCTCGCGAATCACCTTTCTGCGATTCTCCATCCGCGTGACCTTCAGGGCGAACTCGGATGGCCCATTCGACAGTTCCGGGCGGATTTTGAAAACCATGGACCCCGACAGGCCCTGGGCGAGTCTGGAGACGGTCACTTTGCGGCACTCGAAGAACTCGCTGACCAGCCGTCCCAGGATAGCCGTGCCCGCTTCGAGGTTGCCTTCGTTGTCGAGGCTTCGCACCTGCTCGCGAAGCTCCGCGCCGCCATCGAGTATAGCGTCTGGGGGAGGGGACGCGCGGGGCAGGGATGACCCCAAGGCCTGAATGATCGCCTCCCTGGCTTGGGCGGCTGGCGCCCCCAACAAGTCGGGTGGGACCTGTATGCAGGACGCCGTGATGCGCAGGGCCGACAGGAAGTCCCTCGGGCCGACCGCCGTGATGTACCCAAGCGGAGGATTCAGGAAGGGGGTGGACAACTCCAAAAGCCACCTCTCCAGAATCGCCCACCCTTCGCTGCGGGAGAAGGGTAGGTCCTCGGCCACCAGGATGATCCTCCAGTCATCGCGTTGCCTGTACTTTGCCCGAAGCTCATCGAACGTGTCGACCCCGACCGGTTCGGTGAGGAAATCGTTCCGCAGGATCTCCAGGAACAGGTTCCGGCGGGTTAGGTTAGGGTCGCCGATCAGGACCGGCACACGTTGTTGTGTCATCGTCGTCCCTCCCCGAATCCCCGAGAGGCGGCAGGTCGCTATCCTCCCACCGCTTCCGGAAGGTTTTTGGGTCCATCTTGGCAAGCGACGCGGCGCGGGTGATCTTCCGCCCGGCCTGGTCGAGCACACGGGGCAGGGCGGCCTGGTCGAATGCCTTGATGGCCTGTCCCCGGCCGCTGGCGTAGGTATTGAGCCACTCGTCCGGCCAGGAGACTTTTGTCGCGCTTGGCTCATCACCGGCAATGCCCATGAATACGCCCATTTCGCGCAGGGGCAGATGCTCGGGCAGGATGACGTCGCCGCCGCACTGGACGGTTGCGGCCCGGATGATGTTCTGGAGTTCGCGCACGTTTCCGGGCAAGTGGTAGCTCCGCAGGATGGTCCGCGTTTCGCGGGCCAGGCGTGGTGGGTTGTCCGGCGAGCACTGGCGCAGGAAGTGCTCGGCCAGGATGTCCACATCTCCTTCCCGTTCGCGCAGCGGGGGAATATAGATGCGCACTTCAGCAATCCGGTGGTACAGGTCCTCGCGGAACGCCTTCGCGTGGGCTCGTTCGGCCAAGTCCAGGTGAGAGGCGCACACCAGCCTGGCCCTGAACGGCAGTGTCTGATCGCCGTTGATGCGGCGGAACTGCTTCTCCTGAATGACGCGATTGAGCTTCACCTGGAGAGGCAGGGCCAGATCGCCGATCTCATCGAGGAACAGCGTGCCGTCCTTGGCCTCTTCCAAAAAACCCCTGTGCTGGTCGATCGCCCCGGTAAAGGCGCCTCTCTCGTGCCCGAACAACTCGCTTTCCAGCAGGTCCTCCGGGATCGCGCTGATGTTGATCGGCAGCCAACGCTTGCCCTGCCGCGGGCCCAGTTCATGGATAGCCCGGGCGATCAACTCCTTGCCGGTTCCCGATTCACCTTGCAGGAGGATTCGCGAGTCGTCGTGGGGGATCGCCCTGGCAACCTGTTGCAGGCATGCCAGCAGGGCTTGGGATTCCCCGAGGATGCCCTCGCGCATCCGGTCCACCAAGGGAAGCAACGGATCGGCGCTGGCAGCCAGGCGCCGCAGGCACGCCCGAAGGCCCTGGCCGTCCAGAGGCTTTTCCAGGAAGACCTTGGCCCCCAGCCCGTAGGCGCGTGCGGCCAGCGACGCATCCAAGAGCCCCGTGACTACCACCACGGGCATGCGGGGCCAAAGCTCCCGGCACCGCGCCAGCACCTCGTAGCCGAACGGCGGGCCAGGAATCTCCCAGAGGACGATGGCCGCGACGTAGGCTTCGGCCTTCATCGCCTCCAGGGACGCCAGCGCCCCTGCGGCATTGGCAAAGATGCGGTCATCCAACGCCTCCTTGGTCAGGAGTTCGCGATACCGCAGGGCATCCCGCTCGCAATTGTCAACCACCATTACCGTGTTCATGCTGTGCCACCGGAACCAGGTACTCGACTACGTTGCATCCCTTGGCCCCATCGCGGCCGACGCACAGGCATCCGCCCCCGCGCAGCGCCACATGCTGAGCGATGGACAGCCCCCAGTCACGCCCGAACCCTCCCCCCGGAGAAATGGCCAGGCCCTGGTTGATTTGCCTGAGGGTCTCGTCCTCCGCGATAGTCCGGTCCGACGGCGGATCCATCGCCTCCTCGAACCGAACACACCACTTGCCGGCATCGTCGGATTTGCCCACCGTTACCCGCACGGTCGCCTGGCGGCGCTTGCCGCCGGGATCGGGCAGTTGAACAATGCCGCCCAGAAGTATCTCCTTCAGCACCAGTTCCACATCGTGCTGGAAGGACAGCGCGACCGACCGGCCTTCCTCGGGGAGGTCCATGTTGACTCGCTTGTCCACCAGACAGGGGGCCGTCTCCCCAGCGATCCGGGCCAGCAGATCCTCGAGAACGACGGGGGCCGGCCCGTCCTCAGTCATCCCCAGGCCCGACTGGTGTTGCTTCCACCTCTCCCGGGCGTCCTTCTCGGCGTCCTGGATAGCCCTCAAGGCCCGCACCATAGGGTCGTCCGCGTCGCGGGCAGGGTCCAGGCCGAAACGTTCCAGAATGTGGCCCGACAAGGCGTCCACCTGGCCCCGGACCGTCTGTGCGTATTCCGAGAAGCATGCTCCCAGCACATAGGCCAGGCCCCGTTCGGCATGGGGGACCAGGACCTTGACCCGCTCGGCGAGTATCTCATTGCTTCTCTTGGCGATCACCAGATCCCAGGCCGCAAGGATGCGCGTGCGGAGCGTGTCCTCCTCGTAGCGCTTGCCCACGAAGTCCACCTCGCCGCCCCGGAAGATGTCGGTGAGATAGGCGTAGTCCGTGAAGACCGATACGATGATCACCGCCCGCGCTGCCCCACGCTTCCGGGTGTACGCCAGCACGTCCAGTCCCCGCTGGAGGTCGTCCGTGTTGTCTTCCGGTGTCTCCGGAAGCCCCAGGTCCAAAAGCAGGATGTCGTACGGGCAGCAGCGCTCGGTAGCGCTTCCGAGGAACTGGATCGCCTGGGACTTCGCCTCGGCCTCCTCCACCTCAAGGCCGTCGATCCCGCGAACCGCCTTCTCCTCATCGGACAGCCGGCCGAGCAGCCGTTTGATCGCGGCACGCTGTACGAATTCGTTCTCCACAATCAGGATACGGGGTTTCATCAGACGTTCTCCTCTTGTCCGACGGGAAGCTCGATTGCTACCTGCGTGCCCGCGCCTTGCCTGCTGGTCAGCTCGAAGTTCCCGTCGTTGGCCTGCACCAGTAGGCGGGCGATCAGCACGCCGACGCCAAGCCGGTTGCCCCGCGTGAAGGACCCCTTCAGTGCGGCCTGGACTTCGGCGGGGGTCATCCCCTCTCCCGTATCGTGGAAGATGATCTCGATCATCTCCTTCCCCTCCGCCGGGTGCCCGGAGATGCTCAGAATACCTCCGGAGGGCATGGCCCGGATCGCATTGTTGAGGATATTGGAGAAGCTTTCGCGAATCTGCTTCCGGTCGACCCGCACCCAGATGTCCTGGGGCACATCCACGTCTAACTGGATTCCCTGCGCGACGGCTAGCGGGCGCACTTCAGCGATGGCATCGTCCACTATCTGTCCCAGAGGCTCCGAGCTGCGCTTCCTGTTGGCGATTCCCTGGGCAACGTCCAAGGAGGGGGCGATCGTCTTCTCGGTTCGGCGAATCGTCTCCTCCAGCGTGCGAATCAAGTCTTCGCGCTTGTCGTCGTTCTCGGCATCTCGGATCAGGTTGGGCAACTGTGTGATGTTCTGGAGGAGGTTCGTCAGCCGGTGGCCGGCCTGGAAGAGCATCGCCCCCATCGCCACGACGGCCCGCTGGCTGGCCTCGGCCTGTCGGTGCGCCCGTTCCTTATCCTCGCGCATGCGCTGGGTCCAAAGGAGCGTGCCGGCGCTGGCGCCCAGATCGTGAAGGCTCTCGGCATTGTGCCAAGCCGGCTCACCGCTGGGCGGCGAGCGCCTGACCCCCCAGCGAACGTCCAGGATGCCGAAGGTCTTACCCTCGGCCTGAAGGGGGATGCACGCCCGATCCACGAGGCCTTCGGTCGCCAGTTTTTGCGGGTCCAGGCGCTCGTTGTCGGCGAGTTGCCTGTGATGCACCTCGACCTGCCCACTACCCATGGCTTGCTGCACCAGATCGTCCGGCGCGCCGGACGCCGTCATGGGCTGCGGCGTGCGGTCCTCCCGGCGGCGGGTGCAGCCGGCCTGCCACTGCGGCTGCCCGGGGGAGTCCTCGCTCATCTCGCACATGTAGACCTCGGCCCGGATGGCCTGGTAATGGCGAACCATTCCATCGCACAGCACCTTGTGCGGGGCTCGCCCCTGGGCATGCACGAGGGCCTGGATCACCTTGCCCCGGCGGGTCTGCTCCGCGTCGTGCCAGAGCGTCCGGAACTGGGAATCCGCCACGTTCACCAGCGCGGTCATCCTCTCGGCGGCTTGTTGCAGCAACTCTTGGTCATTCGTCGTGAATGCCGGGGCATCGGTCCGCTGGCCGGCGGGAACCAGCTTGTGGAGCGTGAGAATCCCCAGACGTCTGGCGCCAATCTTCAGCGGCAGCGCCAGCCCCTCGATACGCCATTCGCCCGGCTCCAACCGCCCGAACATCGCCTTGGCAAACCGTCCGATGTCCTCGCCCGCTGACTGCTTGTGGGCGGCGAGGTCAGGCATATGTCGCGGCCGGCTTTCCAAGGCCATGTTGCCGGTCCAGCCCTGCCTTTCCCCGTAGCGTGCGGCCATGCCCCACGAGGAGTCTTTCCAACCGCTGTGGGCCCGCAAGACATAGGCCTCGAGTTCGGGATCCCACAGGTACAGCGAGGCAACGTCGGCGCGGAAGGCAATTCGGAAACGTTGCGTCGCCGAGGTCAACTCCTCGCAGACATCCCTGAATTGCGTCAGACCCGTAACCTGGATGCTCGATGCCAGCAGGAACCGCTCCCGGGCCGCGGCACGGATGTGCTCCACCAGCAGGCCCAGCCTGGCGCCCAAGTCCTCCAGCGACTTGACATGCGTCGCGGTGAAGAACCACGGCTCATTGCTGGTGATGTTGACCGTTCCAATCGATTTGCCGTCCCGGCTCTTGATCGGCACAATGGCGTAGGCTTGGTGCTCTTTCAGGGCCTCCAGTACCGGGCCATCCCGGAACCGCGCCAACATCTTCTTGCGGGCCGGGTCCCTCACAACATCGTTAAAGACGATGACCCGGCGCCCATGGAACGCGTCGCAGGTGGGCGAAAGATCCGAGAAGTCCACATCCCTGCGTTCATCAGTCATCGCCACCTCGAAGTACCTGCCGACCCCGGCGATAAGGCGCAGCTTGCTCTTCTCGAAGTCGGCCAGGCGGACGTGCCCTATGTTAGCGCCCAGGGATGCGATCGCCTTCTCGATATAGTGCTGAACGCCGTCGATCAGGTCCTCCTTCGACATGGCCTCGACCAGGGCACGGTCCAGTTCACGCGCAATCCGCAGCTCCTCCCGCTCCACGAACTGGTTGAGTGCTTCGGCAATTTGGTCGCCCAGGGCGTCCATGACGATCTTTTCCAGCGGGTGGGTTGCCTCGTGGTAGGACGTGTCGCCAAGGTCGATCTGGAGGATACCCAGGACCCGGCCGTCCGAGCCCCGAAGCGGCAGGACGTACTGGCTGACGATCCCCGATGCCTCGACCGCCTTCGACTCGCACCGCGGATCCTCGCGCGCATCCCGGATGTACTCCGCCTCGGTCTTCCCGGCAACGATGGCCAGGATGTCCGTCCCCGGAAGACCCCGGCGGGTCATGTCTATGATCCTGCGGAACCGCGTCCCTGCCGCGTCGAGCGCGATGATCGAGTCACCGGCGGAATCCTCGAAAAGCAGCGAGAGCATCGCACCAGGATAACCGCTGGCGACCACGAGGTTCAGGCAGACCCGGGCCAACTCCCCGATGCTGTGGGAAGCCAGAAGCTTGGGGCCGGACAGGGCCATGGCGTCGAAGCACTGGTCGTGGACGGACCGCTCGCGCATCTCATCGCCGAGGACCAGCCCGGCAACCGACCAGTTGGCGTAGCGGTTCCTTCCCAGGCGGTCCAAGCAGAACTCCCCGTCGAAGAGCCCGCCGACGGACGGTGCCCCCTCCAGCGCCTCGGTTACCCGGCGAAGGGGGTCGGCGACGCTTTGCCCGTGCCGCTTGCAGTACTTGTGACGCCCGTTGCACACGAACAGCAGGTTGACCATGGGGTTGTCCATGTGGATCCGCCGCCGACCGTCCCGCGCCACATCGGCGACCGTTTTCTTGATCGTCCCTTCGCCGGGCTTGTAGACCCGAAGCGTCGTATGCTCGCGAAGCTTGTAGTACAGCCGAACGGGCCTGCCCTGTGAGCACGGCGGGATGACCACGATGCGGTCGTCGGCGTCGTCGTCCGCATAGGGCTGGCCGCACAGCACCGGCCCGCCCCCCTGCTGCTGCTCGATACGCAAGACCGCTTCCGCCGGAGATCTCTCGCCGGCGAACTCCAGGATCGTCCTTCGATCCGCCCCCAGCTTCTCGACGTGAAGGAAATCGTTCGTGGGCACCAATCCGTGGGCGATGCTGCCGCAGAATGGCACCCCGGACTCGATCCTGGCACAGACAATCGCGTCGGCATGGACTTCCCTGCCGGCGAACTGGAGAGGCCGGATCGTACCGCCGATGCCCCCCGTCGACGACGCCCCGCCGACCAGGGCGATGCGGCCCATCGTCTTGGCCCGTAGCAAGTGGTGCAGATCGGGGCCGGGGTAGTCGTGGGGATAATCCTGCTCGTACAGCCCTGGCACAAAGGCCAGCAGGAGGCGGTTGCTCAGTGGATTCAGGTCCATGTCCTTGTTGGGAGTCGGACCCTCGGCCAGCCCCCCGCCGTTGTCGAGCGCCAACCCCAGCGCGCCAATCAGTTCCTCCACTGCCATGTCAGGGTTGCGGCGAGCGTTGGAACCCACGGCGACGGCGGCCTTGAATATCCGCGAGGCGATGCAGATCAGCAAGGCCCCCTCTTCGTGGACCTCCTCGTCGTAGACCACTCCGTTGACTGTGCATCCGATCAGGGGCAGATCCTCCGGTCGCGGATTCGGGGCCGGTGGAAACTCCGCTTTGTCCTGGGCCGCCACGAAGTCCGGGCGGGCGCGCCGGAACTCCTCGTGGACGGCCGCCAGGAGTGGCGAGACCTTCGCCTCGTTTGCGTAGGCCGACGAGACCAGCAGGATCAGCAACTGCGGCGGGAACTGCTCGGGATTCGGAATGGACTTGATTTGTTCGATGCACTGCTCAGCCAGGCTCGCCCCGTCCAGGGCGGGCCTCGGGCCAGGCTGGTGCAGCTTGCCGTACACGCAGGCCAGGTAACTGAACTGCTTGCCCGCTGGCAAACCGATTTCATGGGCGGTCATAGCCTCTCCCTTGACTTGAGGCAAGCAACTCTAGCCCTTGCCCTGACTGGGCATTATAGACGCCCTCCCGCGGGCGTCAAGGGCCATCGCGTGCTTGCCATGCCGTTATTCAACGAACCGCACGCCGCAACGACTGCCGCCGACACGCCCTATCCGTCCGGCCTTGGCGCAGCACCTCCGCAGCGGCAGGCGGCCCGCCCTCAGGCGCCCGCCTGCGGCGCTCCGGCCGCTCTACGGCACGGCACGATGGTACACCCCAATCGCCGTCCGACGCGTCGGCGTCTTCCGACTCTTCCGGTGAGGCATCGGCTCTGTCGCACCGAAGCCTCGAGTCCGGTCGTTCCTCAAGTCTGTGATGTGCCATCAAGTTATCGCGCGGACGCGCCGCCCGCTTGAGCGTAAGGGGCGACGACCTCGCATCCGTAGGCGCGCCGCCGGTGGCAAGAACCCTGTCCGCCGGCCCGCGGCGCCACCCCGGCCACGAGCGGCTAACCGTGCGGAAGCCGGCTCTCGCCTGGGCGCGGAGAGCACCGTCGGGGGCACGCTGGGCCTGCTCGCGCGTACTCCGGGTGTCCGGTTCATGGTCCTTCGCCCTGTCCCCGGGCGAGGCACCCGTGCCAACCTCGCTCGGCACGTTCGCCGGTCCGCTCGGGGCTGTCCCGCTGTGGGGACAGGCCGCCGCCTCCACGCCACGGCCCGGCAGCAGCCCATTCGACGCCAGGATCTGGATGCCAGAGTGCCGGGTACGTCGCCTGTATAAGATCTGCAAGGTTCCCAGCGTTTCTTCGACCACAAAGCTTTACTCGCACCGGCCATCCGTCATGACCGGTGGCTCGACCTGGATCTTCCTGTGGAGTTTCATGGCTGATCCTCCTGCTTTCTGGTTGTTACGTTCTGGTTCATATTCACATCCCGACACAAGCAAAAAGCGTGCCACAGCCGACGCCAAAGAGTATCTGGTCCAACTTCGAGAATGCATCAACCTGTGAACGCCGCACTTGCGCGCCAATGCAGGGCTAGCCTGATGCGATGCTCTGGCAACAGGTGGTGTCGGTGTCGGCCACGGACTGGGGAGCCGGCTCCGCAGGAGCAAGGTGCGCCTCCTCACCGGCGGCGCACCCGCCCGCCTGCTGGAGACGCAGTCGAATGCAAAGGATCCGGCTCATGGCCAGGGGGTTCCAGTGTCGGGGATTGGGCATTCGGGGGTGGGCTCGGGCCAAGGTACGGGCGATGCGCCTGCGGAACTACTCGCCGCAACTGGCTGGGATTCACCTGACCCTCAAGCACGCCGTGCCTTGCAAGAAGTGCCTGCCGCAATAGGTGTCGCAAAAATGTCCAATCCTGCCCGCCCACGCGAATGACGTATCGATCCTGGATCCGCTGCTTCTTTATTGAGAATGGCGGCATCGTGCCCATCGCCAGAGGCACTTCCATACTTCGTGGTCTATGCGGACGAACGTGCTCTTGCTGGTGCCGTGGCGGTGGTAAGATGCCCAGCCCAGCAGGATCGGATTCAGGCAGTCGATCAGCTTGTGCCCGTTGGGACCGGTGGCGATTCGTGACGGCAACGCCCCTCGTGAGCCACTCGTGAGGTGACTCCGGGTTCGCGGCAGCAGGTGCCGCCGCAGTTCAGTTGGGTCGACCAGGGGTAGCTTGACTGGCGGCGTCTGCGCACACTCCTCTTATTGAGCCGCGACTGGGCCTCCTGCATGACAGGGCAACCGGACAGTCTGCACTTGGAGAAAGTCCCGGCGTGGGTCCGCCTGGTGATGTCGGCATGTCAAGAAGGGCGCGTCAACGCTGACTGACGCCGTCCGTCGGGACTTCGCGGACGGCGCAAGCTTTATTAGGGCAAAAAGACAACAATGATAAGAAGGGTTGCGTGACCAGGGGCAGACCAGCAAACCGCAGGCCCCTTCGGTCGCGGTGTCGCATCACGAATTAGTCTCCACTCCCGACCGACGCATTGAGCGGACCTACTACGAGCAAGGCCGGCTGAAAACGGTAACGAGCTACGACGCCGCCTCCGGCGGCTCGGCCGTCAGCGGGATCGCCTGGACGTACGACTCCTGGGGCAACGTCGCCGCCAGTTACCAGAACCATGCGACCGCAGCCACCACCAGCGAGGCGGTGTGGGTTCGTGGCGGGGTAGTGAAGCGTGGCGGGGCCGATCGGCCGTGAACCGCGGGGGAGTCGGCTCGTCGTGCAACCAGGACAGGTTCTCGGCACTGGCGTAGATCAGCAGCCCCCGGCCTGGCCGGTAATGTTCCCCGACCAGCGGCACCGGCGGCTTGAACGGCCAAGCCCATGCCGGCCCGCCGTCGTACGTCGCCTGAAACCGGCCTACCAACTCGCCGGCAAGGCCCGCATCCAGTGATGTTGTCGTTCTGCCCATGAAAAGGGAGCGTCAAACCCAGGCCGCTCCCAGTGCCCCACCACAGGGCCAGCAGAACAGCACCAGGCCGACGCTCCCGCACGGGGGAGCGTGGCTCAAGTGCCGCCTCTGCTGAAGATCCGGCCATCGGCTGGGTGGTGGTTTTCTGGGAAGCAGCAACCTGACGCACACGCGTCTTTCAAATTGTCGCCGGGCCTAAGACTGCCCAGTTCAAGCAAGTCTACTTTCGACTGCTGGCGGTGCCAAGATCAATCCCAATCATTGCATCTTGCTGACTATTGGCGTAGGCTAGACAGCTAGAGCACTAGGATCCGTGAAGCGGCGGCATTTGCGACCTGCGGAGACGCCAGGGGCTTTCTTCAAGTTAGGGAGGCTCCAAGACATGGATCAAGAAGGCGGTTCTGATGGACATGGCTCCTCAACAGCCTCTGAAGCTTGACGACGCGACGGTTGGTGTCATCACTGCCCTGCCAAAGGAGTGCGCTGCGGCCGAAACCGTTTTGGAATGCGCGGCGACGGCGTCGCGCCAGGAACGAAGGTACAAGCTGAGTCGAATACGATGCGCCGATGGAGGGTCGCGCGTTGTCGCAATTGCCTCTCGTACACCGACAGGGACGAATGCGGCCGCCATCTGCACGACGCATTTACTTCACGATTGCCCGAATGTTCGTGACGTCATTATGTGCGGCATCGCGGGAGCAGTGCCTTCGCCGGATAATCCAGAGGACCATGTAAGGCTTGGTGACATTGTTGTGTCCGGCCCAGCGGGTGTCTATCAATACGACATGGTTAAGCACGAAAGAACGAAGCTGACCGTCCGCCCACGTCCTCGACCACCTTCGCCAAGGTTGCTTGCAGCGGCAGAAAGACTTGTCGTGGCAGAGATACAGGGCCTTAGTGCATGGGAAAAGACCATCGACACTTTCACGGCCAATGGCCGAGACTCCTGGGCACGCCCCACCGAAACAGAGGATTGCCTCTTCGATCGAACAGGATCGTGCGTAGCAATCAAACACCCGGTTGACCCAGACAGACGGCCAGGCCAACCCAGAGTTCTATTCGGCCTTATTGCCTCGGCGAACACTCTACTAAAGGATGAAGTGAAACGCAATGCACTTCGCGATGCAGGCGCCAGAGCAGTTGAAATGGAAGGGGCCGGAGTTGCCGATGCCACTCATGACCTCAGCAAGGGATATCTCATAGTTCGCGGCACATGCGACTATTGCAACGACGATAAGAATGATACATGGCAAAAGTACGCTGCCCTGATCGCAGCGGCATTCACAAAGGCGGTAATAGGCCAGCTTGCCGGACAGGAAAATGCCTGGTCCCTTCGCCCGGCCGTTGCTGAGGGTTCCCTGGAAGCCACCATTAAGCTGCCGAAATCCGTGCCGCGGCGGGGCGAGGTGCCCCTGCACAAGGCGCCGCCCGCCGAAGACTTTGAGCCGGGTGTGGTTCCACGGAATCGCCGAAGGGGCCTGGCGAGAGCAAGGAGGTTGTCCACGCGGTCGGCCGACGGTACGCGGATGATTGGAGAAGAGGGAATACAAAGCCATCGTCGCGCTGACGCAGATAGCCTGATATGGAGGGCGCGAGAGAGCGGCAGTAGCTATGCATCAGACATGGAAGGGACGGAAGGGATACCGGTGTCACTAGACGTGCAGTACCGTTGTCGGCCTGTAGCTGAAAAGGCCACGGCCTATGCCGATGCAGCCAAGAGGGCGATGGATTCGTACGAAGACAGCCGCGCCATGGCTATCGCGAAAGAGCTTAAGTGGTTGCTTTCAGAAGACTCTCATTCACTCCCAATACCAGTTCGCATTACCTTGCTAAAGGTGCTGACAGAAGTGGCCATCCGGGAAGCCCGTCGGGAGGTAAAACCTGGTCACAAACCTGACTTTACGAAAGCAAGAGAATACGTGAGGCAGGCTGAGGAGCTTGATCGCGATGGCAAATAAACACGTAGACTATGGCCTTTCTGCCCTAAAGGCTTTGATGGACTCCGTTGAGATAGGATCTGATGCGGCCCTTAGCGAACTGAGCGGACGCACTGACCCGGAATCGCTTCGAAAACAACTCGCGATACTGCTGCAAGCTGAGAGATTTCATGAGGCGGCAGAGTTGGCCAGAGCGAATCCACCGCACAATGAGTGGTGCGACAAGGCTGTCACGGCGCTGGTTCTGGATGGTGATGTTGAGACTGCGGCCAAATTATTGAACTGGGCGTCAAGGCAGCCCGACCGGCTTGTGGAACAGCGGTGCGCGCTAGCTTACGCCGATGCCAGGTTGGTGACTTCTTATAAAATGCGGCGAGAAGCTGGTAGGGTTCACCCTGCGGAACCGACGCCAGCAGAAGAAGCGGTCCTCACAGATATTCTCGAAAGCCTTAACGGCATCGTGCGCTCGGCCGAGGTAAGTGGAGTAGCCGAGACCGCTATTGAGTCGCTTGCGATTCAAATTGCAATACGCTGCCGGTACTTCCTTGGAGAACGAAATAGCTGCGAGTCATTGGCCAAACTACTCGTAGGGCGCAAGCCGGTTCCACTTGGATTGGCGGAGCTAGTAACTGGCCAAGTCGTTTCTGCCTGGGACGAGCTACCAGAGCGGCTGCGTCAGGAGCATCCGGAATCATTTCACGCCAATTGGATGGCAGAATACATCTCAGGTGTAATCCAAGGGCAATGCGAGAAGGCCTTTCATGCGGCCTGCAGCCTTGCACATAAAGCCGAGACTCCTGAGGATCGGAAGATGTTGTATGGCCTCTTGAACGATCTGTCATCGAAGCTTGGAGCAGAGGCTAGCAACACGGTTGAGGAACTGAGCAAAGTACTGTTGTCCGATGAACCGCGGGTGTTGAGGCTCCGCGAAGCCGAAATGGCTTTACGACGGGGTGAGGCCGACAAAGCCAAATGTGTTCTCGATGAGTACCGCGATGACGAGGACCCGATGTGGCTTCAGTTGAATGCCTTCTATCTCGATCAAACCGGAGACGGCGCTGGCGCGCTCGACTGCTTTGTAAAGGCAGCAAAGCGGACTTCTATCCCTGAACTCTTCAATATGGCAGCTGCAGTGGCGTTTCGCATAGGAAGACTTGACATTTGCGTTGACATGCTTAATACATATCTTGGTTTCCGCCCCGAAGATACACTGGCACGGCGCAATTTGGCTGGTGTGTATGTGCGAGAACGAGACTTTGGGAGGGCAGCGAGAGAATTCTCCGCATTACGGAATAGAGAGCCTGAGGATCCGTGGCATGGATACAATGAAGCTGTCGCCCTTGCATTATCCGGCCAATACGACACGGCACTCGCATGCTATGACTCGTTGTGTGAATCGTCGAGTGCGATGCTGGTAATATTTCTTTCGAGAGCCCAACTACTCAGAAACATGAATCGGGCTGAGGATGCACTCAAATCACTGTTGGTAATCGAATCCCAATACACTGATGAACCCAGGTACCTCGCTGCGTTGTTGCATACGGCATATGCTGCTGGGAATGAGGCGAAGGCGCATGAGGCATTGGTGCAACTCAACAAGCTGAGCGCGAAGGGCACAGTGCCCCCCGAGCTATTCCGAACCACTAGCATGGATGAGGTCCTTGAGATTGCCAAAGAGGCTAAGAAGCACCGCGACGCTACTTGCGGCAAGATCTTGCAGGGCAGGATTCCGTGGCTACTCGCTGATGGTTGTGTTAACAGATCATCATATTTGGCATGGCTCCTTCGGACACAACCTCTCCGATGGCTGTCGGACGAACCAGAGGTAAGGGCAGAGTACTCAGTCTATGCCACGAATTCATTTACCGTCGTCCACTCCGCTGAGGAACGAGGTCGTCTGGTTCGGATCGAGTGTCCTAGGAAAGGCTGTAAGGCCGTGGCTGACCTGTCGGCGTTGATTACGCTTCATCGGCTTGGACTCTTAACAAAGGCGGCGTCGTATTGCGGGTCAATCCTTGTGCCAGCCGGCTGTCTCTCTGGGGCCTTTGAAGACAATGAACGCCTGATTCCCCACCAGCCAACTGAACGGGATGCAATGCAAGCAATTGCGCGTGCGATAGATGCCAAGCAGATGTCCGTACTGAATGATGCCGGCGAGCCAGGTCAGCGACCGATGCCATTTGTCAATGAGCACACGTTTCCAGAGCACGATGAGGAGCACTTGTACCGCCTCATCGACCTCTTGAATCCTTTGCATACCAGTGGGGTGATCGACGACAATGCGTATCAGGAGGCAAGTAAGTGGAGTGCCGGTGCTACTGGCGTAGACAAAGAACACCCTGCCTTGACGGTAGGGTCGAGTGTCTTGGTTGCGGAGTCAACGCTTAAGACAATTGCCAAGGGTGGCATTCTCGATGCCCTTGCTGATGCTTTTCAGGTGCATCTATCTCCAGAGGATGCGGCCGGAGTGAGGTCGGAGGTAGCGTTCTTCCGCAGTTTGGAGGAGGTCAAGGATTGGCACGGAGAGATGTGGGATATTGTGCGAAGCAACCCGCAATTCGTCGTCACACCGTACCGGGTGCAGGTGCAAGGGGTCGGCAATGCGCGTACCGTTCGGGAAGAACCAATGCTTGCGGCCACAACTCTAGCAAAGCAGCTTGAGCTGCCCCTGTTAGCGGACGACAGGGTCTGCCAAACCATCGCGCTGAATGAGAAGGGCACTGATGCGTCTGCGGCGTTCGGCTCGGATTGCATAGTCCTGGCGTTATTGCGGGACGGCACGTTAAAGGTTGACGAAGCTGTGGCGGCATTGCTGAACCTGATTGAATGGCGATATCGTTTCATTGTTCTGCCCGGTGAGATCCTGAAGGCAATGAGTGACCGCTATGTCAACCATCCACCTGGGCGTGAACTTCGGTGCGTGGCGGAATACGTGCATGAGTGTATGCGGGATCCTGGATTGTTGTGTGGATTCGAGAAGACAGAGCCGCCGACCACCGTCGGTAGCCGGCTCTTCCAAGAGTGGGCGGGAGCCGTTACGGAGATGATCGTTACAATATGGGAAGATAGCACTTATGGCGAGGAGAAGGCGAAGGCTATCACTGAATGGGCGGTTAAGGAACTCGTTCCGTCGCCTCCAAAGAACCTGGGCCCTAAGGGCTCAGCGATTGGAGCAATGTCGCACGAGGTCGTATTGAGGCAAGCGATGATTCAGTGCGTATCAATGCGCGAACCTGCTAAGGCGAACTCGATGCTTGTAACGATAGCAAAGGCGTTAGGCATGAATGAAGAGCAGCTTGTGCGCGAAGCTGCGGAGGTGATCGATGGAATCTGATGTCAGCCCCGAGAAGGAGGCCGAGTTTCGTGCGGCGTTTCGGCATGCAATAGCATCCCGGGTTCTCTTAAACAGGCGTGAACTCGACGCGAGAACCGCAACTGTGCTGCAGAAGGAGGGAATCTTCGAGAACTTGGATTCCCCGAAGCTTTCCGAGGATCTTCCAGCGATTCTCGGAAATCCGGAGCATATGAGGCGGGCTGATATGGGTATTGGGCCGTTACTCTTCGTCACTGAGGGACCGAAACAGCGTGCAGTCATTGACGTCAAGGATCTTCTGCTCAGCACGCTTCCGGATGTGCGTTCGGCCGCACTGGAGTTTTTCTTGGATATGGTGAGGAAGCAATCTGACTTTGTGACGCCGAAGACACAATCTGCCTTGAAACGAGCGGAACTGCAATTGGCCGCCGATGATGGTGTTTTATGGCGGGAAGCTGGGCTTGGGCTTCGTGACGCCGTAGAAGAGGACTGGCTCTGCAATTTGGAGGGTGCCAGGCAGAGCTTTCGAGCCGAATTCGACGAAGGAATAGCTGTCCATCTTACTCGCGTAATGCGACCTACCGTGTCTTCGCTCGACTCGATAGCCATGGTCATATGCGGGCCTGCTGATGAGCCGAAGCGGCTTCAGGAACAACTTGGAAGCATTGTAAAGGATTCGAAGGATTTCGGCGCGGCTTTAGGCGTGTTTTATGAGTCTTTGGGATACCTCCCATTGTCGTTGGCGTCATCTCTTCCAAAGGTTCTGCGAGCCTGGGAGGCTGAGCATGGCCAAGTGCGGAATATATGGGAGTGTCTTTGGGAATGGGCGGACCGGATCGACAGTCCGCTTCCTCGGTATTATGTGTGCCAGTGCTTTATCGACCAGCCGAGCCGCATTCCAGAAGGGAGACACGGAGACTTCTGGCATGAGATCGCCGAAATCGCGGACTACCGACAGAACGAGAAATCACTCAATGGATGGTCTGAGGCGTGGAAGGCAGTGTGTGAGTTGGCGCGCCATTTCTGCATGCATCTTGAGTTTCAAAGCCAAGGCCAGTATGGCGAAGGAATCGCTGCATTCTCATGGTGGCTCGCCAGGCGGACGACGGGGCTGTTCAGCACGGCATACGAGAATATAGGATTGGCCAGAGAGATAACGATCCAATCAGAGTTGGCTATTTCTTCGGAAATCCGGCTCCTCTCGCGACCGATGGTGACTCCATCTGCACTTCGCTGTGTGACACTTAATCTTGCTTCGCCGTGGTCTCGTGCGATCCTCTGTGAAATGGGTCCGTCGCTGGCAGTACTGCGACCAGAGGCAATGGCGGCCGGCGATCGCGACAGACTGAGCGGGATAATCGAAGGGCTGCCGGCAATTCTGCCGTCTTCCGAACGCGAGCTCCCCGGTGGGCATGTGTATGGATTCGAGAATCCATCGTCGGAGTCGGTTCGCGCGTGGATGGAACATGGAGGCAACGACCCGAGAAAGGAAGTTGTTCTGGCGCTTCTGCCAGCGATTGAGAAGTTGAATACTCCAGAAGGCCTGGCTGAGGCGGTGCGTGAATCGCCCGACGACAACGTGGCAAGCCAGGATTTGGTGATGCATGCCTTGAGGGTGTTTGCCTTTATGGGCACGGCTCCGGCCAAGGAACTGTGGGAAATTCTGAGTAATGAGAAGACCCGTCGAAACTTCTTCAAGAAGTTGTCGCTGGACGCGATCAACGCGGCGATAGACGCGCTCATTGAAGTTGCAGGGCAACGGGGGGAGAAGTGGACAACGCACTTGCAGCATTTTTTTGCTATGGAATGCGAGGCCGCAGTGGGGGACCAGAGTCGGCGGGAGCTTCTTTTTGCTGGGGTGATTCTGGCCTCGGCCTGCTTTGACTCGGTAAGTGCGATTGACAGACTGCTCAAGGGGCAACACAAACATGCTTTTAAGGTCGAGGCAGACTACTGGCGAAAGCGTTACGAGGATGTATGGACGCTTGTTCCGGCCTGGGTGCAGGCCCGGTTCCGTGCGATGCTGTCGGCCCTACCGTCGCTTCCGGCTGAAACGTGTGCCCAGCCGTCTTAACGCATGCAGCCGAAGTGCCGGGCTTGTCTTGGGCTTGCCGGTGTGTCACGAAAGGGCGCATTTTATGAGCGCTCTGTGAATCCTGGTCGGAGTAGGGACACGGGTTGCCCCGTGCCCCCTCCACGGACACCGGCGAGCGGAGCTACCGCACTGGGCTCTTGCCTTAGATTCTGACGCGCAGGCGCTGAGCAGGGTACGGATGGTAGACACGGGGTCGGGGAAGCCACTGGTCAGCCCAACGGTCCATGCGTGTCCACTGTTGTCGCCGGGCGGGTTAAAACCGGCCAGTAGTTGTTGTCGTTCTATACCTCACGGGGTGATTCCTGGCAAGTGTCTTATGAGGCCGCCTCCGGTTCTGCTGAGTTGGCGGCCAAGGTCGGCTGTTTTCCCGATCGGGGCTTGGTAGGAGCGGTCGTGGCCGGATGGTCTTTCAGCCGGTAGCTGCGGCCGGTGATGGTGATGATCTCGGCGTGGTGTAGGAACCGGTCCAGGATCGCTGTCGCCGAGGGCACATCGCCGATTGTCACCGCCGTTCTGATAGTGTAGGGATTCGGCCGGTTTGAAAAAAGGGGCTCTTCTTCACTTTGGCAGATCGGTTTCCAGTGATTCCTGACGCAGCTTGAGGAACAGGTAGTCCATGTTACGGATGCCGCAGGCGCGGTGGATGATTCGGCTGATGGTGTTGTTGAAGGCTTC
>Ga0315285_10000305_pt1 | contig 49847 bp, 44 predicted proteins | sample YL17G09_36_MG_FD_203698 | JGI IMG/M metagenome (GOLD analysis project Ga0315285, IMG submission 203698) | Sediment microbial communities from Yellowstone Lake, YNP, Wyoming, USA - YL17G09_36 | ecosystem: Environmental > Aquatic > Freshwater > Lake > Sediment | place: USA: Wyoming | collected...
AAACCTTCGGAGCAGCACAAATCATCGCGCCGACCCTGGCGGATCTGATTTGTCTGTCCCTGCAGGGGGTTCGGAGAGAATGATAGAAAGAAAATTACCGAGATGTGGGGGCGGAAGAAAGACATGAAAGAGAAGAAGAGTGACAAAATGAATAAAAAGAAAACCGGACCTCAAGCCGCCCCTTCGACAGGGCTCCCTTCGACTTCGCTCAGGGCAGGCAGTGCAGGCACGGACGCCGACGCGAGCATTGCGGCGCTCAAGCAGGAACTGCGGGCCAAGGAAGAATACCTCCAGACCGCCAACGAGGAACTGGAGACATCCAACGAAGAGCTCAAATCCTCCAATGAGGAGATGCAGTCGGTCAACGAGGAACTGCGATCCACCAACGAGGAGCTGAAGAGCTCCGAGGAGGCGCTGCGGGCGGCTTCGCTCTATTCACGCAATCTCTTGGAAACCAGCCTTGATCCCTTGGTCACTATCAGCGCAGAAGGGGAAATCACCGACGTCAACGCAGCCACCGAGAAGATTACCGGCCTGAGCCGGGAAAGGCTCATCGGCAGTGATTTCTCGGATTACTTCACCGAACCGGAAATGGCGCGTGCCGGGTACCAGAAGGTATTTGCAGAGGGGCAAGTCACTGACTATCCGCTTGCCGTTCGCCATACCTCGAGCGCGATTACCGAGGTACTCTATAACGCGTCCGTCTACCGAAATGAACAAGGCAAAGTTCTCGGTGTTTTCGCCGCGGCCCGCGACATCACGGAGCGCAAGCGGGCCGAGAAGGCGCTAATGGAGAGCGCGGAGAAATACCGGATACTGGTTGAGAACGTGAAGGACTACGCCATCTTCATGCTGGATGTCGGTGGTCACGTCGCAGACTGGAACGTTGGGGCCGAACTCATCAAGGGTTATCGGGCGGACGAGATCGTCGGTCAGCACTTCTCCCGCTTCTATCCCAAGGAAGACGTCGAGCGCGGCAAGCCTGAACGGGAATTGGCGACTGCCGCTGCCGAAGGACGCTTTGAAGACGAAGGTTGGCGGGTTCGCAAAGATGGTTCGCGGTTTGTAGCCAACGTGATCATCACGCCTGTGCGCGATGACGCGAGCCAGTTGTGCGGCTTTGTGAAGTTCACGCGCGACATCACCGAGCGCAAGCGGGCCGAGGAAGAGCTCAAATCCTCGAACGAGGAGATGCAGTCAGTCAACGAAGAGCTGCGATCCACCAGCGAGGAGCTGGAGACCTCCAACGAAGAACTCAAATCCTCCAATGAGGAAATGCAGTCGGTCAACGAGGAACTGCGATCCACCAACGAGGAACTGGAGACCTCCAGGGAGGAATTGCGAGCGGCTTCGCGTTATTCACGCACTCTCATAGAAACCAGCCTTGATGCCTTGGTCACTATCAGCGCAGAAGGGGAAATCACCGACGTCAACACAGCCACCGAGAAGATTACCGGCCTGAGCCGGGAAAGGCTCATCGGCAGTGATTTCTCGGATTACTTCACCGAACCGGAAATGGCGCGTGCCGGGTACCTGAAGGTATTTGCAGAGGGGCAAGTCACTGACTATCCGCTCGCCGTTCGCCATACCTCCGGCGCGATTACCGAGGTACTCTATAACGCTTCCGTCTACCGAAATGAACAAGGCAACGTTCTCGGCGTTTTCGCCGCCGCCCGCGACATCACCGACCGCAAGCGGGCCGAGGACAAGCTTCGTGGCGTGCGGGCAGAGTTGGAACGCTCGAACAAGGATCTGGAGCAGTTCGCGTCCACCGCCTCGCACGATTTGCAGGAGCCGCTTCGGATGGTTGCGAGTTATACCCAGCTCTTGGGGGAGCGGTACGAGGGCCAACTCGACGAGAAGGCCAAGAAGTACATCGCCTATGCGGTGGACGGGGCAATTCGCATGCAGCGGCTCGTCAACGATCTTCTGACCTACTCGCGCGTCAGCACGCGCGGCAATCCGATCGAACCCACGGACTCGCATTCCATCCTTGGCGAAGCGATCAGGAACCTGGCCACCACGATCGAGGAGAGCAAGGCGATCGTCACGAATGAGGAACTCCCGATGGTGCGCGCCGACGCGTCGCAGCTCGTGCAGTTGTTCCAGAATCTCCTCGCGAACGCCATCAAGTTCCGGGGCGAGGACTTCCCGCGCGTCCATGTGTCCGCCCAGGACGAGGGGTGCGAATGGGTCTTTTCCGTCCGGGACAACGGCATCGGGATTGATCGGCAGTATGCGGATAGGATCTTCGTGATCTTCCAGCGCCTGCACACCCGGCAGGAATATCCCGGCACCGGGATCGGCCTGGCGGTATGCAAACGGATAGTGGAACGACACGGCGGCAAGATATGGTTCGAGTCCGAGCCTGGGAAAGGCTCGACGTTTTTCTTCACAGTCCCAAAATAGGAAAAAGGAGGTACGCGACGATGTGTGCAACACCATTCGGAAAAGCTGTTGAGATCCTCCTGGTGGAGGACAACCCCGGAGACGCGGATCTGGCCCGGGAAGCCCTGGAGGACAGCAAGATACGCAACACGCTGAGTGTGGTCGGCGACGGTGAGGAGGCGATGGCTTTTCTGCGTGGGACCGGAAAGCACGCGGGGGCCCCGCGTCCGGACCTTATCTTGCTGGACCTGAACCTGCCCAAGAAAGACGGTCGCGAGGTGCTCGCCGAGATCAAAGCGGACGAAGACTTGAAGCGGATCCCGGTGGTGGTCCTGACGACGTCGCAGGCAGAAGAGGACATTCTCAGGAGTTACAACCTTCACGCCAACTGCTACATCACGAAACCCATCGATCTGCATCAATTCCTCCGCGTGGTAAAAGCCATTGAGGATTTCTGGTTGACCATCGTCAGACTGCCGTCCAAGGGAGCCCAGTGATGAGCGAAAGACTGCATGTCCTGATTGTTGAAGACAACCCGGGTGACGTCGACTTGATACGCGACGCGCTGCCGGAAACGGGGCCCATACGATTTCATAGCGAATCCGTGCCGCGGCTTTCCGAGGCCCTCGCCCGGCTTGCGACCGGCGGAATAGACCTTGTACTGGCCGATCTCGGGCTTCCCGACAGCCAGGGACTCGCGACCTTTCGGACGCTGCGCCAAGCGGCGCCGGACCTTGCGATCATTGTGCTGACCGTTAGCGACGATCAGGAAATGGCCGTTGCCGCGGTCCGGGAAGGCGCCCAGGACTACCTGGTCAAGGGTCAGGCCAGCGGGGGCCTGCTCGTGCGCGCGGCGCGATACGCCATCGAGCGCAAGCGGGCCGAGGCGGCGCTGCTGTCGCGCACCCGCCAGCTCGAGGCGGTGCGAGAGGTGAGCGCCGAGCTCACGCAGGAGCTGGACCTCGACCGACTGCTCACGCTCCTCACCCAGCGGGTCACGGAACTGCTCGGCGTCCCCACCGGCATCATCCGGCTCTGGGAGGACGCGTCCGGGATGCTGATGCCTCGAAGCTGGACGGGCGAGGCCGGCTCCGGGCTCGCCGTGATCTCCCTCCGCCTCGGGGAAGGCGTCGCGGGGGTGGCCGCCGAGCGCCGCACGGGGCTGCTCGTCAACGACTTCCGCACCTCCCCCTACGCCACGCCCTTTCTCCTCGAGCACACGACCCACGCGGCGGTCCTGGTGGAGCCGCTGCTGTACCGCGACCGCCTCGTGGGGGTGCTCAGCCTCGACAACGGGGATACCGGACGGCCTTTCACCCCGGACGACCAGGCTCTCCTCCGCCTCTTCGCCACCCAGGCCGCCATCGCCATCGAGAACGCGCGGCTCTTCACGGAGGTCACCCAGGCCCTCCAGGCCCTCCACCGGGCCCAGGACACCCTGGTCCAGACCGAGAAGCTCCGCGCCCTGGGCCAGTTGGCGGGCGGGATCGCCCACGACCTGAATAACCAGCTCATGATCATCCTGGGGCAGGCGGAGATCCTCCGCCTCACCGTCACCCATCCCGTCCTCGAGCGGGAGCTGCCCCCCCTCGAGGAAGCCGCGACCCAGGGCGCCGCGGTGGTGCGCCAGATCCTGGACTTCGCGCAGCAGCAGCCCGTCGGCGCCCCCACCCCGCTGGCGCTGGCCCCGGTGGTCGAGGAGGCGCTGGCCCTCACGCGGGCCCAGTGGAAGGATGTGGCCGAGCGACAGGGGGCATCCATCACGGTCCACACGGCCCTGGCGGACCTGCCGCCGATCCTGGGCCAGGCCGCCGAGCTGCGGGAGGCGCTCATCCAGGTGATCGGGAACGCCGTGGAAGCCATGCCCCGCGGGGGGACCGTGACGGTGGCCGGTCGGCTCGTCCCGAAGGGAACCGGGGAGCCGGCGAACCGGGGAATCGGAGAGCGGTCGGCCCCGATTCTCCAACGCCCCGATGCCCCGAGTCCCGCCGAAGGCGAGTTCGTGGAGCTGACCGTCACCGATACCGGGGTGGGCATCCCCGCGGAGATCCAGCCGCGGATCTTCGACCCCTTCTTCACCACCAAGGGGGTCCAGCGCACCGGGCTCGGCCTCGCGGTCGTCTACGGCACCTTGCAGCGGCAGGGGGGAACGATCACCGTGGCCTCCACCCCCGGCCAGGGGACGACGTTCACGCTCCGGCTCCCGGCCGCCGTGGCGGTTCAGGCCGCGACGCCCCCGGCTCCCGTCCCGGCGCTTGCAGAAGGTACCCCGTGCCGGCTCCTCGTCATCGACGACGAGCCCCAGGTGCGCGAGACCCTCGCCAACCTCTTGCGGGCCGTCGGACATACGGTCACCGAGGCCGCCAGCGGCCCCGCCGGCCTCGCCCTGCTCGCCACCACGCCCGTGGATTGCGTCCTCACCGACCTCGGCATGCCCGAGATGACGGGGTGGGAGGTCGCGCGCCACATCACCGCCGCCTGGCCCACCCTGCCGATCGTCGTCCTGACCGGCTGGGGGGACCAGGCCATCAAGGACGCCCGTGCGCCCGCGGTCGCCCGGGTCCTGTCCAAGCCCATCCGCCTGAAGCAGCTCCTGGTGGTGATTGCAGAGGTGACGGCCGGCGGGCGTTCCGCGGGGGGCGCGGCCGGAGAGCCGGCGGGGAAAGGAGAGAGGCCTTGACGGACCAGTCCACTCCAGACCAGGCAGCCGCGATGCGCCGACGGGCGGAGGGACACGCCGCGAACACCGCGGCAGACCGTCCGGATACGCTCTCGCCCGAGGAGGCACGGCAGACGCTCCACGAGCTGCGGGTGCATCAGATCGAGCTGGAGATGCAGAACGAGGATCTGCGCCGCACGCAGGGTGAACTCGAAGCCTCGCGGGTCCGGTATTTCGACCTGTATGACTTGGCGCCGGTGGGTTATTGCACCCTCAGCGAGCAGGGGCTGATCCTGGAGGCCAACCTCACCGCCGCCACCCTGCTGGGCGTAGCCCAGGACGTGCTGGTCACGCAGCCGATCACCCGGTTCATCCTCAAGGAGGACCAGGGCATCTACTACCGGCTCCGCAAACAGCTCTTTGAGACCCATTCGGCAAGCTCAGGGCAGGCCCATTCGGCACTTCGGCTTGGCTCAGAGTGTGTGAAAATATCCGTCAATCAGCGCCAAGAGCATTTTTCACTCATGGAAAATCAAAAGGTTACACTTGGGTTCTCGGTCCGGCGACGATTTCTTCACACACTCTCAGTGCAGGCAAGCTCAGGGCAGGCAAGCTCACTTCGACAAAGCTCAGTGCAGGCAGGGCAGGCCGGTGAGCCGCAGGCGTGCGAACTGCGGATGGTGAAAAAGGACGGAACGACATTCTGGGCGCATCTGGAGGCCACCGCCGCGCCCGCCCTGAGCCCGTCGAATGGGCAGGACCCTTCGACGGGTTCGATACTTCGACGGGGCTCAGTAATGGGGGACGTTGGTGCTGAAAACAACTTGCGGACATGGCCTGATCGCGGCCGCCGCCTCCCGCTGGCTGCCTTCCACGGAATTCAGTGGCGGACCCGTAGGTGCGGAAAGCAACTGTCGGAAGAACCTGGCCGAGGCCGCATTGTGCTGACGACGGCGCTCTCGGGGCCTCCCCCTTCACGAAGGGAGGCCAAAGGCTGAACCGGAACGCTCACGTCGGGCACGCCGGGGCGGGGACTACGTGTCGGTGGGGTCTGTCGGGTGCGGTCGTCCGAGTCCCAAGTACTTCCGGATATGCTTGGCGAGATCGTTTTCGATTTCTGCGTGTCTGGGCACCGGCTGCTTCTGACCGGTTTTGGGATTGAAGTAGATATCGTGGCGGGAGCCGGACCGGAGGAGTACGCAGCCGTCCCGCACCAGTTGACGAATGAGCTCCCTCCGTTTCATACCGCGATGGCTTTCTCGCGGTGGTCTTGAGGCACGTCTTCTAGGATCATCATCCGGTATGCGTCCCGCAGATTCGTCTCAAGCTCCTTCAGGGTGCGGCCTTGCGTCATGATCTCGGGATGCTCCTTGAGTTTCCCGAGCCAGAATTTCTCGCCTCTCCAGTAGATCATCGTCATCTTGCTCACGACAGCCTCCAGGGAGCTTGGTTGGGTGCGGTACATCGATACTTGAAGCGCGGCCGTCTTCCTTGTCGGAGACCGACGACCGAGGCTATGGAGACACAGATACGTCAGCGAGCGCGCAGGAAGCGCAACCAGTCAAACGGTTACCACGAGGCGGAGGCGGTGTCAAGTGACCGCGGAAGAGGACCGTGGAAGAGGGGAAGGACACGCCGGTCCTGACCACAAGTTCCTTTGGCCTTCGCGGGAACGATCTCGAGAACGTCCGGGTGACCGTCTCGTGGCGCAGGTAGTAGCGGGGGACCTATGGATGGGGGGAATGGTGCAGAAGCAGCTGGCGGACGTGACATGATCGTGGCCGCCGCCTCCCGGTGGCTTCCTTCTTTGCATGGAAAATGGCCGACGCTCGTTCGCACGGAAGGAGCGAAACTTGCGCGGCTCAGAGGCTCTGGAGGTACGCCGGACCGAGGTGAGTCATCTGCTCCTCGATCCAGCCAGCACGCTCGCGCACGTATGCCGAGGGATTCCGGACGCGCAGGCGAGCGGGATTCGGGAGCACGGCGGCAAGGAGAGCTGCTTCCTGTGTCTGCAGCTCGGACGGGCGCTTGCCAAAGAAAGTCTCGGTCGCCGCGTAGACCCCGTATGCGCCATCACCGAACTCGGCGATGTTCAGGTAGACCTCGAGAATCCGCCGCTTCGGCCATAGCAACTCCAGGAGCACCGTGAAGTACGCCTCGAGACCCTTCCGGACAAGGCTGCGTCCGGGCCAGAGAAACAGGTTCCTGGCGACCTGTTGAGTGATGGTGCTCGCTCCTCGGAGCCGACCCCTCGCACCTTTATGCTGCACAGCGTCCGAGATGGACTCGAAGTCGAAGCCCCAGTGATGGGGAAACTTCTGGTCCTCGGCAGCGACCACGGCGAGACGCATCTGGGGCGAGATCGATTCCCAGCCGATCCAGCGGTAGCGAATGACTTTCTGGGGCTCCCCCCGGAAGAAACTGGCGATGCGCTTTTCCATCATGAAGGCACTTGTCGGCGGTGGGATCCAGCGCAAGCAGAGGACGGGCATGATCGTGAACGCGACCACAACCAGCAGGGCACGCCAAAGAAACCGGCGCAGTCGGGAGAACCTGGCCCTTCTTGATACGGTGGCCGCGGTCATTGAAGTGGCAGTCTTGGGAAATGAACGAACGGGCCGATACCTCGGAGTAAGTTACACGCTATTACCTCCCTCGGGGCGAGTCAAGATGAAAGGCATCCGTGGCCAGAAGGACGAGTGAGAGAGACCGGCCGTCTCTTCATCCTCAAGGCAAGACCCCCCTCTCCCAAAGCACACCCTGAAGAGGATGTCGCCTTCTCTTCGCAGGTTGAGTTCGCCTCCCGGCTCAACCCAGAGTGACAAACTCTCTATTGCACGGGGATCGGGCTTGACTGCCAGAAGCAGGTCGAGTTAGCATAAGTTCTCAGCACTCTAACGTCCGTGAGTCGGCCAGTTTGCCTCGTCGGTTGCGACCTGCGATCACGCGCCATTCACACGGTCTAGAACCAAGAAAGGCCAATTGATGACTCACACCCCAATCGACGTCCTGCTCATCGGCGCTGGCATGCACGTCTCTGGCCGCGGGACCAGCGGCTATGGGACGGTCCTGCCTGCGGTCGTCCAGGCTCACCGAGACGGGCTGGTGGGGCGAGTCCTGGTTGCGGTCACAAGCGCCGCCTCGATCCAGGCGGTCAATGAGAAAATGGCGGGACTGAATTCCCTGCTGGGCACCAAAGTCACCATCGAGGGCTTCCCCAGGACCGGGCATGATTCTGTCGCGTACCAGGAGGCCCTGGCTGCCCTGGGGAAACGAGGCTGCGTCATCGTCGTCGTGCCAGACGATCTCCACTTCGCCACGGCCAAGGCGACCATTGAGCGGCGACTCCCCGTGATGGTCACAAAGCCTCTGGTGCCGACCCTGGCTGAGGCGCAAGAACTCGTGAGCCTCTCGCAAAAGCAGGGCGCCTACGGGGTTGTGGACTTCCACAAACGGTGGGACCTGCCGAACCTGAAGCTGCGGGAAACGATTCAGGCGGGCCGGCTGGGAAAGCCCTTGTACTCAGTCGTGGAATACAGCCAGCGGCGCGTGATTCCAGAGAAGATCTTCCGGAGCTGGGTGGAGCAGGCAAACTCCTTCCAGTACTTGGCCGTGCACTATGTGGACATCCTGATCTTTACCCTGGGAGCGATTCCCCGCCGGGCCATGGCCATCGGGCAGCACGGATACCTCAAAGAGCGATCCATCAACACGTACGATTCGGTTCAGGCGCTCATCGAGTGGGACATCCCCGGATCCGATGTTCCTTTCGTGTCCACGTTTCTCACCAACTGGATAGATCCGGACAAGACCTCGGCGCTTTCCTACCAAAGCATCAAGGTCTTCGGCACGGCCGGCCGGTTCGAGAGCGACCAGAGGGATCGCGGCCTGCTCATGGTCACAGAGGCTGACGGGATCGAAGTCATCAACCCGTATTTTACGCAGACGTATCCGAGCCCTCAGGGTTCCTCACGCGAGTACAAGGGATACGGCATCGACAGCATCCGCGCCTTCCTCGAGGACGCAAGGAGCCTCCTGGATGGCGAGAGAACGCCCGCAGACCTGGAGGCTCTCCGGCCGACATTTCGCCAGGCCCTGCGTTCCACAGCGGTGGTCGAGGCGGTGAACCAAAGTCTTCGATCGAAGTCCGAATGGGTGCCCGTGCGATCGTCAGAGTGAGAGGAGGAGACGACGATGGCCAGTCTGGCAGAGCTCGAGCTTCGCGGCCAGGAGATCCTGGGACGTGAGCAAAAGGCATACGAGGCGGCCAATCCCAAGTCGCGAGAGGCGTTCCAGCACTCCATCCGCGTCCTGCCCGGCGGAGTCACTCGCACCCTGTGCTTCTTCCCCCCCTTTCCGTGCTACGCCGACTACGGCGAGGGCTGCTACTTCGTAGACATCGACGGCAACCGGCGCCTGGACCTGTTCAATAACGCCACCTCACTGATCCTGGGCCACCGGCCGCCGGCCGTGATGAAGGCGGTGCGGGACCAACTGGCGCGAGGCACCGCCTTCCAGACCAACACAGGCTTCGAGACGCGCCTGGCAGAGATGTTGGTGGAGCGTGTCCCCTCGGTGGAGCAGATCCGCTTCACTAACAGCGGGAGCGAGGGGACGCTCATGGCCATCCGGGCCGCCCGTGCCTTCACCGGCCGGCGAAAGATCGCCAAGATCGAGGGTGGCTACCACGGCTCCCACGACTCGGTCGAGATCAGCGTGCGGCCGCCCCTCGATTCGGCCGGTCCGGTGGAGTCCCCAGTCGTCGTGCCGGGGTCGATCGGGATTACCGCAGGAGTGCTACAGGACATCGTCCTGTTGCCGTACAACAACCTGGAGGCGGCACGGGCGATCCTGACCCAAGAGGCGTCCCAGATCGCCGGGATCATCGTGGAGCCGATCCTGGGCAGCGTGGGTTTCATCCCGGTGGAACGAGAGTTCCTGGCCGGGCTCCGGGCCGAGGCGGATCGCCACGGCATGGTCTTCATCCTGGACGAGGTCCAGAGCTTCCGCCTGAGCCGGGGTGGCGGCCAGGCACTCTTCGGCATCCGGCCGGACCTCACCACCTTCGGCAAGATCATCGGCGGTGGGTTCCCCGTGGGCGCCTTCGGCGGACGCCGCGACATCATGGCCCTCTTCGACGCCTCGTCTGGCGAAGCAAAGATCCCCCACGCTGGGACGTTCAATGGGAACCCGATCACCATGGTCGCCGGGATCGCCACGCTGGAGCAGCTCACAGAGTCCGTCTTTGGTGGACTCAATACCACCGGCGACCGCGTGCGGCAGCGACTGCGGGACCTCGGCGCAAAGTACGGGGTCCCGATGCAGATCACCGGCATCGGCTCGATGTTCAAGATTCACTTCACCACCTTGCCGGTCTGCGATTACCGATCCGGCCAGCAGGCCAGCCACGTGACTCACGAGGCTCTCTTCATGTTCGGCCTGAACCGCGGCCTGTTCCTGTCTGAGGGCGGGCGCTGCTGCCTGTCCACGGCCATGGGCGATGCGGAGGTCGAGAAATACCTGGTCACGGTCGGGGAGTTCCTATCGGTGCTCGCGCAGTAGGCAGGCTCGCCCCTTCAAATGCGGAATGCGGAATTGCGAATGCGGAATGGGTGGAATACGCCGGGTGAAGCGACGACTGGCAAACGGTCACACCGTACTGGGTGGACAATGGCCGGTTTTCAGTTGTCCGTTGTCCGTTTTTCACTTCCCGCGTTCGGCGCGGGATCCTGTTAACGCTAGCAGCCGGCGCAAGATTTCTCTTGACACGGGAACCCGAAAGGGTCTCAATTTGGTCCAAGCATGATTGCCCCCGAAAGGAGGGATCCGTCTCAGGGGGGCAGAAGACGCGAGCCACGATCGGGTTTCGACCACCCTGCTGAAAGGAGGGATCGTCCCATGACGAGAGGCTCAAAGATGCTCGCGATATCCCTGGCAATCCTGTTCCTGATCCCCGCCATTGCCGTGGCCGGCGCGGCCAAGACCATCACCCTTTGGTACCCAGCCGGCGATATCACCGCCGGCGCGGCCCACTTCGGTGACAAGGCCCTCTTCACCGAGTTCGAAAAAAAGTACAACGTCAAGGTCGAGGCGGTGGCCCTCGACTACGACACCATGCAGCAGAAGATCTTCGCCGCCGCGGCCGGGAAGAACATCGCCGACATCCTGTTCGTTGACGACTCCTGGATGCCCGGGTTCCTGAAGGAAGAGATGCTGGAGCCGGTGGCCGACGCCAAGGCGAAGGCGTGGCTGGACGCCGTCTCGCCCGAGATCAAGGAGCTATCCGACTACGGCAAGGGCCGCATGTGGGGCTATGTGCAATACGGCATTGACGTCTATGGCCTGACCTGGAACAAGGACCAATTCCGAGAGGTGGGACTGGATCCCGAGAAACCGCCCAAGACCTGGGACGAGTTCCGGGAGTACGCCAAGAAGCTGGTCAAACGGGACGCCCAGGGGAACATCACCCGGGTGGGCTATGCCATCCGGCACGTCGGCCAGCCCCACGGGATCGTCCACAAACACTTCTGGGCCATCTACGGTGCTGGGGCGGCTCTGGTAGACGACCATCGAACCCTGCGCGGTGGCAAGACTCTCATCAACACGCCAGGCGGCAAGGCTGCCCTCCAGCTCGTCCTGGACATGCTGGACGTGGACAAGTCCACCAGCCTGAACTTCCCGGATCCCCGAGCCGCGTTCCTTAAGGGGATCGCCTCGATGCAGATCAGCGAGACGGTGAGCATCCGGGCGCGGCAGCCCAAGGAGGCGCCGGACCTGAAGTGGGGCATGGCCCTGCCGCCGGTCCCCAAGGCCGGGGACAAGCCAGCCACCAACCTGGGCGGTTGGCTGTACGTGGTCCCGAAGCTCGCCAAGAACAAGGCGCAGGCCTGGCAGCTCATCGAGTGGCTGAACAGCCCCGAGAAGGACTTCGAGTTGTGCAAGAAGTACAATGCCTCGCCGCGATACAAGGTCAACTGGGAGAAGGAGCCGTTCAAGTCCGACCCGTATGACCAGGGGTTGAAGCAACTCTACCCCTATGGGATCAAGCTGCCCATCAATCTGGGCTTTAACGGCATTATGGAGGCCACGGGAAACGCCATCCAGAAGGTCTGGCACCACGAGGCCTCCGTGGACGCGGCCCTGGCCGAGGCGGAGCGGCTGGCGAACAAGTCCATCGCCGACGCCACCAAGTAGTCGCGACGCATCCTCCGGTCACTGCCCTACGGGGGTGCCCCCGTGGGGCAGTTTCTTTGTGACCGCATCCTCGGGCGGAAGGGAGTAGCGTGATCAGCGAGCGCAGGCGATCACCCCGGCAGGTCCTGGCGCGGCTCCACTCCCGGCACGTCCTGCACGCCTATCTATTCATCGCCCCGGTCATCGTTCTTTTCGGGATCTTTCGGGTGGCCCCCTCCATCCAGACCCTGCTCTACAGCTTCTACAAGGTGGAGTTGCTCAGGGGGCGGTTCACCTTCATCGGGCTCGAGAACTTTTACTCCCTGCTGACCGACGAGATTTTCCGCAAGGCGACCGTCAACACGTTGACCTACGTCACCACCATCGTGCCCATCTCGGCCTTCCTGGGCCTGATTCTGGCCGTTCTCTTCAACGCGAAGTTCCACCTTAAGGAATTCTTCAAGGCGGTCTACTTCTCCCCCATGGTCACCAGCACCGTGGCCGCCGCTATGGTTTGGTGGTGGATGTACAACCCGCAGTTCGGCATCTTCAACGTGCTGCTCAAGCTGGTTGGCCTACCGGAGCAGCCCTGGCTGATGTCAAGCCACATGGCCTTGACCTCCATTATCATCTTTAGCGTCTGGAAGAACCTGGGCTACAACATGATCATCTACCTGGCGGGACTCCAGGCCATTCCGCCGCAGTTCTACGAGGCTGCCACCATTGACGGGGCCGGCGCCCTGAGGCGCTTCCGACACGTCACGATCCCGCTCCTCGCTCCCACCACCACCTTCCTCCTGATCTACGACACCATCCTGGCGCTGCAGGTCTTTGACCAGGTCTTCGTCCTGACGGGTGGCGGGCCGGCCGGCTCCACCAACGTCGTCGTGCTGGACCTCTACCGGCAGGCCTTCGAGCGGTACAACTTCGGTTATGCCGCCGCCGAAGCGATGGTCCTTTTCCTTTTCATCATGGCGGTCACCATCCTGCAGTACTACTACAGCAAGCGATACGAGGTCGCCTATTAGGGGAGGGGAGATGGTTCGCTCCATCTTGGTGCCAGTCGGAAGGTTGAGCCTGTACCTCGTGGTGGGGGCGGTGGCAGCGCTCATGATCTTGCCGTTTTACTGGATGCTCATCACCGCCGTCATGCCCGCGCCCGACATCCTCGCCTTCCCCCCCAAGTGGATCCCCACCCGCCTGACCCTGGAACACTTCGTCGCGGCCTTCGCCAAGGCGCCCTGGCTGACCTACTACTGGAACAGCTTCGTCGTCGCGGTCGGGTCGGTCAGTTGCTCGCTCCTCTTCGGCTTGTTCGCCGGGTACGCGTTCGCCGTCTATCGCTTTCCTCTTCAGAATTTCTTCTTCTTACTCATCCTGGGGACCTTGATGGTGCCCGTCCAGGTCACCTCGGTTGCCCTCTACATCCAACTCTCCAAGATCGGCTGGGTGGATACCTTTCTGGGCATTCTGGCGCCCAACTTCGCCAGCGCGTTCGGGGTCTTCATGCTCCGCCAGGGGATCAAGCAGATTCCAGTGGACGTTATCGAGGCGGCTCGAATAGACGGGGCCGGCGAGATGCGGATCGTTCTCACCATCATCGCCCCCCTCATCAAGACAACAGTCGCCACTGTGGCCATGATCTTGTTCCTGGGCTCCTGGAACGACTTCCTCTGGCCGGTCATTATTATCAACTCGGCGGACCTGCGAACCCTGCCGGTAGGCATCGCTCTCTTCAAAGACCCCTACGGCAACATCAACTACGGGCCGCTCATGGCGGCGACGCTCATCTCCACAGCGCCGATGCTCGTGGCCTACGTCATCTCCCAGAAATACATGATCCGGGGCATCGCGCTCACCGGACTCAAGGGGTAAACGTGGAATCTGTGGGTTGGCGACTGAGGAGGTAGAGGCACCAGGAAATGACCAGGAATGGCCTGCAGGGGAATCCGCCCGCATACCCAGTGCGGTGTCGTAGGCACGCCTCGCTGGTAAGCCATTGATAGGGATTTGCAGTAGACAGGTGACGACGCCCGTTGTCTCGGGCGCCATCACCTCAGATCTCGTTCGACTACGGGGAGCTCAGGGCGACTTGACCGTCGTCTCCATCTGCTCTCTTGGGCCGAATTTCAGCGCCTGCTCCACAATGTCCACGCCTACCGCCTCACTCCAGGCCGCCAGCAGCCGGTGCACGACCGGGCCGGGCACGCCGGTCCCGATCGGGCGGCGATCCACGCGGGTCACCGGGAGCACGCAGGGGCTGGTGCTCGAGAAGAAGGCCTCATCCGCGGTGTAGAGGTCGTAGGGCTGCAGGTCCTCCTCGACGATGGGGATGCCGAGCCCCTTCGTCAGGTCGAAGACCATGGCGCGGGAGACGCCCTGGAGGACCGAGCGATCGCCGGCGGTGCGGATCACGCCGGCCGTGACCAGGAACACGTTGTACCCGACCCCTTCGGCGAGATTGCCGCGGCTATCCAGGAGGATCGGCCACCCCGCGCTGTCCACATCCCCGGCTTCCAGCTCCGCCAGGTTGAAGTTCATGCGGCTGAAGTTCTTGACCTTCGGGTCCAGCGCGTCGGGCGCGAAGCTCCGGCTCCGCACGATGACGCCGTGGGCGCCCTCCTGATACAGGTGGGCGAACCGGCCGAGGCCCAGGGAGCGGATGAAAACGCCGACGGCCGGCGGCCCGGCACTATGCGCCCAGCGGCCGCGCCCCCGGGTCACGAACTGCCACACGGCGAAGTCCCCGACCTCCGCCCGGAAAGGCTCGTTGCGCGCGATGATCTCTTCGCTGATCCGGACCATGTCGTCGGGGGACAGGCCGGGATCGATCCGGACGTACTTGAGCGAGCGGTACAGCCGATCCACGTGCTCCCGCAATCGGAAGCTCTTCCCATTGAAGGTGCGGAACACGTCGAAGACGGCATCGCCCACCAGGAACCCCCGGTCCATGGGATCGATCTTCACCTGGCTGGCAGGCATCCACTCCCCGCAGAAATACGCCATGTAGTCTGCCATGGTCCCTCCTCATGCGTAGCGGATCACGACGCTTGGAGTGCGACGGACATCAAGCCGGGGGGATCATACACCTCACGTGGACGACAGGCAAGGCGCGCGGCCGACCCGGAACTCGCCCTTTGACCGGGTGAGCAGAAGATGGTAGAGTCCGCGAGGATAGACACACTCCTCCTTGGCTAGTCCCCGTTCGGGTGATGGGGCTCGGAAATAGAGCTGGAAGTCCAGGCCCAGTCCACTCCTTGCCCGCTTAGTGGGTGACCAACTACGGCTCGTGCCCGAATGACCCGAGCCAGGGACATCCTGCTGACATGAACCCTGCGCTCCCAAAAGAGGCATTGACGTTCCGGGGCGACGCGTCGTGAGAAGAGACATAGCAGGTGCCACGCGTCAGGCTGCCGGCTACGGTGCGGTCGCCAAGGCGTCGGCCTCGCGGGGGCCACCGGGGGTCGCGGGAAGCCGACAGGCCAGGAGGGTGAGGATCGTGTGGGCAGTTCCAGAACGCTCCGATGCGTGGGGGAGGAACCTAGCATGAGCAAATTGTTGCGATCCGGGAAAACAGGAGCACCCGGCACTACGCGACGAATGTTCCTGAAACAGGTTGGGGCGGCAGGTTTGGCGGCCGCTGCGGCGCCCGTGCTGCGGCCCCGAGTGAGCATGGCGGCAGCGCCGGTGACCCTGAGTCTCTGGACGGGCTACCCGGAGCTGGAGCCTTTTTACAAGAAGGCAGCAGAGGAGTACGCCAAGACCCATTCGGGTTTCAAGCTCGAAACGCTGAGCAGCCAACTCCGCGAGATGGAGCAAAAGCTGACGGCAGCCATCCCGACGGACACCGGTCCGGATGTGTTTGACATCGGCCGGAATATCTCGCTCGTTTTTGCCGACGCCGGCCTGCTGCCGCCGAATCCGCCGAAGGTCATGTCCCTCGTGAAGAGCAAGGCCTACCACCCAGTGGTGGTCGAGTATAACACCTGGAAAGGTCAGGTGTACGGCATCCCGTTCCAGGAGGGGTCGAAGCCGGCGCTCTTCTACAACACCAAGATGTTCACCGAGGCGGGCCTCGACCCGAACAAGCCGCCCACGACCTTCGACGAGCTGATGGCCGCCGCCCGGAAGCTGGCCAAGAAGGACGCGTCCGGCAACCTGGTGCGAGCCGGGTTAAGCCTGCGGCTCTCCGGGCAGGGGTCAGGCGTGGCCGAGAAGTGGTGGTACGTCCTGCATGCCATGGGCGGCGACATCGTCGTCCAGACAAAGTCCGGCAAATGGCACAACCGCTACGACAACGAGGCGGGCCGGGCGGCGCTGAAGTTCTACACTGATGCCGTCCACAAGTACCAGGTGGATGACACCAAGCTCCAGCACGACGCCGCGGCCTTCGCCAGCGAGCAGGCGGCCATGTTGATGCGAGAGGCCTGGGTCATCGGCGAGCTGAAGGCCAAGGGGCCGAAGGTCCAGTACGCCACGGTGGCGGTCCCGCGGGCCAAACGCTGGGGCGGCATGACGCAACCCTGGAGCCTCTACGTCGCGAGAAGCACCAAGTATCCCGATGTCGCCTGGGATTTTGCCATGTTCCTGGTGAGCCCGCCCATGGCCATCCTGCACCTCCAGATGACCGGGTGGACGTCCATGCGGCAGGACGTGGACTGGACCCCGATCCTGAAGGAGACACCGCAGTTCAAGCCGTTCCTGGTTTGGGACAAGGGGCGGGGGCAGTATACCGAGCCGGCCATCCCGGTCTTTGACGAGCTGGAGACGAAGCTGGCTGAGCGGCTGGTCACCGCGTATGCGGACAAGTCGCTCATGGACAAACCCGACGGCATCGCCAAGCGAATCAAAGAGATGGCCGCACAGACCGACGACCTGCTGAAGAAGGCCGGCCTCTACGGCACGAACTAGCACCTCCACAAACCGCCAGCGTGGGCCCCCGTGCTGCCAAGTGCGGGGGCCCATGAGGAGTTTCGGGACATGGCGGAACCGTCCGCGGCACCCTGGGTCCAGAACAGCACCACCCTGGCCGATCGAATCTGCGGGCTGCTCCGGATCAACCGCCTGACCCTGGCCAAGTACCGCTTCTGCTATCTCGGGCTGGTTCCGGTGTTCGTGATCTACTGGATCCTCCGGCTCGAGCCGATCGGCCGCACTTTCATCCTCAGTTTCTACGACTGGCATCTCGTCCGCCCCATCAAGCCCTTCGTGGGACTCGCCAACTATCAGGAGCTGCTCCGGGACGAGAACTTCCTCCTGGCACTCAAGAACACCACGCTCTTCGCTGTCTTCGTCGTCGGCATCAGCGTCATCCTGGGCCTGGGGCTGGCCGTCCTGTTGGCCGGCCAGCTCCGGTTCACCGCCGCCTATCAGGCCATTTACTTCCTGCCCGTGATCACGCCCATGGTCCCGATGGCCATCGCCTGGAAGTGGATCTTCGACGCCCGCTATGGGATCCTGAACTACGCGCTGTCCTGGTTCGGAGTGCGACCGATCGGGTGGCTGACATCGCCGGACGTCGCCATGTGGGCCATCATCATCATGAGCGTCTGGAAGGTCCTCGGCTACAACATGGTGCTCCTGCTGGTCGGCCTGAAAAGCATCCCGGCGGTCTACTACGAAGCGGCGAGCATTGACGGCGCCGCCGGCTGGAAGATGTTCCGGCGAATCACGTTGCCCCTGTTGAAACCCATTCTGCTGTTCGTCGTGGTCATCTCAACGATCAATGCCTACAACGTGTTCACCCAGGTGTACGTGATGACCACGGGATCGCAGGCCGCGCCTGGCGCCCCGTTGCGGGTGCTGGTGTTCGACATCTACCAGAACGGATTCCAGTTCTTCAAGATGGGGTATGCATCCGCCGAGGCGGTGGTGCTGACCTTGATCGTGCTGGCCCTGACGCTCATCCAGTTGCGGGTGATCCGGATGGACGGGGAGTGAGAGGCATGACCGGGAAATCGTTGGGCACGGGGCGCGAGGTCTGGCGGCGGACCGGGGTGCCGGCGGTGAGCCACGGCATCCTCCTGGCGGGCAGCCTGAGCATGCTGTTTCCGTTCGTCTGGATGCTGGCCACCTCGCTGAAGCCGGCAGACGAAACGCTGCTCTGGCCACCCCGGCTGCTGCCGATCAACTGGACGGTGGCCAACTACCCGGTGGTGCTCAACGCCGCGCCCTTCGTCCGCTACTTCCTGAACAGCGTCATCGTTTCGGTCGGTGCGACGATCATGGTGATCGCCACCTCGTTGATCGCTGGGTTCATCTTCGGCAAGTACAGCTTTCCCGGAAAGAAGTTCCTCTTCCTGGTGATCCTGGCCTCTGCCATGTTTCCCTTCGAAACCTACATGATCCCGCTGTACCTCACGATGAAATCGCTGCGCTGGATCAATACCTACCAGGGGATCGCCGCCCCCTACCTGATCATGAGCTTCGGCATCTTCCTCATGCGCCAGCACATCGCCCACAGCATCCCGGATGAACTCATCGACGCGGCGCGGGTGGACGGGGCATCCGAGCTGAAGATCTTCATTCGGGTGATCGTCCCGCTCTGCGCCTCGCCCATCGGGGCCCTCGGCATCCTGGCCTTCATCCAGGCCTGGGCCGCGTTCATCTGGCCCCTGCTGATGGCGACGACCAGGAACATGTATCTGATGGAGCTGGGGCTGAGCACCTTCCAGTTCCGATATACGGCGGACTACCACCTGCTCAGCGCCGCTGCAGTCCTGAACACGGTCCCCATGCTAATCGCCTTCATCATCCTCCGCCGACGGATCATCGAGTCGGTCGCTCTCACCGGCCTCAAGGGATGAATGAGAGGAGTGCGAGGGTGGCCGGATAGCGACGAAGGCACGAAGAGGGCAGGATGGTGATCACCGAATGACCGCTGCCCACCTCGGAGGACACACGTGGAACAGCCCAAGTTGACTGCACAGCAGATCGCGGAGCTACAGCAGTACATCGGGTACGGCGCGGCCTGGCTGGGGCCGGTGCTGGTCGAGGGTTCCGGCTGTCGGGTCACGGACATCGACGGGAACTCCTACTTGGACTGCACGTCGCAGGCCTGGTCCCTGGCCCTGGGATACAGCCATCCCGAGGTGCTGGAGGCCGCCTTTGCCCAGGCCAAGGCCCTGGCCCACGTGCGCGCCGGGTTCCCGACCATCCCTCGACTGCTTCTGGCCAAGCGGCTGGCCGACCTCTGCCCCGGCCGGCTTAACCGGGTGATCAACGCCCCCACGGGTTCCCTGGCGGTCGAGGCCGCGCTGAAGCTGGCCATGATCAACCGGCCAGAGGCGCACAAGTTCATCACGTTCTATCACGCCTACCACGGGAGCACTCTGGCCACCATGGCGGCGGGATGGATGCCGACACAGACGCCGGGCCGCTTCGGCCCGGGGGTGAAGTTCCTGTCCTTCATGCAGAACTTCGTCCGGGTGCCCAATCCCTACTGCTACCGCTGCCCGCTCGGCAAGACTTTCCCAGGCTGCTCCGCCGAATGCGCCGCGTCGCTCCGCGACACGATCAAACGCGGCGTGGACGGGCCGGTGGCCGCCGTTCTTTTGGAGCCCGTCCAGGGGAACGGGGGCCAGATCCCCTTCCCGGCGCCGTTCCTCCAGGAGGTCCGGCGAATCTGCGACGAGTTCGGCATCCTCCTGATCTTCGACGAGATCCAGACGGGCTTCGGTCGCACCGGGCGCATGTTCGCGGCGGAACTCCTGGGCGTGACGCCCGACATCCTGGTGGTCTCCAAGTCCATGGGCGGGGGCTTTCCGATCGCCGCGGTGGTGGCCGACGATCGTCTGAAGCAGTTCGAGCCGACCGGTGAGGACGTTTACACCTTCGGCAGCAACCCGGTCGCCCAGGCCGCCGCCCTCAAGGTCATCGAGATCCTGGAGCGGGATCGTATCCCGGAGCGTGCGGCCCGCATGGGGACGTTGTTCACCCGCAGCCTGCTGGACCTTCAGAAGCAGTATCCCCAGATCGGGGACGTCCGCGGCCCGGGTCTCTTCATCGGGGTGGAGATGGTGAAGGATCCGGAGATGAAGGAACCGGCCTCGGCAGAGGCCAAGCGAATCGTGAAGGAGGCCTGGAATCGCGGCGTGATCCTGGCTGTGGCGTCGGCCCTACCCAACGTGATCAAGATCAAGCCACCCCTGATCATCGAAGAAGCGGATGTGTCCTTCGTCCTGGACGTCCTGGCCGATTGCCTGAAGGTGGTCTTTCCCCGTCGGTGACCCCGCCGTGCAAGCTGTCAGCTCTCAGCATTCAGCCATCAGCTTGGCTCAAATGGATCTGTGCTGACCGCTGATGACTGACGGCTGAGTGCTGTTGCAGGAGACCCATTCCATAATCATCACCGCACGACGGCTGTTCGACGGCTTGGGATTGGCCGTGGTCGAGGACGCGGCCGTGGTGATCCGAGGGGACCGGATCCACTGGGTGGGCACCGCGGCCGATGTCCCGGAGGAGCCTACCGAACAGCGAATCGAACTGGGAGACGTCACGCTCCTTCCCGGCCTCATCGACATGCACAACCACCTCCGCATCATCCACGGGCAGGGGAACCTGCCCCAGCAGATGCGGGATCCCGACGTCCCCTACGTGCTGCACGCGCTGCGACACCTTGAAATGAATCTGCGCGCCGGCGTCACAGCCATGAAGACGAACGGTGATCGGGCATTCATCGACGTGCAGATGCGCGAGGCGATCCGGTCGGGGCTCGCCCGCGGCCCCCGCTTGTTCGTCGCTGGCAAGGGCATCAAGTCGTCTGGCTGCACCGGCGGCGTGGTCGCGACGGCGATCTGCGACGGTCCGGATGCGATTCGCCAGGCCGTGCGTGAGAACGTGGAGGCGGGCGTAGACTTCATCAAGATCTTCGCAACGGGAACGATCCTCGGCCCGCGGGAGGAGGTCTTGCGTCCGTCCTACTGCTCCGAAGAGATCCAGGCCGCCGCCGAGGCGGCCCACGCTGCGAACCGCCTCATCGTGGCACACTGCCACGGCGGGCCGGCCGCCGACGCCTGCATCCAGGCCGGCGTGGACATCCTGGAACACGGGTCGTTGCTGTCGCACGACCAGCTCGAAGAAATGGCCGAACGTGGCACTTGGCTGTGTGTCACCCTGGCGGTCTGGATGCACCCGCACGGGGATATGGCCGAGCGCCTCAAAAGGCCGCTGGCCGCCGAGATCCATCGGCGCATTGATGAGATCCAAGCCGCGATGGCGGAGGCCATTCGGGCGGGCGTCCGGATCGTCGTGGGGACCGATGCCGTGCACGGTGCCCTCGCCTTCGAAGTGCAGGCGCTGGAACGCCTCGGCGCCAGTCGGGCGGAGGCGCTCCGCGCCGCCACGAGCCAGGCGGGCGCCGCCCTCGGGTGCCTCGGCGAACTCGGCGTGATCCGGCCCGGCGCCTTCGCCGACCTGATCGCCGTTCAGGGCAACCCGCTGACCTCTCTCCATAGTCTGAATCGCGTGATCCGGGTCATGCAGCGTGGACAGGTCCGGTGGTCGGTGAGACAGGATCCCACTGCAGCCGAATGATTTGTTCGGGTGCGCTGTTTCGGCATTGCTCACCTCGACTTGAGCATGCTCGCGGAGGGGGAACGCCTGACCATCATCAATATCGCCTCCGTGACAGCCATCGTGGGGTGGCCGCGCCTGCTCGCCTATTCAGCCTCCAAGGGAGGCGTCCTGGCCCTCACGCGAGCCCTGGCCGTCGATCACGCGCCGGATGGGATTCGCGTCAACGTGATTGTTCCTGGATCAACCGATACCACCCAGAGCCGGCAGGTGGCCCAGGACGATCCGACCATCCGGGAACGAAGGAGGGCAGGGATCCTACTCGGTCGCCTCGGTACACCGGGGGACATCGCTTACGCGGCCGTGTATTTAGCTTCCGACGAGTCCGACTTCATGACGGGGCATGCGCTGGTCGTTGACGGGGGCTATACAGCACATTGACTCCCTCGAATGCAAACATTGCTTTGAGAGGTGCAAGATGCGGTTACGGGACATGGATGCTTTCTACGAGAAGGGGCTGCGGCATGCGTAAACTCAGCGGGCTCGTGGTCGCTACGGTGACGCCGATGCACGAGGATGGATCCCTGGACATGTCGTCCCTTTCCGCACATGTACGGGACCTCTTGGAGGCCGGGGCGGAGGCGCTCTTTGCGGCCGGGACGACCGGAGAGGGACTTCTGCTCGAAGAAGATGAGCGGGTGAGGGTCGTCGAGGCGACCGCCAAGGAGGTGGCTGGTCGCGTCCCTGTGGTGGCCCTTTGCGGGGGGCTGACGACTGCCCAGGCACTGAGGCTGGCCGTGCGCATGCGCGCAGCCGGGGCGGATGGGGTCGCTGCCCTCACCCCCTTCTACTACCGGGTGGATGTCGAGGCCATGGTAGAGCACTTCCGGCGGATTGCCGACGCGGCCCAGTGCCCGACGTATCTGTACAGCATCCCCGGCCTCACCGGGGTATCGCTGCCGGTGGAGGTCTTGGAGGGGCTGCGAGAACACCCGCACTTCGGCGGCCTGAAGTTCAGCTTTTGCGACCTGGAGCAACTCGTCAACTACATTCGGACGGGGGCGCCGGTGTTCATTGGCTGTGATTCGCTCATAACCCAGGCGATCCGCCAGGGCGCCGCGGGGACGGTCTCCGGCACCGCGGCCTGCCTCCCCGTCCCATTCGCGAACCTCTTTGCCTGCATCCGGAAAGGCGCAGACCCCTCCGCGGCCCAGGCACTGGCCACCCGGCTGGACGCCATCATGGCCGCCCTGCCACCCATTGCGGGCTACAAGGCGGTACTGCTGCGGCGTGGCATTATTGCCTCTGCGGCCGTCCGGCGCCCGCTCCGACCACTCACAGGAAAGGAGGTCGCGCGACTCGACGCGACCCTCCAGGAGGTAGGCCTATGATACGCGTGGCAGTCATCGGCGTCGGCTATATTGCGAAGTCCGTGCATCTGCCAACGCTATTGGCCAGCGACTGCACGATCGCAGGCGTGATGAGCAAGACGGGCGCGACGGCCCAGGCGGTGGCCAGGCAATTCAACATCCCACGCGTGTACGAATCCCTGGATCAGGTCGAAGCCGACTGTGTCTTCGTACTGACGCCCAAGGATACCCATGCGAAGATCGCCACGGCCCTGATCCAGAAGGGTATACCCGTGTTCCTGGAAAAGCCCATAGCCACGACCCTCAGGGATGCGGAGGTGCTGGTTTCGGCGGCGGAGCGCAGCAGGATCCTGTTGATGATCGGCTTCAACCGCCGCTACGCGCCTGTCTACGAGGCGCTGAAGCGGGAGTGGGCAGACCGCCCGCCGGACGTCATCGTCGCGCAGAAGAACCGACCTGGCACCGAGTACCGGGCCACGCTGGAAAACGCCATCCATATGGTAGACTTGATGCGCTGGATCTGTGGGGAGGCGGTCGAGGTCGTGGCCGCGAGCCAGTTCGACGATCCCCACTACGAGACGTCCTGCGTTGCCCAGATCCGCTTCGAACGGACGCTCGGTGTCCTGGTGGCCAACCGTTCGTGCGGGCAATGGATGGAGCGCATCGAGACCTACGGTGCAGGGAAAAGCGTCATCGCCGACGCGCCGGAGCGGATGGTGGTGGTGGACAGCCGGCAAGTCCACGAGACGTCGCTGACCCCGTTGGCCATGGGCTGGGCATCGGTCCAGGACCGGCTGGGCTTTCGCCAGGAGGTGGAGGACTTCCTGCGGGCCGTGCGGGATGGCGGAGAGGTTCGAACCCCCGCACGTGACGCGCTGGAGACGCATCGTCTGATGAACCGGATTCTGAAGGCGGCAGGGCTTCCGGGGATGGAGAAATGAGCTGGATTGACGCGGCTCGACCTTGGGCGCTGCCCCACGACGGGTATGCCGGCCCACCGGCGATCGAACCATACGCGCGGCCAAGGGTGGCTGGCGCTCGCGCAACACAGGAACGCCTCAAGTAAGGGCCACGGATTTATCGGAGGCTCCATGAGCTGTCTAGCGGGAAAGGCGTTTGTTGCGATCTGGCACGATGTTTCACCGGAAGGGAAGGCCGAGTATTACGAATGGCATAACCGAGAGCACATGCCTGAGCGCGTCGCAATTCCGGGCTTCATCCGCGGGCGCAGGTATATCGCCGAACAAGGTACACCGGAGTACTTCAACCTCTACGAGGTGGAAACAGTCCATGTCCTGACTGGCCAGGACTACCTTACCAGACTGAACAACCCCACTCCCTGGACTCTACGTACAGTGCCACACATCCGCAATGTGTCCCGGTCGTTGTGTCGCGTCGGGGCCTCCTTCGGCTGCGGCCAAGGCGGAGAGATCTTGACCATCCGACTGGAAGCCTCCGCGGGACTCGAGGAGAAGCTACGGCGCTACCTCACCCGTGAGGCGCTACCAGCGGTCGCCGATCGACCTGGGATCCTGGGGGCGCATTTCGGCATCGCAGACCGCTCGGAAAGCGAGATCGATACCGAAGAGAAGAGGGCTCGAGGAAGCGCGACGCGTGTGCCTGGCTGGGTCATCCTGCTCGAGGGGATCTCCGCCATGGCGGTCGAGGAGGCGGCTGAGCCGGCACTCGCCATCGCCGCGTTGCGTGGTCATGGCGCAGCGAACCCGATCGAACGAGGGGTCTACCGCCTCGAATCCTCGCGTGCGAAGACCGCATTCGCGGCCGGGTGAGGCTCCGGATCCGGGCGCGCCGCCGGATCGATCGTCGAGGTTGCCTGGGAGGTCCAACACCGGAATCCTGCATCCAGGCGGGCGTATACATCATGGAGCACGGGTGGCTACTCACGGGAGAGAAACGCTTCCCGGAAATCCTGCGAAGGACTGAATCCCCAGATTGAGGAGGTATTGAACGTGCCTTTCCGGTTCGGATTGATCGGCGCCGGGGGCGTGGCGGACACCCACATCCTCGCCATGCGGACTGTGCCGGACGTCGAGGTGGTGGCCATTGCCGACGTGAACTTGGCGCGGGCGAAGGCGCTGGCAGAGCGCCACGGGATTCCCGAGGTCTATGGAAGCACCGAGGCGCTTCTGGCGAATTCCCAGGTGGATGCCGTCGCCATCCTGACCCCTCACCACCTGCATCTGCACGATGCCAGGGCAGCGGCCAAGGCGGGGAAGCACATCCTGGTGGAGAAGGCCTTCGCCCACACCGTATCGGCCGCCGATGAGATGATCGACGTGTGCCGCGCCTGCGGCGTGACCCTGGGCGGGATCTTCCAGTACCGGTTCACGCCGGCAGCTCGTGCCCTGAGACAAACCGTGCTGGACGGGTCGTTAGGACGCATCTTCCTGGCCTCCGTCTCGGTAAAGCTCCGCCGGGCCGCGGAATACTACCAGCGCGCGCCGTGGCGCGCTCGCAAGGACGAGGCGGGCGGTGGGGTCTTGATGATCCAGGCGATCCACACGCTCGACTTGCTGCTGTGGGTGATGGGCATGCCCCGGCGTGTCCTGGGGCGGACGGGAACCGTCGTCCATCCGATTGAGGTCGAAGACCTGGCCGTGGGTTTTCTGGAATGGGGCAACGGGAGCATCGGGGTCTTGCAGGCGACCACGGCGGCGGTGCCCGAGAATCCACCCGAACTCGAAATCCACGGCGACAGAGGCACCGCAGCGACCTTCGATAGCCGCGGGAACCTCCTCTTCTGGTCCAGCACCCTCGATCGACCGGGGAGTCTGCCCGAACGATGGACCATGTACGCGTCTCAATTCCGCGAGCAGGAGGCCGCAGCACCCAGCCAAGCCACCGCCGAGCCGCATGCGGAGAATATCCGGGACTTCGTAGCCGCGGTGCGAGAGGGCCGGCGGCCCCTGGTGGACGGTGCCGAGGCCCGCAAGGCCCTGCTCATTGTGGATGCGTTGTACCGGTCCGCCGCGCAGGAGAGATGGATTGAGCTTGGCCCGAGCGATTCATGCTAGAATCCATCCTAGCGGGCGCCGTCAGGAAGACGACGAGGTTGTCATCGAGATTGAGGGTGTCGGAACTCTCTATAACGCGTGTTGCCTGTAGACGGGCCGCAAGGCCTGAGCTCACCAACGCATGACGAGAGGAGGGCCGTCCATGACGAGAAAACAATTCGGTACACTGATCGCGGTACTACTGGTGATGCTCGCTCTCGCCCTGGCGCCAGGGGATGCGTCGGCTGGGGCGGCCCCCGACTTCAGGGGGGTGACCCTGCGCGTCGGCCTGCCGTCCGGGTATGACGAGGCGGTCGCGTTCCGGGAGGCGGCTATCGAGGCGGCCACCCGGCTCGGGGCCAAAATGGAGGTGCTCAGCTTCACTGTGGACCAACTCCATGACAAGCTGTTGCTGGATTTCCAGGCTAAGAATCCGGCCTGGGACATCGTATTCGTCACCACGACGTCGGCGGCGGAATGGATGCGGCTGGGCCTGGTCACGCCCATCTCCACCTTCATGAAGGAAAACTCGGCCATCGTGGACGAGACGGTGCTGGCCAAAGACGACCTGTATCGCACCGAGGACTTCACCTTCGATGGCAACTGGGTAGGGTTCCCGACGTATTCCACCGGCGTGGCGCTCTTCTGGCGGACCGACCTGTTCAACGATCCGACCGAGAAAGCGGCCTTCCAGAAGAAGTACGGCTATGCCCTGAAGCCGCCCGAGACCTATGCGGAGTTCCGGGACATGGCCGAGTTCTTCACCCGGAAGAAAGGCGAGCCGCTGATGGGCAAGCCGCTGGAGGCGGATTTCTACGGGACGGTTCATTCCAACAAGCCCCCGTCCTTCCTCTGGTACGACTTCGTCAACTACCTGGTGGCCTTCGGGGCCAACGACATTTATGACCCGGCCACCAAGCGGCCGACGATGAACTCGCGGGCGGCCATCGAGGCGGTGAAGTACTACGTGGAGCTGGGGAAGTTCCAGCCGCCCGGCCAACTGAACATGAGCAGCGGCGAGGCGGCATCCCTTTTTGCGGCCGGTCACGTGGCCATGCAGGTCGAGTACTTCCAGCGCATGACCGCCATCGTCCTGAACCCCACCAAATCCAAGGTCCACGACCGAACCGATTTCACCGTCCTGCCGTCGCAGAAGGGGGTCGCCGGCCGGACTCATGCCGCGCACGCCGGCGGCAACGCCGTCGCCCTCTATTCGCTGTCCAAGAACAAGACGGCGGCGTACAAGGTGCTGGAACTGTCAGCAACGCGAGAGCTGCAGAAGAAGGTCCTGCTGGAGAAGTTCCCCAACGGCGGGTGGGTCCCGCCCCGGATGTCGCTCATGCGGGATCCCGAGATGCAGAGCCGATACCCCTGGATGAAGCGGGCCCTCAACGACCTCCTGCTTCGGAAGGACATCTACTACTTCCAGCTTGGCCAGATCCCGGAGTACTTCGCCTCCATTGACATCGTAGGGGCCCAGATCCACAAGGCCCTGGCTGGCCAGACCTCTCCAGAAGCCGCCATGGCCCAAGCCCAGACGGATCTGGAGGCGCTGTTCAAGCGGGCCGGGTACATCAAGTAGGCTCAGGGGTGAGAGGGGTCTGCGGGGCGGGTGAATTCCGCAGACCCCTCACGTCTTCCTGGAGGCGCGCGTGACGGGTGGACGGTCGATCCGGGGCGAGGGCGCATTCTGGCTGCTCCTGCTTCCCATGGTGGCCTATCTTGTGATCTGGCGGATCCTCCCGCTCCTGTACACGGCATGGCTGAGCCTCGCCGACTGGAACATCGGCCGCGGGGCGCCCCCCCGCTTCATCGGCATCGAAAACTACCTGCGTCTCCTGGGCGATCCCCGCTTCCACGCCGCCGTCAAGGTCAGTGCGATCTTCATGCTCGTCGCCACGGCGGCCGAGGTCGTGCTGGGGGTGGCCCTCGCCCTGCTGGTGAACCGACCCTTCCGGGGCCAGACGATCGTTCAGGGAATCTTGCTGGTCCCCATGATCACCTCTCCCGTGGCCGTGGGCACCATCTGGTACATCCTGTACAACGGGAAGATCGGGCCGCTGACCTACCTCGTGGACCGGCTGGGGTTCGGCGTGCAAGACTGGCTCGGCTCCACCCTCACGGCACTCCCGGCCATCATCCTGGCCGACGTGTGGGAGTGGACGCCCTTCGTCTTCCTGCTGGCCCTCTCCGGTCTCCAAGGAATCCCCGAGACGGTGGTCGAGGCGGCCCGGATTGACGGCGCATCAGCGTGGAAGGTGTGGTGGTACATCACCCTGCCGCTCCTCCGGGGGGTCATCGTTGCAGCCGCCATTTTGCGCGCCATGGATGCCCTCAAGATCTTCGACACGATCTTCATCATGACGGGGGGCGGTCCCGGCCGCAGCACCGAATCGGCCTCCCTCCTGGTCTATCGGACCGCCTTCACCCATTTCGAATTCGGGTACGCTGCCGCCATGATCATGGTGGTCCTGGCGCTGACGACGCTGTTGTACTGGTTCTACACCCGCGTCCCCCAGGAGGTCTGATCGGCCGTGCGCAGGGCGCTTGCCGCAAGCCGCATCCTGGCCATCGCCGCCGTCGTGGCGGCCGGCCTGTTTCCGATCTACTATTTGGCCCTGACGGCCCTGAAGCCGACCGGCCTTCTGTTCGCGGTCCCACCCCGCTTCATCTTTTCGCCGTCCCTGGAGGCCTTCCAGCAGGTCCTGGCCGAGGGCCACGTGCGATACTTCATGACCAGCCTGATCGTCTCCACCGCCTCCGCCCTCCTGGCTGCCGCCCTGGCCGCTGCCGGCGCCTTCGCGTTCACCTACTATCGCTTTCCCTGGCGGGAGGGGGCCTTCTTCCTGTGCATTCTGGGGCGGATGTTTCCGCCCGTGACGACCCTGGTCCCCGTTTTCCTCATGGTCAAGATGCTGGGGCTGCTGGATCACCCCCTGGGCCTGATTCTGGTCTACGTCGCTTTCGAGGTCCCACTGGTCCTGCTCATCATGCGGGGATTCTTCGTGCAGGTGCCCGGGGAGCTCTACGAGAGCGCTTCCCTGGACGGGGCCGGGACCTTTCAACTGTTCTCCCGGATCGCCCTACCCCTGACGATGCCGGGCCTGCTGGCCAGTGGTGTCCTCTCCTTCATCCTGACCTGGAACGAACTCTTGTTCGCGCTGGTCCTGACCTCGGCCCGTGCCCGCACCGCCTCGGTGGCGCTCGCCTCGTTTCTCGAGGCAGAGGGGTCCGTCCAGTGGCAGCTGGTGGCATCCCTCGGTGTCCTGACCATATTGCCGGTGTTCCTGTTCATGGGGGCCATGCATCGCTTCATGGTCCGCGGCCTGACCCTGGGAGCCCTGAAGGGGTAGCGGGGGCGCTTGCGCCCCGGAGCCAGATGATGTCCCGCATCTGCCCTGACAGTCGCTCAGGGCGCCGGTAGCGTCCCCGACGGAGTACCGGGAGGAACAGTCGATGCCGCTCGCCCAGCCTATCTTCAGGCCCAATCCCGCCGCGCCTTCGTGTCATGCAGCCACGATCGTCGAGCCGGCCGCGGGACACTTGCTCGCCGCCTGGTTTGCGGGGACTCACGAGGGGCACCCCGACGTCGCCATCTGGCTGGCCCACTCCGAGCGCGGCGCCTGGAAGGATCCCGTCAAGATCGCCGACGAGCCCGACGTCCCCCACTGGAATCCAGTCCTGTTCCGAGACAAGACGGACACGTTGTGGCTCTTCTACAAGATCGGCCCCTCGGTGCCAGCCTGGACGGGGGCCTACCTCACCTCAGGCGACGGGGGACGCTCGTGGTCGCCGCCCACTCCACTGCCGGCGGGATTGATCGGCCCGGCAAAGAACAAACCGATCACGTTGAGCAACGGCGACATCCTGTGCGGGACCTCGCATGAGACCTGGCGATCCTGGGCGTGCTGGGTGGAGAGCAGCTCGGATGGGGGCCGAAGCTGGGTGAAGCATGGGCCTATTGTGGCCCCGGGGGCAGGGCGGTACGAAGTCGGCAGCGGGGAAGTCGTAAGTGCCATCTGGGACGCGGATTCCGGAAGGCTACTCTTGCCGCAGCAGCACTTCGGCGTCATTCAGCCCGCGGTGTGGGAGTATGCGCCGGGCCGTCTGAAGATGCTGATGCGGGCCACCCAGCGCGTGGGGTGCGTGTGCGCTTCGGTGTCAGATGATTATGGCCGCACCTGGTCGCCCGCCGAGCCGGTCCCCGTCCCCAACCCGAACAGCGGATTGGATGCGGTCCGCCTGCAGGATGGCCGGATCCTCCTGGTCTGTAACCCCGTGCGGGAGGGCCGCACGCCGCTCTCCGTGCTGGTGTCGGAGGACAACGGCGCCACCTGGCCCCAGCGGCTCGACCTGGAGACCCAGCCCGGCGAGTACTCCTATCCGTCCGTCATCCAGGCCGAGGACGGGCGCGTGCACGTGGTGGCCACCCACCAGCGGACGCAGATCTTCCACTACGTGCTCGAATCCCAGGATCTGTAACCGACGGTCCGCAGGGGGCGTTGGGGCAGGGCGCCCGTGCTGTCGGGCGCCGTCTGTCCAAAGATGAGGAAGGGCGGCCAGGGACTCGCGCCGCCTCCGCTCTCGGTGGAAACTGTGCCGAAGCCCAGGGTGTCACCGGGCTGTGACGGCTGCTCCTGCAATTGAAACGTTTCAGATTTCGCTTGACACGGTGAACCGGTCCTGACTATCTTCTCGGCACCCTGCGGGAACGCTTCGCGGGGTACCCGCCGCGGTTCCTGAACTCTCTCCGACGTGCAGCCGATCGAGGCGGATTGCGGCGCCCGGATTGAAACGTTTCAGTTCGTGGAGCTTCTCGTGGTGGTGACGATCAAGGATGTGGCGCGGGAGGCGGGGGTCTCGATCGGCACGGCGTCCCAGGGCCTGCGGGGGAGCGCCGTCGTCCGCGAGGCGACGCGCCGCCGAGTCCTGGCCGTGGCCAAGCGGCTGCGCTACCATCCGAGCGCCCTGGCCCGCGGGCTGGTCACTCGCCGGACGCACACCGTCGGTCTCCTCATCTCCGACATCGCCAACCCCTTCTTCATCCACGCGGTCCGGGCCGTCGAGGACGTGGCGCAGGAGAACGGCTACAACGTGATCCTCTGCAACACGGACGAGGACCCGGCCAAGGAGACGCAGTACCTGCGGGTCCTGATGGAGAAACGGGTGGACGGAATCATCCTGGCCACCACAGCCGGAAGCCTGCGGATGGTCCGCGAGGTCCGCTGGCGGCGGATCCCGCTGGTCCTCTTCGACCGCGAACTTCCCGGGGTGGCCACCGACACCGCCAAGGTCGACGGTGTCCTTGGGGGGCGACTGGCGACAGAGCATCTCCTCGGCCTCGGTCACCGGCGGATCGCCATCATCCACGGGCCGGTGGTGCGCTCGACGGGGGCCGAGCGGCTGCAAGGGTATCTCTTGGCCTTGCAGGCTGCGGGCGTCCGACCGGACCCCGCGTTGATCCGGGAGGGGAACTTCAAACAGGACAGCGGGCGCGAGCTGGCCCGGCAGCTCCTTGACCTCTCGCCGCCGCCCACGGCCCTTTTCTGCACCAACAACCTCATGACCGTGGGGGCCCTGCAGGCGCTGGGAGAGCGGGGAGTCCGTATCCCGTCCGACCTCTCGCTTGTCGGCTACGATGACATGGAGTGGTGGACGCTGACCCATCCCCCGCTGACCACGGTGGGGCAGCCGGTCTACGATCTGGGGCGCGAAGCCATGCGCCTCTTGCTTGAGCAGATCGGGGCAAAGGGCCGACGTCGCCCGCAGCGGGTGGTGCTGAGGCCGGAGCTGATCCTCCGGGAGTCCTGCGGGCCGCCTCCTCGGAAAGCCCGCTCCACCGCAGCGTGTCGGCGGGCCCGCGGGGTTCGCCCGGCGGAGGGACGCCAATGACCTACCTGATCGGCGTTGACGTGGGGACGCAGAGCGTCAGGAGTTGCCTCTTCGACCTCGACGGAGCGGTCGTGGCCTCGGCCAGCCGGCCCCTCACGACGACGTTTCCCCGGCCCACCTGGGCCGAGCAAGACCCGGAGGAGTGGTGGCGCGGCGCGGTGGAGACCGTGCGGGAGGTCCTGCAGGTCTCGCGCGTGAATCCGACGGAGATCGCCGCCCTGTCCTACGACTGCACCGCCTGCACGGTGGTGGCCCTGACTGAGGACGGCAGACCGCTCCGCCCGGCGCTCCTCTGGATGGACGAGCGGGCCTTTCAGGAAGCCGAAGAGGTCTCCGCCACGGGCCACGAGATCCTCCGCTACTGCGGCGGCAAGGTCTCGCCGCAGTGGATGCTGGCCAAGGGCCGCTGGCTGGAGCGGCACGAGGCCGACGTGTTCCGCCGGGCTCGGTGGATCGTGGACGAGGCCGACTTCTTCACGTTCCGCCTCACCGGCCGGATGACGGCCAGCCTGGACAACGCCACGGCCAAGTGGAACTACGCCCGCCCCCTGGGGGGCTGGCCCGCCGACTTCCTGCGGGCGGCGAAGGCGGAGCGGCTGGCAGAGAAGTGGCCGGCTGACGTGCTCCCGGTAGGCCGATCCTTGGGCCGCATCAAAGAAACGGTGGCGCGGGAGGTCGGCCTCTCCCCGGCGACCGTGGTAGCGCAAGGGGGGATTGACGCCCACGCCGGCGAGATCGCCCTGGGCGCGGTCGGTGCGGGGGACCTGGCGCTCATCATGGGCAGTTCCACCTGCCACATGGCCCAGTCGCCGATCCCGGTCTTCGCCAACATCTGGGGGCCCTATCCCGACGCCCTGGTGGAAGGGATGTACACGCTGGAGGGCGGCCAGACGGCGACGGGGAGCATCATCCAGTGGCTGGTCGAGCATTTCGGGGCCGAGGCGGCGAGTCAGGCCAAGAGCCGGGGTCAGGACGTGTACGCCTACCTGGACGGTCTCGCCGAGACGGTCCCGCCGGGAAGCGAAGGCCTGCTGGTCTTGGACTACTTCCAGGGGAACCGCACGCCGTACAAGGACCCCCTGGCCCGCGGGACGGTGATCGGCCTCACCCTGAAGCACGGTCTGCCGCACCTCTACCGTGCGGTGGTCGAAGGGATCTGCTTTGGGACGCGGCAAATTCTCGAGGATATGGCGGCCCACGGGTTCACGCTGGAGCGAATCTACGCCGGGGGCGGCGGAGCCAAGAGCCGGCTCTGGACGCAGATCCAGGCCGACGTCTTGGGCCATCCTATCCATCTCCCGCGAGACAAGGAAACCATGGCCTTGGGTGCCGCCATCTGGGCCGGTCTGGGGGCCGGCGTGTTTACGGATTATCAGGACGCCATCAGGCGCATGGTTCATATCGAGCGGGCGGTGACACCCGCGCCGGGGCGGCGAGAGGTGTACGACACGCTGTATCGGCAGTATGTGGATCTCTATCCGGCCGTGCGAGGCACGATGCATAAGTTGGCGACGCGGGGGAGCTGAGGGGCAGAAGATCCTCGGCGCTTCAAATGCAGCATACGAGACAGGCTGGCGTCGGATCGACTGGGGCAGGGAGGCTGCGATGCGCAAACGCAAGATCGGAATCCTGACGTTCTCCGACGGGCGGAAGTTCGCCCACGACCTGCAGTACAAGATGAACAAGGGCTTCCAGGACAAGCTGGTGAAGACGCTGAAGGCCACGGACGAGGTGGAGTGCGTGGCCGGCGAGCTGATCTGGACGCCGGAGCTGGCGCGCTCCGAGGCGAAGAAGCTGGCGGCGGCCGGGGTCGAGGCCACCATCCTCAACTTCGCCATCTGGGCCTTCCCGCATTTCCCGGCCATCGCCACCGAGTTCGCGCCGGGCCCCTTCCTCTGCCTCTCTAACGTCAACCCGCAGGCGCCGGGCCTCGTGGCCATGCTGGCGGCGGCCGGCAGCCTGAACCAGATCGGCGTGCTGCACGGGCGGGTGTCGGGCGACGTGGAAGACCCCAAGGTCCTCAAGCAAGTCATGGCCTTCCTGCGGGCGGCCTCGGCCGTGAACCGGCTGCGCGGCATGACCTACGGGCTCTTCGGCGGGCGCTCCATGGGGATGTATACCGCCGTGCCCGCCCTGGACCAGTGGCGGCGGGAATTCGGGGTGGACATCGAGCACATCGACCAGTGGGAGATCGTCCGGCGCTCCGAGACGATCGACAAAGAGCGGGTGACGCGGGCGCGGAAGTGGCTGGAGAAGCACTGCGGCCAGGTGGCCTACGACGGCAAGGCCCTCACGCCCGAGACGCTGGAGCGGCAGATCCGGAGCTACCACGCGGTCCGCGAGCTGATTACGGAGTGGGACCTGGACTTCGTGGGGATCAAGGGGCAGCCCGAACTCACCAACTCCTTCTGCACCATGGATCTCACCGAGGCCTTCCTCAACGACCCCTACGACTGGGAAGGGCCGCACGAGCCCGTCGTGTGCGCCACCGAGGCCGACTCGGACGGCGCGCTCACCATGCAGATCTTCAAGGAGCTGGCGGGGACGCCCGTCCTCTTCGCCGACGTCCGCCACTACGACGCCGAGGGGGGCTTCTGGGACATGGTGAACTCGGGCCAGCACGCGACCTACTTCGCCGGGCGATCGTTCGATCCCAAGGTGAACCTCCCCAAGGTGAAGCTGCTCCCCGAGATCTTCTACTTCCCGGCGGGCGGCGCCGCCGTCCACCACATCGCGGCCCCCGGCGAGGTGACGCTGGCCCGGCTCACCCGGAAGAATGGCAAGTACTGGATGGCCATCGCGCCGGCGGAGTTCTTGGCCTTCCCGGAAAAGAAGGCCATCGCCAAGGCGCAGGCCACGACGGGGGAATGGCCGCACGCCTTCACGAAGCTTCGGGTGCCGCCCGAGCGGTTCATCGCCACCTACAGCTCCAACCACATCCATGGCGTCTACGGCGATTACGTCGAAGAGTTGAAATGGGTCTGCAAGATTCTGGGGATGGAGGCCGAGATCTATGTCTAGTCCCGGTTCAGAACGGAGGCCACGCCTTACCGGGGTCATCGCAGCCCTGCTCACCCCGATGAAAGATGGGGGAACGCGCCTGGATCTCCCGGCCACCGGCCGTCTAGTGGGCTGGCTCGTGGAACGAGGGATCCACGGCCTGTTCATCGCGGGGACCACGGGCGAGGGGCTGTACCTCAGCCCCGAAGAGCATCGGGCCCTGACCCGGGCGGTCGTGAAGGCCGCAGGCGGCATCCCGGTTGTGGGGCATGTCGGGGCACTCACGACGGCCCAGGCCGTGGCACTGGCCCGTCAGGCCGTCCAGGCCGAGGTCACGGCGGTGGCGGCCATCCCGCCCAGCTACTACAGCATGACACGGGAGGAAATCCTCGGCTACTTCGCGGCGATCGGCAAGGCAGCAGAGCCGCTGCCGCTCTATCTCTACAACATCCCCAGCCATGCCCGGAACGATTTACCCCCCGCCTTGGTCAAGGAGATCCGCAAGGCCGTCCCGAACGTGGCGGGGATCAAGGACAGCAGCGGCTTCGCGGGGCGCATCGCCGACCTGGTCCGGACGATGGGTCCCGAATTCGCCGTGGTGTGTGGGAACGACGAGAAGGAGCTCGGCGCCTTCCAGGAAGGCGCCGCGGGCGTCGTCTCGTCGGGCGCGGGGATCTTTCCTGAGCTGTACCTGGAGCTTCATGCCGCCTGGAAAGCCGGTCGGCTGGCGGAGGCGCAGGCGGCGCAGGAGCGGATCGTCGCCATGCAGGAGGCTCTCGGGAACGGTGCTCGCCTGGGCTGGTACAAGTACGTCCTGGCGGAGCGGGGCGTCCCGATCGGTGGCGTTCGTGCCCCGCTCTTGGATCCGGGCCCGACCGATCGCGAAGTGATTCGAAAGAGCCTGAAGGAGGTGAAGCTGCTGTAACGAGCGAGGAGCCACGAGCCAAGAGTCGCGGACCGAGTGCTACAAGCTATCAGCCATGAGCCATGAGCGGTGATCAACAGAAGGAGGGTGTCGTCATGAAAAAGTGGCTGGGAGTGCTGTCGAGTGTTGGGCTGTTGTGTGTGCTGGCGACGGCGGTCGAGGCAGGAACCATCATCCGCTGGGGCGAGACGCAGGCGCCGGATCACATCGCCCTGAAGATGATCGAGCGGGTCGCCAAGAAGGTGAGCGATGCCACGCAGGGACGCATCCAAATCCAGGGTTATCCGTCGAGCCAGCTTGGGAGTTCCAAGGAGATGATCGAGGCCATCGTCCTGGGCACCCAGCAGATGGTCACGGACGGGACGGCGAACTTTGGCCAGTGGGTGCCGAGCATCGGGGTCACCGAAGCGCCCTATGTCTGGCGCGACGCCGCGCACCTGGCGAAGGTCATGGCCGGCCCCATTGGTGAGGATCTGAACAAGCAGCTCATCGAGAAGCGCGGGATCCGCATCCTCGGCACGACCTACTACGGGGTCCGGCAGCTCACCACGACCAACAAGGCCGTGCGGACGGTGGCGGACATGAAGGAGTTCAAGCTGCGCGTGCCCGAAAACGAGATCTTCCTGGCCATGGCCAGGGCTTGGGGGGCCAAGCCCACTCCCATGACCTTCGGCGAGCTGTACCTGGCCCTGCGGCAGAGCGTGGTGGACGGCCAGGAGAACCCGCTGCCGACCATTGACTCGGGGAAGTTCTTCGAGGTGCAGAAGTACTTGGTGCTCACCGCCCACATTCTGACCCCGCGAATTGTCGCGATGAACGAGAAGTTCTGGCAGGGGCTTCCCGCCGCCGATCGCCAGATCATCAGCGACGCCGTGGCCGAGGGGATCGCCTGGAACAATCAGGAAACCGAGGCGGCCGAGCGAGTGCTGGTGGAAAAGTTCAAGAAGGCGGGCATGGAGGTGATCCAGCCGGACTACGAATCGTTCCGCAAGCCGGTGCTCGACACCCTGCCCAAGATGTTCGAGGCGAAGTGGGGCAAGGGCCTCTTCGAGCGGATCGTGGAGACCCGATGACTTCGGGTCCGATTCTAGAGGGAAACCGGGGGGCGGCAGTCGCGCCGTTGGCGCGATTGACCGCCGCCCTCGATCGGTGCACCTGTGTCGTGTGCATCGCGCTCTTCGTCGCCATCCTGGTGGTCATGGTCCTCCAGGTCGCGTTCCGGTATGTCCTCAACTCACCGCTCACCTGGACCGAGGAGCTGGCCCGGATCCTCTACGTCTGGGCCTGCTACCTGGGGGCGCCCGTGGCGCTGCGGCGCGGGAACCACGTCACCATCGTGTTTGTCCTGGAGCGGCTGCCGAGAGCTCTGAGCCGCGTGCTCACGCTGGGGATCCAAGTCATTTCCCTGGCCTTCTTCCTCCTGCTGGCGATCCTGGGCGCCATCTTGGCCAGTCGCTCCCACACGATCGAGGCCATCACGCTCCCCATCCCGTGGTCGGTGATCTACCTGGCGGCGCCCCTGTCCGCGGGCGTGATGGTTCTGCAAACCATTGAGACCGGCTGGAAGACGCTCCAGGGGGCCGGGCAGGAGGTGCAGGCATGACCGTCGGACCACTGATCTGGATCTGGCTGGGGCTGATGGTCATTGGCATGCCCCTGTTTATCAGCATGGGAATCTCCTGCCTGATCTACCTCTGGGCGAACGGGGAGATCCTCCTCTCCATCCCCCAGCGCCTGACGGCCGCGGCCAACTCCTTCCCCCTGCTTGCCGCCCCCTTTTTCATGCTCACCGGAATGGCCATGAACACGGCCGGCATCACGACGCGGATCTACGACTTTGCCGAGACCCTGGTGGGGCGGTTCCGGGGCGGACTGGCCCACGTGAACGTCATCGGAAGCGTGATCTTCGCCGGGATGTCGGGATCGGCCGTGGCGGACGCCGCGGGCCTGGGCACCATCGAGATCAAGGCCATGACGGACGAGGGGTATCCCGTGCCGTTTTCGGCGGCCGTCACGGCGGCCTCGGCCACGATCGGCCCCATCATCCCGCCCAGCGTTCCGCTCCTGATCTACGGGGTAATCGCGGACGTGTCCATAGGACGCCTCTTCGCCGGCGGGTTCATCCCGGGCCTGCTGATGGCGGCCGCCCTGATGGTCATGATTCACTTCATGGCCAAGCGGCGCGGATTTGCGGCCCATCCCGCCCCCACGTTCCGCAAGTTCGTCACCACGACTCGCAAGGCGTTCCTCTCGCTCATGACGCCGGTGATCCTCTTCGGGGGCATGATGATCGGGGTCTTTACCCCGACCGAGGCCGCCTTTGCGGCAGCGGCGTACGCGCTGATCCTGGGCCTCTTCGTGTATCGGGAGATCTCGTGGCGGGAGCTGCCCAAGCTCTTCCTGGACACGGTCGAGACCAACGGCGTGGTCCTGGTGCTGGTCATGACCGCGTCGCTTCTCGGGTGGGTCCTGGCCCGGGCCCAGGTTCCCCAGATGCTCGGGGCGTGGATCCTCGAGACCACGCGAAATCCCCTCCTGATCCTCCTGATGATCAATGTTTTCCTGCTCATCGTCGGCTGCTTCATGGAGACGCTGGCGGCCCTGATCGTCCTGACCCCGGTGTTCATGCCGGTGATCAAGGCCGTCGGCATCGACCCGGTGCATTTCGGGTTGGTCATCGTCCTCAACCTGATGATCGGGACCCTCACCCCGCCCGTCGGGATCGTCTTGTTCGTGGTGGCGCGCGTGGCGAAGCTCCCGTTCGAGGTGGTGACCCGGGCCACGGCGCCGTTCCTGGTTCCTTTGATCGTTGTGCTGATCCTGATCACGGTGTTTCCGGAGCTGGTGCTGCTCCTGCCAAGGGTGATCTTCGGCTGACCGTGGATGCGGGGCGGTCGCCCGGATGTGTCGTGACCGCCGGGGATGGTGCCACATGGCTGGCCAGGGCCAGGGTGATCCGCGGCCCCGGCCGAATGAAAGGAGGAGAAGCATGAGACGCATCTGTTGTTGGCTAGGCGTGATGGGGCTGGTGGTCGGGGTGTGGATCGCGGCGCCGGCGTCGGCGGGGGAGCCCACCTACGAGATCAAGTGGAGCACCGTGGCGGTCCCGGCGTAGCCGGAGTACAAAGGGATGGAGGTCTTCGGAAAAACCCTGGAGGGGCTGAGCGGCGGCAAGATCAAGGTCCGCACCTTCCACTCGGGGCAACTGGGAGACCAGAAAACCCAGTTGACCAGGGTGCAGCGGGGGACGTTGGAGATGTCCTACGCCGATCCCTCCTGGTTCTCGGACCACGTCCCCGAGATGGGCGTGTTCGGGGCCGCCTATGTTTTCCGAGATCTGGACCACCTGTACCGTGTGATGCTGGGTCCCATGGGACAGGAGTATTTCGAGATGGCGACCAAGAAGACGGGCATCCGCCCGCTGGATGTCTGGTATCTGGGGACCCGGCAGCTCAGCCTGTCGACGACCAAGCCGGTCAGCAAGCCGGATGACATGAAGGACGTCAAGCTCCGGGTTCCGAATGCCCCGATCTGGATCGCCATGGGCAAGGCATTGGGGGGGAACCCGACCCCGCTCGGCTTCGGTGAGCTGTATCTGGCGCTCAAGACCGGGACCGTGGACGCGCAGGACAATCCCCTGCCCAGCAACGAGGCTGCCAAGTTCTACGAGGTGACGAAGCAGATCGTCATGACGAACCACATCATCGGTCAGCTCTGGCCGATCATCAACGAGCCGCTCTGGCAGGGGATGCCGGCCGAGTACAGGCAGTGGATCAGGATGTCCCTGGCGGTGGGGCGCTACTACATGAACTACCTGGTCCTCGAGGGTGAGGCGAGCCTGGTGGAGAAGTTCGAGAAGCAGTACGGGATCAAGTTCAGCTATCCCGATCTGGAGCCTTGGCGAAAGAATGCCCGGCCGGCCTACAAGGAGTTCGAATCCAAGTGGGGCGCCGGGATCTACGAGAAGATCCAGGCGATGCCATAAGAGCAGTGGACATGCAGAACCGGGGGGTGAAGCCTCACCCCCCGGTTCCTGTCTGGAGGATTCCGCGTGTGCACGTTCGTTGACCGGCTGATCCGCTTTTTTGAGGAAATCTGCGGGGTCCTGGCCCTGTTGGTGATGTTTCTCGCCATTGTCGTCCAGGTCATCTTTCGGTATCTCTTCACGCCGTTGATCTGGCCGTTCGAGCTGTCCATCTTCATGTACATCTGCCTCATCTATCTGGGGACCGCCCTGGCGGCGCGCCACGACGCGCACGTGGCCTTCGACCTCCTGTTCAACCTCCTGCCGCAGCGCGTGCGCCGGGTCATTTCCATGACTCTGCGCCTCTTCGGTGCCGCCGTGGTGGCCACCCTGGTCGTGCCCGCCGTCCGATTCTCGATCCAGAGCTACAACATCCGCTCGGCATCGCTCCAGATTCCCTGGAGCGCCTTGGTGCTCTTCTATCTCATCGGGATGATCTTGATGGCGGGCCACCTGGTTGCCGGGGCCATCCAGGACTGGCGCGGCGGCCAGTCCGGCGAGGAGTGACATGGCCGTCACCGTGTGGGCGCTCATCTTCGTCCTGTTTTTCCTCTTCCGGGGATCCATCGCCCTGGGCATGGTAGCCTCCACCACGGTCTATTGCCTCCTGAAAGGCATCACGCTTGAGGAGGTCGTGGAGACCATGGTGATCGGCTTCGACAACCAGTTCGTCTTGCTGGCGGTCCCCCTGTTCGTTATCTCGGCCCGGGTGATGAACATCGGGGGCGTCACCACCCGCATCTTCAAATTCGCCAATAGCTCGGTGGGATTCCTGCGCGGCGGGCTCGCGCACGTCTGCGTCATCGCCAGCATGATCTTCGCCGGCATGACGGGTTCGGCCTTGGCGGAGGCCGCCGGCCTGGGGCTCATGGAGATCAAGGCCATGGACGACGCCAAGTACGATCGGCCGTTCTCCTGCGCCGTCACGGCGGCCACGGCGACCATCGGGCCCATCATTCCCCCGTCCATTCCCATGGTGATCTACGCGATGCTCTCGGGCGCCTCCCTGGGGAACCTTTTTCTGGGCGGCGTCATCCCAGGCCTCGTCATGGGCGGGGCCATGATGCTGTACATCGCCGTCGTGGCGAGGCGGCGGAACTACCCGGTGGGAGTCTGGCAGGGCGTCCGGCGTCTGGCTGGGGCATTCGCTCAGGCGTTCCTGTCCCTCATGACCCCCGTCATCTTGCTGGGGGGGATCTATTCCGGGGTGTTCACGCCGACCGAGGCCGGTGCCGCCGCGGCACTCTACGCGATGATCCTGGCCGCCCTGGTGTATCGGGAGATGGGGCTCCAGGGTCTCTACCGGGAAATGGTGGCCACGGTCGAGAACGTCGGCTTCCTCAGCTTCATCATCGCCGGGGCCTTCGCCTTCAGCTACGTGGTGACCGTGGAGGGCCTGTCGGACAAGATCGCCGCACTCATCGTCTCGATGACGAAGAATCCCTATGTCCTCCTGCTGCTGCTGAACATCCTGTTTCTCATCCTGGGGTGCTTTCTGGATACCATGGTCATGCTGCTGGTGGTCATCCCCATGATTCTGCCGGCAGTCAAAGCCCTGGGGATTGACCTGGTCCACTTCGGCGTGGTGGTCATCCTGAACATGATGATCGGCCTGTGCACCCCCCCGTACGGGATGCTGCTCTTCGCCGTGAGCGGCCTGACCAAGACGCCCTTGGGGCCGATAATCCGCGAGATCGTGCCGTTCCTCTGGGTCTTGATCGCGGTCTTGTTCCTGATCACGTACGTGCCGGGGTTTGTCCTGTTCCTCCCCCGGCTGGTCGGGTTCCAGCAATGAGCCGGGTGGATGGGCAGCGCCCGCAACGCGTCTTCCTCAGGCCGGGGTTGATCGTGTGGGAATCTTGTACGGCGCTCTCCTATCTTGGGTTCGGCTGAGGCGCTGGGAGGAGGAGAGGCGGTAGCCAGATAGGGACAGACCATGCCGATCTCGAACAAAGGGTCCGGTACTCGATGCATCGGAGGATGAGCGGCCCCTGGGGTATTTGCTGAGAAATGGAGGGAACGAATGGCGAAGAGGAAATACGTGTTGCGGATGGACGAGGCGGAGTGGGAGAAGTTGCCCGATCTCCCCCACCATCACGGGGGCTGGACGGTGCGGGATCTGGTGCGGAAGGCCGGTCTGGCCGATCTGCCCATGGATCGGTTGCCGGTGGACGTCGTCGAGATGAACCTCCCGGTGGGGTCGTGGCAAGAGGAAGGCAATCATAAGGGCCGGTGGCATGTGAACCTGGTCATGTCAGGCACCGGGGTGTTCACCATCGACGGGACGGACTACCCGGTCCAGAAGGGGTCGGTGATCATCATCCCGGCCGAAACGCCCCACTCCGGGAGGAACACGGGCAACGAGCCCCTGGTGATGTTCGCGATCCACGTGAGTTCCGCGAAGACCGCGGAGGACCGGAAGCAAGGAACGCAAGCGTGGCAGCGGAACCCGTGACCACATTCGCAATGGAGGGCGGGGGGCGCGGAGAGCACTCGTGATTGCCACGGGTCCCCGAAGGAGGTATGACGTTTTCCCGATTCTGTGGCGGCCCGTAAAGCCAATCAGGGCAGGCGACCCCCGGGCGAACCCGGCTGGCGCCCTCGGGGCCCCCTGCCCGGCCTGCGCGACCTGGAGTCATATCTGCGCCTGCAGTGAGTCGGGCAGGACCTGAATACTGCCGCGCGCTCGGGAGGCCGGGTGGCGCTCGCCGCGCGGACAACTGCAACAGCCGGACAGACGTAAGGAAAGGAGAACGCGATGCGAACCCAGTGGGCAGTGGTGGCGGCGGTGATCCTCAGCTTGGCCCTGACGACCGGGGCCGGCGCGGCGGTCAAGATCAACGCCTGGACCGGCTTGAGCGGCGACGACAAAGGCCGCTTCGAGGAGATGATCAAAGCCTTCAACGCCTCCCAGAGCGAGGTCGAGGTCGTTCCGTCCTTCTACCAGTGGGACCTGATGCACAGCAAGCTCGTGGCCTCGGTCCAGACGGGCGGAGCCCCGGAGATGCTCCTGATGTGGGTGACGACGATGCCCGAGATGGTAAGCATGGGAGCGCTCCAGCCCATGGATGATCTGCTCGGCGAGGCCGGGGTGAAGGCCGAGGACTTCGTGCCCCGGGCCTGGAACCTGGGTGTGATCGGCGGGAAGCGGTACGGGGTCCCCATGGATACCCACATCCTGGGCCTCTACTACAACACGGAGCTGTTCGAGAAGGCGGGGCTGGATGCCAACAAGCCGCCCGTGAACAACAGGAACGAGTTCGTGGCGGCCGCCAAGAAGCTGACCACGGGGCCGAACCAGTGGGGCGTGGCCATCCACACCTCGACAGCGTGGCCCGTGCGCTACTGGATGGGATTCCTGGCGCAGCAGGGCGGCAAGATGTTCACCGACGACATGAAGAAGGTCGCTTTCAATGACGCCAAGGGCAAGGCCGCCTTCCAGTTCATGTCCGACCTGATCCACGTCCACAAGGTCGCGCCGCCGGTGATGACCGACATCAACAAGGCCTTCCTGACCAAGCAGGCGGCCATGATCCTGATCGGGCCGTGGCTGATCAACAGCGGCCTGCGGCAGGAGGGACTGAAGTTCAAGACGGCCCCAATGCCGAAGATCTTCGGGCAGTTCGCCACGTGGGGGATGAGTCACCAGCTCGTCCTGGGCAAGCAGCCTGACCGGGCCAAGCAGCTTGCCGCCATGAAGTTCATCCGCTACATGAGCGAGAACAGCATGACCTGGGTGAAGGGCGGGCAGGCCCCGGCGCGCCGCTCCGTCCTGAACTCGGCCGAATTCAAGGCCATGCCGCTGTGGAACGCCTTTACGCCGGGGATCCAGCCGGAGTCGGGGTGGGTGCTGAACCCGCCGATCCTCCAGCAGACGAAGATCTTCACCCACGATCCGGCCAGCCCGATGGTGGCGGCCTGGGAGTCGATCGTCCAGCAGAAGAAGACGGTGGACCAGGCCCTGGCGGACGCCGAGGCGGGGGTGAACGCGATCCTGGCGGGGCAGTAGGTGTGACGATGGACTATCGTCCATCGATGATGGGCAATGGACCATGGACGATCGCTGATCGGCCATTGACGATGGACGAGTGACAATGGACGGAAATCCGAAGGTTGCCGCAGTCGTGGGAAGGGGGCGGTCCGCCTTTGGCGGACTCGCCCCCTGGCTCTTTCTCGCGCCGTACTTCTTCATCTTTTTGGCGTTTTTCCTCCTGCCCGCGCTGTGGAGCGCGGTAGTCAGCCTCACCGACTGGAAGATCGTCGGGGTGCCGCGATTCGTAGGGCTCCGGAACTACGCCCGCCTGTTTAGCGACCCACTGTTCTACACGGCGCTCAAGAATACCGTGGTCTACACCGCCATCATCGTGCCGTTGATGGCCTTGGTGGGCCTTGCGCTGGCGATCTTGCTCAACCAGCCCTTGCGGGGGCGCGTGGTGACCCGCACCGCGGTCTTCGCCTCATACGTGGTGATGGTCTCCGTGGTCGGGATCATCTGGCGTTGGGTCCTGGAGCCGACCGGCGCGGGGATCGTGAACTACTACCTGGGGAAGCTGGGCGTGGCGCCCTTGCCCTGGCTGGCCGCGCCCGAGACGGCGATGCTTTCCATCATCATTGCCACCATGTGGTGGACGGCCGGCTACAACATGGTGATGTACCTGGCCGGCCTTCAGGATATTCCCGAGAGCCTCCGGGAGGCCGTCCGGATTGACGGGGCCTCGGCCTGGCAGGAGTTCCGGCACCTCACCCTGCCCATGCTCAAGCCGGTGACCTTCTTCGTGGTTGTGATGTCCGTGGCCAAGTCCTTCCAGGTCTTCGGCCAGGTGTACGTCATGACCCAGGGGGGCCCCAGCAACAGCACGCTCACCATCGTGAACTACCTCTACGTGGTGGGCTTCACCTGGTTCGAGATGGGCTACGCGGCGGCCATCGCCTACGCCCTCTTCGCCCTCCTGTTCGTCGTGACCGTGATCCAGTTCCGCCTCGTCTCCCGCGAGGCGGGGGGAGCGGCCGGCCTCATCCAGGCGCAGCTCTTGGTCCGCCTCGGCCTGTATGCCCTCATGGCGCTGGTCCTGGTCGCCTGGGTGGGACCGCTCCTCTGGCTCCTTTCCACCTCCCTCAAGCCCGAAGGCCAGATCCTGAGCCTCGTCCCCCGCTGGATCCCTCAGACCTTCACCCTGGAGAACTATCGAGACGTGCTGGAGAAGTACCAGTTGGTCCGCTGGGGCGTGAACAGCCTCGTCGTGGCCGCCGGGGCGACGATCCTCGGCCTTGTCCTCAGCGTGCCGGCCGCCTATGCCTTCGCCCGGATGCGGTTCCGCGGCCAGCAGTGGCTATTCCTCCTCATCCTGTCCACGATCCTGGTGCCCGTGCACATCACCATCGTGCCGCTCTTCATTGGCTTGGCGAAGCTCAAACTCACCGACACCTACCTCAGCCTGATCATGCCCACGGTGGCCAACGGCTTCGGCGTCTTCCTGCTGCGTCAGTTCTTCCAGAACATCCCGCAAGAGCTGGAGGAAGCCGCCATCATTGACGGGGCCAGTCGCCTGGGCATCCTCCTCAGGGTGGTCCTCCCCCTGTCGCGCCCCGCCCTCACCGCGGTGGCGATCTTCCTCTTCATCCTCTCCTGGAATGACTTCATGTGGCCGCTGATCGTCACCAACACCGACGCCACACGGACCCTCCCGGTGGGGCTGGCGGCCTCCCTGGGGGGCACCGTGGGCGGACAGGGGATTGCCTACTACGGCATGAGCATGGCCGGCGCGGTCCTGGCCACGTTGCCGGCGCTCCTCATCTTCATCCTCTTGCAGCGCTACTTCGTCCAGGGAATCGCCCTGACCGGCCTCAAGGGATAGTCGGGCTGCCTGCAGGGGACCGCATGGTCTCGGCCAAGAGCGTTCGGCGGTTCACCCGTTCGGCCGTTCGGCAGTTCCGGAACTGCCGCTCGAACGAGAAGTCGGCGCTATCTGGCGGGTCCGGCCCACAGCGGGTTTTGGCTTGATACGGGCCGGTGCCTGCACTGTCTGCGGTGTCCCAGGCCCGCGCAGGGATGAGCTATCTCTGGAATGTGGTCGCGGGGCAGAACGGCCGATAGCTCACCGCCATATAAGGTGTCTCGCCCGAGGCCTTCTGCGTGGCCGCCCAGCGCGGACGGTGGGCCCATGCCCAATGGCGCCGGATCTTAGAGAACTTGACGTAATTGGCAACGCCTTACACTCTGAAGTGAGAGTGCGAACTGTTCCGCCAGGGGGCGCCGGACAGTGTCCATTGCTGGGTGGTGTTCCCAGGGGGAATTTCTGCATACGCCTCGTGGCAGGAACCCTCTGGTCCGCGAGGTAGACCGTGCCCCTGCCGGCACCAGTAAACATTGCCGAGGAGGCCACCCGTGCCGCGCTACTTGGGACCGGCCAGGCGAGTGGGCCCGGCCTGGAGTTCCTCGGCGACGGCCTTGAGCCTCAGAGAGATCAACACTTGGATCACGGCCACCCTGGCGTCCATGTCGTGCGGATCCGGCTGCTCAGCGAGCGCCTGCAGGCCCATGTCTTTCACCCTGCCCTGCTCGGTGATTCGGACTACGCTCTTCAAGAGGCGGCTCCCTTCTGCGTGGGATTGTCGGCCTGCGCCACACCCCCACTCGAACGAGATCGCCTCACTATTTCGACTGACGATGGAAGGATTTCTTCTCTTGGCCTGCAATTCTTCAATGCTCTTCCTTGACTTCACGGTCCCTTTAGCGCTAGCCTCTGCTGCGTTACCCGGACCTCTCTTCCCGGAGGAAGGGGGACGGCGAATGGCCGACGTAGTCTTGGCCTGGAACTGACACCGAAGGCCGCGAACTGATGGTGAGTTCCTTGACGTGGCACCGATCGAGGGTGCCATCCTGTCGGGACGACAGCGAAGCTTGTGACATGCTCCGGCCGCAGCGGCATTTCGTGGAATCCTGCTCTCGGGGACATCGGTGGCCCAGCTCGGGACCCGGGTTGTGTATTTTCCCATTCCCTATCGGCGGAGTCGATCGGCGAAGTCGGCCCCTTTCTCATCAGCAACCAGTCGCGGTCATTCGCGGCGCTCAGGCAGATGCCCCCTACACCATGAGGGCACGCCAGGAGGAAGGCACGATGAAGAGCCTCATGACACCACGTGCACGTCGTCGGGCCGATGTCGGTTGGTGGTCGAAGGCCGGGTGGGCCCTCCGGGCCGGATGCCTGCTGCTCGCCATGGTGGCCGTGGTCGGCATGGCCTTTGCCCCCGAGGCGCGAGGTGCGGTCGAGTTTCGCCTCACCCATCCGGCCGACCTCGGCCATCCCGTCCACCTCGCCGCAGTACGAATGGTCAAGCGCATCGAGGAGCGGACCAAGGGCGAGGTCAAGATCGCAATCTTCCCCAACAATGCCCTCGGGGCTCCGCCCGAGGCGGCGCAGCAGGTCCGTCTGGGCGTCATCGACATGATGCTGCTTAACCCCGCCAACGTCGAGAGCGTGGCCCCGACGCTCGGGGTCATCAACATCCCCTACCAGTTCGACGGCTACGCCCATGCCCACCGCACCCTCGACAGCACGGCCGCCGAGTGGCTCCAGGCGGAGTTCCGGAAGGCCGGCTTCGAGTTGATCGGGTATTACGAGTGGGGGTTCCGGGCCCTGACCAACAGCGTCCGGCCCGTGAACGGCCCCGAGGACGTCAAAGGGCTGAAGATCCGGGTGCCGCCCGAACTGGCCATCAAGGCGGCGTTCGAGAGCCTTGGCGCGGTGACCGCGACCATCGCGTACCCCGAGGTCTACATGGCCCTCGCCACCAAGACGGTGGACGGCCAAGACAATCCTATCGCGAACACCTGGGCGGCGAAGTTTTTCCAGGTACAGAAGCATATCGCGCTGACCAAGCACATCTACGCGACGATCTGCTTCGCCGCCAGCCCCAAGGCGTGGGCACGGCTCACACCCGAGCAGCGGGCGATCGTGACCGAGGAGGGCCGGCGCGCCGGTAACGAGGCTCGTAAAGAGGTCCAGGATCAGGAGCGCGCGTACCTCGCCGACATGGAGAAAGCCGGGCTCAAGGTGACGCAGCCCGACGTCGCCCGGTTCCGGGCGTTGATGGGGCCGGCCTACGCCCAGCTCAAGAAGGTGCTGGGCGAGGAGGTTTGGAACACCTGGTCGAAGCTTGTGGACGCTGCCAGGCAGTAGGCCCATGGTCATTGCGGCGGTTTTCGGCGCCCTGATCCTCCTCATGATGCTGGGGGTCCCAATCGCCCTCAGCCTGGGGCTGACCGCCATCGGGACCATGTACTGGATGGGGGGGGCGGACCTCCTCATCATGTTCGGCCAGCGCGCGTACTTCGGTACCGCCTCTTTCCCTCTGCTGGCGGTCCCCTTCTTCATCCTCGCCGGGAACCTCATGAACACCGGCGGGATCACCCAGCGGATCTTCGGCGTGGCCCAGCTTTGCGTCGGCCGCATCCACGGCGGGCTGGGCCACGTCAATGTCATCGCCAGCATGATCTTCGCCGGCATGTCGGGCTCGGCGGTCGCCGATGCCGCCGGGCTCGGCGTGGTGGAGATCGCGGCCATGACGAAGGCCGGTTATAGCCCCCGCTTCTCGGCGGCGATCACGGCGGTGTCTTCCACCATCGGCCCGATCATCCCGCCCAGCATCCCGTTCGTCATCTACGGAAGCCTGACCAACGTCTCGGTCGGGGCCCTCTTCCTGGGTGGGATCATTCCCGGCCTGCTCATGGGGTTCGCGCTGATGGCGGTGATCGCGCTCGTCGCCCGGCGGAAGAACCTACCGCGCATGACGGAGCGCCCGTCGGATCGAGAAGCCCTCCGGGTGTTGGCTGGTGCCCTGCCGGCGCTGCTCATGCCCGTCTTCATCGTGGGCGGGATTCTCACCGGCTGGTTCACCCCGACCGAGGCGGCCGTGGTCGCTTCCATATACGCCATATTCCTCGGACTGGTGTTCTACCGGGAACTTCGCCTCGCCGATCTCCCCGGAGTCCTGTGGGAGAGCGTCAAGCAGACGGTGCAGGTCATGTTTATCATCGCCGCCGCTGCCCCGTTCGGCTGGGTCCTCATTCAGCAGCAGATCCCGAACGCCGTCATCAACGCGATCCTCGGCGTCTCGTCCACACCGTGGGTGGTCCTGCTCATGGTCAACCTGATCCTCCTCGTCCTCGGCATGTTCATCGAGGGAATCGCTATCATGATCATCACGTTCCCGATCTTCATGCCGCTGATCCAGCATATCCACATCGACCCTACGCACTTCGGCGTCATCGTGGTGCTGAACCTGATGATCGGTTTAGTCACCCCGCCCGTGGGGATGTGTCTGTACGCTGTCTCTGCTATCAGCCGGGTCTCGATGGGCGAGATGTTCCTCGAGATGTGGCCCTACATCCTGGGCCTGATCGTGGTTCTGGGTGTCGTCACCTACGTCCCGGACGTCGTCATGTTGCTGCCCCGGATGTTCGGCTTCGCGGGGGCCTGACCATGCGACGCGCCGCCACTGTCCTTCATCTTTGGGTGCAAAAGGCCGGTCGCATCGCTGCGACGGCTGCGCTACTCGTCATCATGGCGCTCCTGACCTTTGGCGTCTTTATCCGGGTTTTTCCCGTCTTCTCCGTAGCCGGTTACGACGAAGTCGTCGAGCTCCTGGTCGCCTGGATGACGTTCTTGGGCGCCGCGGTGCTCTGGGGCGAGGGCTCCCTTTACCGGGTGGACGTGCTTGCCGACCGGCTGCCGCCACGGCCCGCCTGGGTCGTCGCCCTCTTCGTCCGTCTTGTCATGCTGCTCTTCGCCGTCGTGCTCACCGTCGAAGGCTGGCGGGTGGCGATCCTTTCCGCCGAGACGACCCCGTTCCTTCGATTCCCAAAGAGCATCTCCTATGCGTCCATGCC
>Ga0315285_10000306_pt1 | contig 49686 bp, 74 predicted proteins | sample YL17G09_36_MG_FD_203698 | JGI IMG/M metagenome (GOLD analysis project Ga0315285, IMG submission 203698) | Sediment microbial communities from Yellowstone Lake, YNP, Wyoming, USA - YL17G09_36 | ecosystem: Environmental > Aquatic > Freshwater > Lake > Sediment | place: USA: Wyoming | collected...
CTGACACGCGGCCAATGCGTCGTCGGCGTCATCCCGCTCCTGCACCGCCGCGTCGCGCTCGGCTTTCATTGCGACCAGCACGTCATGCTGCGCGGACACCAGCTTTTCCGCCGCGTCGCGCTCGGCTGCGAGGGCGTCGTAGGCTCCCAACAGTTCAGCGATGTTGCACACCGTGTCACCGCGCTGCGTGTACAGATATGAGCGGCCCTCTGCGAAGGCTTCACGTACCTCCGTAATTGCTTCCACCTCAGTCTCCGTCTTCTCGTACGGATCGTCGCGCAACGCGAGCAACGCGGCGTGGTCGGCGTCCGTGAACGTGCCGTCATCGCACCGAAACACCACTTCGGCGGCACTGTGATACACGCGGCGCAACCCGCTCCCCTTCAACGGCGCGGCGTCGGTCCAGTGCTGGCGCTCGGGATCGTAGACCACGCCCTTGTACGGCCGCAACCGGCGCGGAGGTGTCTGCGTCTGTTCGGTTAGATGAGGCTTGAGAGTTTTAATGATGTGCTCGGCAAGATAATATGAGCTAGCGGACATGAGTGTCCCTCCATCTTCTCTATCTATAAACTCTCTAATAACCTCAGTAAGCAACCTTTTCTCTACCATCTTCTCTCCTAATCGTTAGCGAAGTAGTATCTCGTAGTTCCCACCTGCTTGAACAATAGATCACCACACTGAATACATCCTCTCAACAACTCCATCAGCTTGTTCGGTTCTGCAACGCTACGGAACTGTGCAAGAATCTCTTCCTCTGCAACTTCTCCTCGTGTCAATACAAAACCTGTGATAGCATCCATGTCGAACACGAAGCGATTCTCACCCACACCACCAAAGATCTTGCCAAGTTGAGCTTCGGTAGATTCCAGTGCTCTCACTGCCCAGTCGAAATCTTCTTTCGTAATCAACAGTGAGTTACCCTTCGACACACTGTGGATGATGGCGAGTTTGAGAATCATCATAGGCTTGCGAGAATGATAACCTGCAAACCGTGCATCTACTGGTGGAGATGAGGCGTGTCGATCATTCCACTCGTTTAGATAATCTTCCATCCCTTCATCTAGCTCCACCTCTCCAGCAAGATTAGATATCTCAATCAGATCGTGGAGAAGATCCTTCTCTAGCTGGCCATCATCTCGTTCCTTCATTCGTGTGGTGTAGATGAGTCGAGGTGCTCTCAATCTCTCTTCGTAGATAAAGATAACTCGACTCGCAAACCCACCACCGATTACACCTGCACTCATATTCTCACTAATCCATGCAGGAGTTGTAGCAGAGAACATATTGAGCGAGGGGCGAAGTCCAACCTGTACACCACGCATCATCGTACCAACTTCCAAACTCTCTTTGTTATCATACATTGAGGTAAGGAAGTCGTACATCTCGCCGGGTTTGTTCTTCTGCATCAAGTCTCCAAACTCACCGACCATAAGATAGACGGAAGTATCTGGAGTCTCGATCATCTGTTGAGTGATGAGTTCCTTCGTGAAGAAGGACGGACCCTTACGAAGGCCAGGAACTTGTGTGAGAAGTTTTGCAGAGAAGCTCGTCATGCTCGTAGTCTTTCTCATTCCAGGAGGACCGACGAACATCAAGTAAAGATGCGGGAAACATTCCCATGAACCAAGATGCTTCTCGGAAATCTTTACTTGTCTGCGAAGGGCTGCTGCGATGGTGTAGATGCCAGACCAAAAGACGTAAGCGGAAGGAGAATCGGTGCGGGGTAATGCCCACTCTGCGAAACTATCAATCCAATTCTCCAACCGTCGCTTTCCAGTCTGCTCATCTTCACCAAGATTAAGCTGCTTCTTCCCATCGTTCGGGATAGATGTCACAGTCCACCGGAATAGTAAAGGTTTCTCCGTTCACCATCAACGGACGCTTTAAGATAGAAACAGTTTGCTCAGCAATCTCGCTGATCAGAGCCTTCGGAGTCTCCAATACAACTGAGTCGTGAGCAGTCTGAATCATCTTGATTTCTTTCTTAGATGGTAGAATGATCTTTCGATAGATCGTCAGTAGTCCGCCCTCGATACCCAACTCAGGCTGAACTGCTCCATTCATGTGGTCGGCGACTGTAGACTGAGGAACATATGCGGTTGCTTCTTTAAGGAGATCATCATTCCAGAGTCCGAAGAAGTATCGCTGGCGTTTGTATGGAGTGATGAGTGTTCTTGTGGATCGTAGCTTATCGTCAATTTCTGCCCACCACATTCGAACGTTAAATGCACTGTGCCAACGTTCGTAATAGGTCTTGGCTTGCGGGAGAGAAACCGTAACAATGCCCTCTTTGTTAATGGACTCACAGAGTTTTCCAGCAGAAGTTCGATAGTTAAGGGAATGGTTTCCTTTCTTACCGACATATCGTTCACTCTTTGTGATGAGGTTAACGGGTTTCTGGAAGATGATTGAGGCTGCATATTTGTGAAGATCACCGTCTGCGAGTTCTCGCTTCATGTTCTCATCGCGAGCGAGATAGGCTACAACCCACGCTTCTGCTGCGGACAAGTCAACAGAGATGAGAGAGCAACCTTCTCGCGCACGGATGATAGAGCGAAAGGGATACTTCACTTTCTCACTTGTAGTCATACTTTCCCCTTGTTCCTACATACCTATCAGTGATGTCAGCGGGAATGGGAAGCATAACGATGTTCTTAAACTGCTCGATGAACTCAGAGAAGTGGTGTCGATCACGGAAGGAGATGTAGGAATTTGCCTTCACGTCTGTAATGTGAATGACTCCACCATCATGCTCTTCGACTTTGTAAGTATTCTTGAGGGTCTTGATTGTTGCGGTCATCATACCTCTACCTACCCTCCCAGTTACTAGTCTGGATTACATATCGCTTTCCAGCCTTTACAATGTAACGAACTTGCCCATCTTCCAGCTTAACAATAAGCTTTCTCCGCTGTGGGATGAGCTTCTTGATGTGAGCAGGAAAGGTAAACTTGCCGAAGCCTTGAATCCTCTGGGTAATCATACCTCAATCTCCTCTCGGGGAAGGGTTTGTGCGTTGAACCCACTACCATCCACATAGTTACTTGCACTCCATCTTCCTGTTTCCGTTCCACTCACCTTATAGCTGGATCGAATTCTTCCATCCGGCGAGAGCTTGATGTTGAGGTAAGATGAGATGAGCTTTTCGTAACCACGAACGAGAAGGAGAAGTTTCAATGCTGAAAGTTTGAACAGCCAATCCTGCTTACTCTTATCTGTCTTTCGATTGTCCATCTCTTTCTGAGAGTAGGAGATAAGAGAGACGAGCGCATCTTCGTTTGTGGTAACCTTGTTCTCTCGATTGCTTCGAGTTGGGAGGCTGAGCTTCTTATGAAGGAACTCGATTACTTGTTTCGGAGATGCTGTGTTGAATGGCTGACCGTTGATTGCATAGAGATAACCGCGAGCGGTGTCGAGCTTGGCTGTGATGGAATCACGAATGAGATTGATTCGTTCAACATCAGGTTCCATTCCACTTTCTTGTAGATGAAGTGCTACGGGAATGATGGACATCTGATAGTTGAAGGTGTTTCTCATCAGTGGATTCTTATCGAGGATCTCTTCTTGCTTCTCTCGTGTCTCGAAAGTTACAATGCAGTCTTTGCAGTTGTAGTCCCAGAGAGTCTGTCGGAAGTTTGGAGAGGAATCTTTCCCGTCATCCTTATAGTATGGCTCGTCAGTGTATACGGAAGTACAGAAGTCGAGGCCGATTGGAAGCTCGGGGGCGATGACTCTCTGCGCGTACATGGTGTCGAAGTCATACTTATCTTCGGGGACGGTAATTCCATTTAGCCTCAGAACCTCTACGTCGAACAGACCGTTGTGGAAGGTTATTGAATTAGCAGCATCAAAGATGGATTGGACGGCCACCACAAACTCAGGATCAATGCCTTGACTAATAGGATAGCGATTGCGGATGCAGACAGCGTCCCGATTCGATAAACCGAATCCGATGCAGAGAATGTGAGTTGTTCCGCGGATGCTTTCGATGTCTGCTGTAACAAAGGGCTTCGAACTAACTTTAGCGAGGAGAGCGTGGATTTCGCCAAGCGCATAATCCTCATCAAAATAATGTACAGGATTAGTGTAACCATCTTCTAGTATCCTCTTTGCTTTACGTAGGTCGAACTCGATAATGGGAGGAACTTGTCCATCACTGAATGCCATCGCAGGGTGAATGGTCGGAAGGACATAGGATTTATTGTGCCTCAGAACCGAACCTCTCCACTTCGTAATCCCTTCACACCCAGTAAGAAACTTGAGTGCTTCGTTTCCCATTGCAATGATGATCTTGGGAGAGTGAGAAGAGAGGTAGGAGATTAGTTCTGATTTTCCTTCGAGGAGTTGTTGCGAACCGTGAAGGAGTTTGAAATCATTCCCTTTCGGTTGGTAGTTACAGACATTTCCGATGCGGCAAGACGCTCGGCTAATCCCAACCAGTGAGAGTAGATGGTCAAGGAATTCTCCTGTGCGACCAACGAAAGGTATTCCTTGTAGGTTATCATCTTCTCCTGGAGCTTCACCGAGGATGAAGATGTCTGCGTTTTCTGGTCCGACATGGTTAACTTTCTTGTGAGAGATGTGGCTCATCCTTTCCACCTATCGTCTGTGCCAGAGTTACGAGTTACATAAGTGAGAAGAAACATGATGCAACACGCTGCATGAGCAAGGTGAGAGAATCCCGTTTCGGGATCATTATCTTCTCCCTTCCACCACGCCCACATATGACGCATCAATGCACCAAAGGGACGTGACCACTTCATACCTTTCTCCCAGTTTCTATCTTCGTACTTCTTTGCACCATACGCGAGGACGATCGAGAGTGATTCGATCATTTCTGGTGCAATGAGTTCGGGGCGAAGCTTCTTGTCTCCGTCGAACTTTACTCCTTCTTTCAGCTTGTCTGGATCAGGGACTCCAAGCATGAAGTTTTTTCCTAGGTAGGTTTGTTCATACATCTTAGCAAATTTACAAGCCTTTCTGTCCTGACAAGATAAATCAAAGCAGTTCAAGCCGCCTGAACAGTAGCTTATATTACTCATCAGAAAGGAACCGGAAGAGGTTCAGAGAGAGTGTTGCACCCGAGAGTTGAGAAGAGTTCGGGGACAGTTCCTTCAATCCCATACGCTGCTTCGAGACGGGCTTCCTTAACATGAAGCACATCATCAATCACCGTGATGCCAGTGATCTCACTGGTGCGGACATACAGCTTGTGCTTTTCCTTGTAGGTTTCGAGTTCGATAAACTCGTGACCGTTACCTTGGATGAGTCTCATCTTTAATCCTTCCTATTCTTCAGGTTGAGCTTGCGGGGAAGTTCCCAATACTGCTGACGTATAAGATCCACCGAGGACTCATATGTGGCAGGGAAGAATCCGCCATCTCTAGACATATGATACAGCCCCGCGATATTTGTAGCGTCTGGGTGAAGGGTGCATTCGATTTGATCCTCTGGGAGGATGATAAGTCCACCCTCTCCTTCGATATGCAACACTGTACCCGTCCAACCAGAGAAAACCACATAGTCCCCGACTCGTACATCTTTAACATCTGGTCCGACATACTTCACAACTCCTTGATCTGCACGTTCTCGTGCCACATCGGGAATGTAGATTCCTGTCTTAGTCTTTTCAGGATCGCCGATGTAGGCTACGGCAACCTTATCGCGTGGGAGAGTTATCATCTTTCTTTGCTATGCGTAGGGTGGAAGAACGTAGAGGTGAAGCGTAGAGAATAAAGGACATCTGCATCTTCCTAATCTTACGCTCCTCTGCGTTAGGAGCATCATTGATATACTGGATTGCTTTTTCTCGGGCTTGCGTTAGTTTACTCATTCTCTAGCTCCTTCTCTCGTGGTGATGCTAGTTCATACAACCCTAGCTTAGTGAGTGCTTCCTTCTCGTTCTCCAACAACTTCACCAGTGTCTCAACGAAAGGTTGCTGCTGAAGGCTCCACTTTTTTAGCGACAAGTGCAGCATAGTCTTGTGAATTGCCGCTGCTGTTTCGATTCGATTCATCGCTATCACGTCCGTCTGTGCCATTCGATAGATATTCTGTAAGATCGACACCTGCTACCTCAGCAATGTTGGTGAGAAGATTGCAGCGAGCTTGGAGGGAGAGAAGAGAATCACGAGTTTCGGAGATCTTCTCAGTGAGAGCTTTCACTTCTGCCGGAAGGTTGTCAGCAAGGAAGCGTTCGATGTTACTTTTCTGAATCATCTTAGCGGAGATTGTTGGGTGGGTTTAGTTCAACTTGTTCTTCGGACTTTCGGACTGTGACCATGCCGTTGGAATTAGTGCGATACCAAATCTTCCCATGTTTGGCAATGAGATGAAGCATTCGTTTAAGATCATGGGGAGTGGGATTCCAGCCAACCTCCCGCATTCTTTCTGCGATGACGGTGTGTCGTTCCCATCTTGGTCCAACTGCATCCAGACAGTCGTCATAGAAATGTCTTCGGCGTGGAAAGCTATTTCGCGACATGAGATTTAAACTCTTTCCGTATCTGGGTGAGTATCGCAATGTCTCGTGCTAACTTCTCGGGGTGATGAACGCTATTGTATGAGATGGATTCGGCGATGGCAGAGAATCTTAGACAAGTATGCACGCTGTCGCTCCTTGCTAAGTTAAGATAGAGAGACATGTACTCCTTTGTTTCTCTCCTTGACTTACTCAGTACATCATCCATCTTATGTAGCTTCTTGTTACATCTGTTCAAGTTTCGCCGAAGGATCTTGTTCTTACGGACGAGTCGGATGTATCGCTCCACTAACTTATTTACTTGAAGTGTAGCGAGGCCAAGGATTCCGCGTGTACTATCTGAGGTGGGTTTCATAGAGTTAGATGGTTAAGGAGATTTCAACTGCTTGGCTACACCTCTAGTCAGTGCCTCTCTGACTATACGAATTACAAACTGTGTATCAGATTCTCGAGGATCTCTACTCTGTTCTCTGATGTAATTTGTAGGTATAGAAACTTTGGTATCTGTCTCCTTATCCCACAGTATATATGTATCATCAAAGTGATTAGCATACCACCTAAACCTCACAGGCTTTTCTGGATCTTTTGGATCACTAAACCTGACATACAGTGGAAGTTTCATAAAGTTAGAGTTAGAGTTAGAGGTAAGGTTGGGAAGAATGCCCTTCATGGAATCGAACCATGATTCGCAGATCCAAAGTCTGCTGTCTTACCGTTAGACGAAAGGGCAAAAGAAGTGAGAGAGAACCTTCAATGAAGATGATCCTCTCTCACAACTTACTACTTGGTTATCCGTTCAAGGGACGGATATTCTTAAACGTCTGGTAGGTGCGTTCCGGCTTGGCGTTCTGGCCAAGGCTTGCACGGAATACACAACCTTCGAGGCGAGCATAACCGTCACCAAGAACCGGCGGAGATTGTGTCGAATCGAGCGTGAGATCCATGTCTGCATTCTCAGAAGCAAAACGCGCATCTTCCTTGCCGGGAGTATAACCCAGCGCTGCCATGATAACACGACCAGCCGACGAGAAATCCGTCTCGGGCTCCCACACTTGGAAAGCGGGCGGGCGCTTGTTCAGAAACGGGCCAGCGTTGATTGCAAGATCGAAGGAAAGTACCGGCTTCGGATTGTCGTTACCAACCATGCGATAGTTAACCTTGACAATCTTCAATTCGTAGTCGTCGATCGGTGCAACCCAACCAGTCGTAGTGAAGTCGCCAGCGAGCGGATTGAATGGAGTGGACATGACTTGTTAAACCTCTACTTGGGATGATGAAGAACCACCGGAAGTGGTGGGATCTTCGAGGGCGGGAAGAGCATCATGAACTCGCTTCAAAATCTTCGGCCAGTCCAGATTATCTTCCACAACTTTGAACGTACTGTAACGATCCTTCGCTGCTATGATATCATCAGGATGACATTGGAATCGCTTAGTCCAGCTTGGCTCTTTACCCACTCTTGTGATGCGGAAGATTAGATCGAAGTCTCTTCCAATACTCTCAGGTGCAGCCCTACCAGTGAAGAGTGGAGCGATACGGATGAGTGTTTCCTCGTTTGTCTTCTTATCTTTCTTGTACACATTCTTCTCATGACAGCCGACGAGAAGATGCTTCTTGTGAATCTTGCACGTGCTAACAAGATTGATAAGGAAACCTTCGACGAGACTCATCTGTGTTCCAAAGTCAGCCATCGTTGGAAGAATAATCGAATACTTACCGATCTTACTCTTCGACTGTGATCGCTGCTCCATGAAGTTAATACCCACTGCCTTGTTCATCGCCTGCATATTTAGGAATGACGAGTCATCAATGATGATGTTATCGAACTCACTACTTTTTGTAGTCAAGTAGTTGTTGATAATGTTCGTCATCTTGTCATACGCATTCGACTGAGAGGGATCTTCGTCTGGAGTTACAATCTCGATGAATGGATTACATCCGGGATACCGCCTTCGGAAGGAAGGATTCTGGAGAGTAACAAGTCCAGTAGGTGATCCGATAATTAGCGAGCGAGAGCCAGCAGAACCGAATAGGTCTGTCTTACCAACTCCAGGTGCAGAGTAGAAGATAGCTGCAACCGATTCGGAGAAGGAGACTTCATTCAGGCGTGGCATAGTGATTTTCCTGTGCGGGTTTCATATGAGCACGAATAGCCGTGAGAACTTGGATTGCGTAGTCGAGAATATTAAAGATGATGATCTTCTTTCCTCCTGAGTCAGTACGTGAACAGAAGTCGATTAGGATTTGATAGGATGAGTCCTTCCAGATTCCGTCGTGAAACGAGAAGAGCTTGTTACTGAGCGCATTATACTGGTACCGATACTTCCCACCAAAAACCGTGAAGAGGAAACTATCTTGGATGAACCCATGACGAGGACGATTCAGCCTTTCGGTGACGCGGAACTTAAGTTCGCGAAGTTCATCTGGGGAAAGTTCAAGAACAAGTTGAGCAATATCAACCTTGTCAGGTTGAGTTACAACATTGATGATCTTCGGCTTACGCGTGCGAGCTGCCTTCTTTGCGGTAGCTTTCTTTGCGGGCGTCATAACAGTTCCTTTTTTGTGAGGGAGTTTATTCAGGATCGTCTTGAGATGAGATGACTAGAAGCTCTTCGTCGCTGTCATCTTCCTCGATTGAGATGTGCTCGGGAAAGAGTTCCATCACATCTGAGTCAACACCGTGAACATCATAGATAACAACGGTGGCGTGTGGACTGAGGCCATTCCTGACCTCTGATTGAAGATGTTCGATGAGTTCTTTTACTGTCACTTTTCTTCTTCCTCACGTGTGTGATCCCAGAACTTCTGGATAAAGTTGCTCTTCAATTCCCACTCCATACCACCTGGAGTTTGCTGCCGACACACGGTACGATAATCGCACCAACTACAATTACTTTCATGCTTCGGCCAGATGTCATGCAGACGAGAGAACTCCATCTGCTTGTAGATAAACATCTGATCCTTCTCCCACTCAATCAACTCGTGATGAGACTTCGAGATGAGTTGAGCAATTACCTTGGGATGTTTCGGATCACTCTTGGTTGGTGGTTGGTTCTCGACAACTACAAATTCTGCACCATCAATCTTTCCCATTGAGGGGTTAGATGATGACCAGCCAGCCAAGCGAGATGCAGCATACACATACCGAGTAACTTGATCGTTTGGATTGAGAGTTGGAAGAAACCAATTAGCTTGCTTGGTTGTAGTCTTCCAGTCTCGAATCAGTGGACGATCACTTCGTGTGAAGAACATATCGAACCGACCACCGATGATCGTGCCATCGGGAAGCTCGACATTGAAAGGTTGTTCGATACCTTTCACTTCCACATTACCAAGAGCTTTCTCTTTCTGGTAGAACTCAGTGAGAAGTTTAATAGTGCGACCGAACCTTTCGACGGTAAGATGAGGCCACTTGCTTCCCATCGGTGGAGCTTTGTAGATAGCGAGAGCCTTGACGAAACTCTTCTGCACATCTCCTTCGGTGAGATACATCGTCTCCATAAACATATGGACGGCGTTGCCCCAACCGAAGATAACTTCCATCTCTTGCTTCGCGAGTGTTCTTCCGATGACAATGCGAAGGAAGTATTTTCGCGGACACTCTTTCCACAACTTCGTAGCTGTGTGATCTTTGATGAGTGGTTCCTTTCGTTCAAACATCGGAAGGAACTCTCGCTTGGGATGCTCGTGGGTTAGCATTCTTCTTGTTTTATCTTAGGTTTGTTTCTTCTACTGTCCGCTGCGCGGCATCTCGTAACATACTAGACAAACGGAAGTCGTTCTCAGAAAGGATCTGATCGAACTGATACAGCAACTCGTTGATGATATATGATAGCTTAACTGAGGAACCGAATCGTGATTGGATTGCTATGATATGTGCTTCTTCAATCTCAACGTGTCGCTGTACCTTTGCCATGTTACTTCTCAGTCACATTGTGTAGGGTGTATCCGCGGTACTTATCCCACGTTGCAACAAAGCGAGACTCGGGAAAGCGCGCACACCACTCATGGTATGCAACAGCGCAGAGAAGGTTGGAGGCTGAGAAGAGAAGAATATCATTCTCGTTTGCATCCTTGAAGAAATCACGGAAGAGCTTGTGGAGCTTGTCGGGATTTTGAAGAACGATTCCCTTTGTCATGAACACCAACGCACCCAAACTCGTAGCCGATTCGTAATCGTTGTTCGGATAGTAGTTGGGGACAAAGACAGTCGGGACGGACTCGGTCGTGGTGATATTGTCTGTCATGTTTCGTTCTCTACGAAAAGAAAGGTGAGGAATTTATCGGAGACTTCGAGTGTGTAGCTATTGAAAGAACAGAGAGTTTGTAGCTTTTCAATATCTACATCGGATAGGGAGGGAGAGCGAACAAAGCGAATCTTCTTTGGTTTGTCGAGGAGAATCCGTGAAGCAATAGCGCCTCGTGTAAGATTCTCTTCAACCGTCTCTCCATCCCATACTTCTACAACCATCGAACTTGGAGCGAGGGAGGATAAGTCGAATGGTGCTGATATCTCAACCCATACTCCGTTGCTTTGTTTCTTGAATCGAAGGCGGTGAGAGTGAGTAGAGAAGAGGGAGGATCGTATCGTCCACAAATCTTCATAGAGGGAGGATGGAGAACCTTCTAGAAGAAATGATGTGTACTTACTGGATGATAGGATTCTCGCTAACTTCTCGATTAACTCCCGATACTTCGCTGCTTTCCGTGGAGACAGATACCGTGGCATTCGTTGGCTCAACTGTTAAAAGAGTCGTTGACAATTTAGCACAGACAACTAGAGCCTGAGCAATTTCTTTATGTTTACCTCCGAGGGCTGCGTAAAGGATTCCACTAGAGGTGTAGAGAAGGATGGATGCGATCTCCAATTGAGTGATGTCTGGATACTCTTCACACAACTGAAGATACATCTTCTCTCCATACTGTGTGATTTGTTCTTCTGTCATATCTTCTCCGTTAGAGTTTCTTGAGGACTCGATATTTCTTGAAAGCAATTGCCATTGCTTCGGGACCACTACGAATGGGGATGCCATCGGCGAATTGATAACGATCGCTTGCGATGTCGGAAAGTTCTTCGATCACAGAATCAAGTACAACTCCTTGATTGAGTGCGAAGGTTAGCATCCGACTAAACCCATTGCACCATGCAGCCACAGAAGATCCAGCCTTACCGATCGTAATGTCTACACGAACGATAACATTCTTATCTTCTGTAATGCAGATGGTTGCATCACCATCGGGAGTGGGAAGAGAGAAGGTATAGTTCTCATATCCCATGCTATTACTTAGATTGTTAGAGTGTGATGGGGAGGGGGATGAAAGGATGGGAAGATTGTTCTTAATCATCATCGTCACCGAACAGATCCTCACCTAGAAGGTCATCCTCATCATCTTCCTCTTCCATCTTCTCGATGGTATCTTCCAACTCCAACTCCTCTTCGATGTCATCCTCTTCACGAGTTGGATCGTAGTTCATGAGGATCACAGCATTCTTCAAACGCTCCATCTCTTTCTCTACTGTAGCTGATACAGTGAATCCAGAGAGGGTGAGTTCTTCGTCGAGAAGAAGTAGAAGGTTGTTTACTGGGGCGATGATACTAGGAGGCAAACCCTTTTCTCCTAGATGCACACCCACCAACAGTCGAATCTCAGAAAGGAACATCTTTACTCCGGTACGGGTGAATTGTGGAGAGGTGAGCGAGAATTATGTGGGCCAGTAGTAACCATACTTCTTTTCTTCTGTCGGAAAATACTGACGATAGAACGTCTCATCCTTAAAGAGAAGAGAGGATCTATGTGTGGAGATGATACGGTTGAGAAGTTTCTCATCTGTCATCCACGGTGGGTAGATGAGAGGTAGAGAAAGAAAGGATTGGAAGTATTCTGTGAGAGAATCTTTCATCCCCCTTGCTACCCACTCCTTACACATCTTACCACCATACACCGCAAGCATACCTTCGTATCCTCTCCACATCTTTACCGCAGGATGATTCTTCCACGCGAGATTAGATGGAGTGGAGAAGGGAGTGAACTTAGCTTTATACTTTGCGATGGCTAAGTTTGTTTCCAAGATCTGCTTCGTCTCTACTCGTTGCTTACCCAACCTCTTGTTGTCTAGAGTGGACGCGGTGAGAGAGAAAGATGGATGTGTGAGGAATGTTTGCACGACTATCTCCGTCCATAGAGTGTGTCGCGAATATCTGTAACGAAGTTAACAAGTTCGTTTAACTCTTCATCTGTCGTCATCACGTGACGATTGTTACCATCTACTTCAAGTTCCATAAATCTAATAGCTGTGTTGGTGCTATTGAACTGGACGTGAAACTTGAGCGTTGCGGATTTGCTTTGGAATGTTTGCATAGTCGGTGGGAATTATTTAGCGGAAGGGGTACATAGAGGGGAGTATAACGGGTAGGGGGAAGAAAGTCAAGTGGGCATGGGGGGTTGACAAGCCATGCCCCTTGACAGTCCTCTCACTGTCGCTCCGCGCATCTTTTCAAAGTTAACCTAGCCACTCTGAAAAGTTAAGCATATTAATAATCTTCCACTCCGTAACGGTTGTACACTCATCTATTCCATCATAGATGATGTGTGATTTGAAGAGTATTCGGAGAGTGTCGAGTGACTGAATTCCACACACATAAGTGAGAAACTCTCCTTCGTATGGAGCCATCTCGTGATCTACTATAACTGTACCATCATCATCTACATAGTAGATAGTGAGGGAGTTGTTGTAGTTATCGTGAACGACTAGCATCTATTCTGCTCCATCGTCAAAGATGATGTCTCTCACATCTAGAGATTTCCTAACTTTGGATAGAGAGGAGTAGCCTGACTTATCTTCATATTGGCTCTCCCAAAACTTCAACTCCATCTTGTCGTTATAGTACCACATGACAAGACCATAGTACCTACAATAGGAAACAATCATCACTCCTCCCCGTCGTCGTGAATGATTGTTTCCCCTTCGCTCAACCTACTACGAATCTCGCTGAATGTCCTTTCCACTGGCCAGCCCAGACTTGTCCGCGTCCTGTCGAGAATCACAGAGCAGACAATTCCTCCTTCATCGGTGCGGGAATACTCGTAGTCTACCTCCACCGGAGAAGTGAGTAGCTGCGGATCTTCTACTGCCTTGCGAATTATAATCACGATCTCTCCTATCCTTGGTTATCGGTTAGTCTTGAGAAGATCAATCAACTCACTCATGATACTATTCTGTTCGGTAGCGTATCCCGCTGTACCATCTACCGCAGCTTCGAAGATAGCCATCTTCTTCATGAGAAGTGAAAGGATGAGTGTATCTACAGTGTTAGAAATCTGTGCCCATACACTTGTTGCACCGTGCAAATCTACCAATCTACCATACGCTCGCGCTTCACCTTGTGTAATATCTTTCGGTGTCCACGGTAGATCGTTGAAGTAGATTGTAGATGCAGCGGTAAGGTTGAGTCCTTCTTGTCCAGTCGCTACAGTGAGAACTAGCCCACGTGTGGATGGATTGTTGTTGAAGTCATTCACATATCCCATGCGAGTTTCCATCGGGATGTCACCGTGAATAACATTCCAACCCATCTTTGCTGCAATCTGCTTTGCGGACATCTTGAAGTTAGAGAAGACGATGATCTTCTCATCTGTTTCTTCAAGGAAGTTGTTGAGATATTCGATAGATGCATCAGCCTTAGCATCAGCGACAATCTCACGCAAGCGATTGAGTTGGACGAGTGTGTTCTGAATATCTTTCTCGCCACCATCAATAGTCTTGTAGACCATTTCAAGTGCAGCTTTGTAGCGTTCCTTGTGAAGGGGAGAGAGGTCTACAGAATGAGTGATGCGTGTAATGGGAGGCAAGTCAGTAAGAACATCTTTCTTCGCACGACGGAACATGTATGGAAGGAGAGCTTTCTGTAACTCCTTCGGATTCTTGGGGAATCCATTTCCATTGTCGTGTGTGTTGAGAAAGGATTGCTCCGATGGAAACATATCGGGAGCTACCCAGTGGAGGAGGGGAAAGAGTTCTCGAATACGATTGACAAGGGGAGTACCAGTCATCGGCATCTTTCGCTTGATCTTCAACTTAAGGATAGCTTTCGTACGCTTCGCGTTCATATTCTTGAACGAGTGAGCTTCGTCAGCAGGACAGAAGTCTAGAAGATTTGCAGCTGATACAATGTTGAGGAAGTCTACCCAGGGATATGAGATAACTTCTTCATCATCATCAGCAAATTCAAGTTTCTTCGTGACAAGTTCTGTTCCGATAACTTCATAGTTGAGGATGAAGTATTGGAATTCCGTAGAGAGGAGAGCTTTCATGCAACTCTCATCGGGAACTCTACCCGAGAGGATAACGGGACGTTTCGATGTAAGCTTGCGAATCTCGGCATCTAGATTCTGCACGAGAGATGCTTTGGTAAGGAAGATGGTGCGATAGTTGCGAGACTCTGCAAACTTAATCGCCACGGCTGTCTTACCTAGACCCATATCCAATGCAAGGATCTTATCATCTTCATTGTAATCCATGTAGCGAAATGCCGCTGCTTGGAATGGACGAAGAGTGATTGGACCAAGGATGTGATCTACTTCGGGAGCATCGTTCGCAACTGCATACTCATATGCTTTGCGCTCTCTTTCAAGAACACTACGCACATAGAATGCTACAGCAGGATCGATGGTGAAACGATAATGCTTGTACTCAGTGGAGAGAATCGTATAGAGCTTAGGAGATTCTTCCAATGGGATATGAAAGGAACCATATCCGCTAGCGTACTTGTAGTCAGCGAAGGGAGTTGGTGAGAAGAAAGAACCTTGCGCGACTGTCACCAATACTCGCGTTGCTCCCATCTTTCTAATGTCAATATTGAAAGAGGGCGGAGTGGCAATGGGAGTATTATCGGGAGTGAGGTAAGACTTGGGTTTCGGGGGTGCAGTGATAGCAGTTTGAAAGGTGGGAAGTACCATCTCTTTCTCTGCTTGTGATCGCGGGTCGATCGGAAAGTCGTTAGATGAGATGGTATTCATGATGGATCACTGTCGAAAAGGTGTGGCTCGTGAATGGTCATGCGTGTGTGAGTGGCAATTCTCTCTTCCTTATTGGGATAGAGTTGACGCATGATAGTCTTGTACTCAGCTTGCTCGATCACACCACGGCGTAAGTCTTCCTCACTTCCATAATCATAATACCAATCCATCATGGATGCGAAGTTCTTAACGATGTACTCTTTCATCTCGTTCGGAGAAGATTCACCGAAGTAGATGTTACACGAGATGGGATTGTTGAACCCGATGAAGAGCTTGATATACATAAGCTAGATTTCGGTTGGAAGTAGAGAGGATTCGCGATAGTCAACGTGAGTAACCATGCCGCCAGTGTCATCATTCGAGAGAATGTAACTCACCGGTGGTTCTTCCTTAACTTTCTTGTAGCTTCGTGCCATCTCTAGAATATCAATCATCTCTTCTGTCTCGCTATCTTGTAGCATGAGAAGGGAGAGATGATGGCGAAGCGCATTCACCTGAGATTCGAGCGGGATGAATGGGATAATCTCAGCGGAAAGCGTACGTCCACCAAGTTTATCTGTTAGGATAAGTGTACCAGAGAGCGAGAAATACCTTTCATCTAGTGCATTGTATCCTACTCCCAAGATCTCACGCCGAACGCGCTTTCGTTCTTTTGTGATAGCATATGCCAGATCGCCAGTGATAAGCGCGCTTCCAGCCCTTGAAAGAGTCGCGGCAAGCTTGATAGCGCGGAGTGCAGCGAGCTTGAACTTGTTGACACGAGGTTTATCACTCCTATCTAGGGTGAGGAACTCGTTACCGTTAACTAGAATAACGGCAGGTTCGCAGCCATTGCGTTGAATCTGAAACAGATCACCATCACGAAGGCGAAAGGATAGAACGGTACGCCAGTTGGTGGGATGATCCAAGTCATCTGCATATGATTGCAGAATTGAGTGTGCAGCAGATGACGTAGCTTCTATGAGAGCATTAAGCTGCTCTGACGGAAGTGATAGAATAGATGTGGATGGAATATCCATGATCGTTCCGGTTTTCGTTGAGGGTTGTGAGATGGGAAGGAAATGGATGGATATGAAAATGGCAAAGATAAAGAAGAACTTATCACGTTGCTGTGATACAGTAACTTCTCTACCTTTGCCATTTTCATTACCAACCTTACTTGTTCAGACCCAGCAGCGCCATGAGTTCGGCCGCCAGCTGCATCGGATTGTCCTTGTACTGCTCGGCAATCTGTGCAGCCTTCTCCTGCGTAGCCTTGAGCGAAACACGACCGCTCGACTTCTCGGTCTCGACGAAGATGTTAACTTCATCCGCCGCATCACGAACGAAATCAGCAAGATCAGCCGGAAGGATCTTGGAATCAATCACGCGCGAGCGAACGATGCGAACAGTCTCGTTACGTTCAGCGGTATTGATAAGATCAAGGACGGCCGTCTCAAACTGTGCGGGAGCTACTCCCTTCGATTCTGCATGAGCGCGAGCATCGGCGATCGACGAATATTCACGAACGAGAATCGCAACGGGCGAAACCTTAATCACCGGAACGTTCTTCGCATTTTCACCATCACCAATCTTCTTCGACGGGAGATGCGGATAGTCGGAAGACTTGAGATTGTTCGCAGTGAACTCGAAAAACTTCGCTTCGCCCTTCGCAGTCTCGCCCTTGCCGGATGCAACCAGAGTGTACGACATAATAAAGCCTCACAAATAAGTGAGTGATGTTTGCAACACTACCGATTTGTAGCGTCGCGGGTAATCCAACTTCTCCGATTAATTGAAGTTGGAATTCTTCTGAGACTCTGTTGTAGAGAGTTCTCGCAATACTGGTTCAACTGCCCAGAAGATTTCTCTAGCTAGCTGTCTAGCTTTAGCTGAATCTTCCTTTCTCTGCTTCTCTTCTTCTGTCATAATTATATGATAGTAGGTTGAGTGAAAATATTCCACGGAAGCTTTACACTTATGAGGTGCAAACTTCGCTCCCTACTTGATTAGGGTAGGTTTCCACAAATATACTAGGTAATCAGCCTTTCTATTTGTGCGTGGGGAAATAGTCTACCGTGGAATCGAACCACGCTAAGAGAGCAAAGGAAACCGGAGAGAAAACTCTGCTACAATCTTAGGCCATCGTAGACCGTAGAGATAATTATCCAATCCCGCCAAGGATAAATGAATAACTATCTCGCCCTGCATGGATCTAGTATAACACAATGGGGGGTGAATGTCAATAGGGCGGGTCGAAATAGTCGGGGGGAATATTGGCCAGCGGGTCAGCGGGGGAGCCCGCCGCTAGCAGGGCTGCGAGGGTAAGGGCTGGCGAGACGGCTTGACAGCTAACTAGCTCCCCTACCTTAGACGTAAGGATAAGCTTGTTTTCTGTGAGAGTAAGCGAGATGATTCTCACGGGAATATCTCCGTGAGTGAAAGGAGTTTACCATCAACTGTACCGAGGTCGATTGCATCGCGTGCAGTATTAAGAGCCTGCTGCCAGGAATGCTCTTTAATGTAAAAACTCTTCTTATCTCCTTTCGGGAAGATAATTGTGTATACGAAGGTTCTCAGCATCTTAGTACTCCTCCATGATAGCTTTATCCATGAGATCCTCGGTGATGTTTGTTGTCTTGGTAGTTTTTTCGTGTACTTTAACATCATACACAGGATTGGGAAATTTCTCCATGAGGTCTCTCAGAAATATCACTGCATCTTCTTCGGGTTGAGAGAGCTCTACTACAAAATAGAGATTGTAGTAATGCTCCTGCGTAATGGAGTTGATATGGGCTGACCTGCGATGGATACTAAAGAGATAAATCTTTTTCATCTCTACCTCCCTCCTACTGAGATGTGAAGATGTTTAACAAGGACAACAAGAGCTTCGAGAGTAAGCGAGATGATCTTCATGGGTTAGTCTTGCTTGAAGTGGATATGTTCGGTGGAAGCGGGAGATTCATAAAGAGAATCGTGAAAGTATTCTATCCTCACACTCCCGTTGCGATGTACATAATCCCGGGCAACCTGACGAATCTTGCGTTTCGTCTTTGCTTTGAAAACTATACGATTGTTCATGCCAACTTCATCGTAAGTTCCATCGGGATTAACTCTTGTGATGATTGCTTTCATCTTTTAATCCTCGTGGTATTCATCCCAAAGGAGATCGTAGCAAGTTCCACAAATCCCAGAGAGAAGGAGTTCGCGCTTTTCCTCTGAGAGATATGGAAATGCAGCTTGAATGCGAAGTGTACCAACTTTCCACAAATAATAGTCATCCTGTTCTACTATGATTTCGTGGTGGGTTCCACACCCTAGACAATTCTTTGAGACGTCTAGGAGATTATCGAATTCCTTGGTCATCTATGTCATCTCTCCATCGTTTCGAGATAACAACACTAATACGTTCGATTAGTGTCGCTTCACTCGGGTTAAAAACGAGTTGCTCACTTCCACCTTCGCAGTCGGTAAGATGAAAGAATGTCCCTTCCGCTACTTCATATATCGAAACAGGAACGTCGGCATACTCACCATCCAAGGGCTTCAACATCTTGTGGACATCTGCTAGTTTATAGACCGCATAACGGTAGGTGGGGCTATCTCTCCACGTATCCGCAATGTGACCAAACTTATCCCGAGATGGCGCATGAAAGGAAGGTCTAAAACATACATCTAAGAGAGACCACGATGGACCAATTCCGTTAGCATCTTCTACGCGATAGACTCTCATATCTATATGTAGAGGTTTGGGGTTGAAAGAGAGTGGAAGGGTGCTACAAAAAAGAATTCTATCTGACAGATTCGAACTGTCAAGAGCCAGAACTCTGATAGAAATAGTTCCCATGGTTTCCCACGGGTTCCCATCCTTTCCCATGGATTCCCATGAAAACCCTTGGTTTTCTGGGTATGGCGTACATCGGTCTAGGAGGGTGTCGTTGTTAGTAGTTATATTAATAAAAATTTTAAATATATATATATATATATACAACTACCTACCCTCCCCCCAACCTATGAATGCCATACCCAGAAAAACAAGAGAAAGCATGGGTAAGTATGGGTAATCGTGGGGATGCGTGGGAAAGCTGGGGAAAGCATGGGAACGAAAAAATAAATGTTGTAACGAAAGAATAAAAGTTGCTAACTTTTGAAAGTTAGTGAAAATCCAAAAGGCCCAACAAAATTAATTGTTAGGCTTTGGAAAAAACTCAGCGGGCAGAAACTTTCTTACTACTTTACTAAATGTCCATCGTTGCGAGAGTTGGCATGAGTTTCTCGCTCGCCGATGGAATGCTGTCCGCATTCTCTTGTACGAACTTCGCCCAACTTGCGTAACCTCTGGCGCGAATGATTGCGAACGCTGCTCGGCGCACCTGAGATTCGAGGTAGCTCAATCTCATCATGGCGCCGTTATCCATCATTGCGCGAACTGCTTCTATGTTCGCTTCGGGTAGGTTCGCTTCCTGCATCCGTGCCACCGTATCGGAAACCATCCTGACGTTAGCAGCGAGTGAATCACGCTCGGTGATATAACCGAGAACGTTCTCACGAGTGAAGCTGCTAAGTACTTCCTGAGCACTACGGCGCTTGTTCTTGTTCTTGCGTGACATCTGAAAATCTCCGTTTTCGTTGTGTTTGGTGGAATGCTTCGTGATTGCGCGCAATGGCACGCACTTCGCGAAAGCTTCCGCCCGCTGGGTTGTCAAATAGCTATCCGGTAGACATACCGAACGGTCATACACAAGACGTATGACAGAAGGTAAGGTAACACATTCCGCAGGCAAGTCAACGAAGAAAACCCGAATTGTTTGTAACACTTGACTTTGTACCGCTGGTCCTATACCTTACCCCTAAGGTAAACATAACTCACAACAATATCTCACAATAAGATTCTCACTACTATGATTCTTAGTGGTGAGAGATGCGCGGAGCGACCGCCCCGAGAATGAGAATTCATTATCACCTTCGCGCTCGCTCACCATTGTGACTCTCACCACTGAGATATCTTCCCCCTACTTTCTCACTGCTAAGATTCTCACCGCTAAGTATCACACACCTGAAGGGAGGGGAGGGGTGAAAGTAGCGAGTCCCTTATAATATAAAGCAAGTGCAACAAAATTTTTAACAAATTTTCAACCCTTTTTTTTTTTTTCGTCCCACTTTAATTCTTTTCTTTTCATTCTTTTCTCTTTCTTCTCACACTCACAAGGCTTTCGCTCACAAGGGTGTCCACCTTCCCTTCCCACCCTCCCCCTACTACCTTCCATCTATCCTCATCACGGAGAGCATGAAGTGTCACAAAGCAGGGTAACAACTTTCACACTTACAATTCCCAGCGGACAAACTACATCTAATGTAGCTCGTGCCTGGGAGACGTATGGGAATAGTGCAGGATTAATAATTCAATCTCCTGCAACTCTTCCAGAGACTGTTACGATTCAAGTAAGTAATGATAACGGAGTGAGTTGGGCGGCTCTTCAAGATGGAAGTCCGTTGGCGGATGTTACAACTCCGGGAGCTGGTAAGGCGGCAGTTTATGATCGTCTTGCAATTGCACAACAGTTTCGACTCGTTGCAGGAGCGGCGGTGGGAGGGAATCGAGTCTTCTCAATTTCCTTCTCTTCTCTTTACTAAGAAGAGATTATGAATATTCTTACTGGAGTATTTATATGAGCCTCATACTGCTGTCCCGCTGTCGCGGCGGCGCGAGTGGGGGTGTTACTGGATACACCGCCGCTTCGACATGGCAGAATACGGGGCTGTGGGCGCCTACGGGCAACGTCCCGCGTGACGATAGTGCCCGTATTCCTGCCGATGTCATGTCGTGGGGCGGGACCGAAATACCCGGAGAGTTCCAATTGCAAACGGCGGTCAAGCGCCCTGGCAAATCTCACGCGCTGCAAATTACCTACCCCGGCACTGGCACCGATGTGAACCGCGAGCCCAATTTCAACTTGGGGCGGCGCATGGGGGGCGAAGGGCAAACGATGTGGGTGGAATGGTGGATGCGTGTCGGCGGGACGTTTGCGCCGAATGCAGGCACAAAAAAGATGTTCCAAATGTGGAACGCGGTATACGGCTGGAGTTCGACCATTGGCCTGTCGTTTATCACGGACCCTGATGGCGCTGTCATATTGCAGCAAGCGATCACGGGGTCTGGCATCGACCAAGCAGGATTCACCGGCACGTATTACACAAACGTGTTCCAAACGCCAACCCAGACGTACCCGAGCGGTATCACACGTCTCGTTGCGCCGAGCAGTTCGGTGACCCCCACGATAATGGCGCTTGATACATGGCACCAACTCCGCGTCAAAGTGCGGTGGTCGTCGTCTTTTTTGGCGCTTGATGGCCGCTTCCAAGTGTTTGTCGATGGCGTGCTATTTCAAGACTCAGGGAACTGCAACATCCACAACAACCGCGACGAACGAAACGCAGGCGCCCCTATTGGGCTGCAAATGGGCTACATCATGGGGTACGCCAACGGCGGCTACACCGCCAATAGTCCGTGGTATTGGAGCGACTTTTCCGTGTCCACCATTAACCCCGGATGGTGATGTATGGCAATCATTTGGCGTAGTACATTCACCGCAGATAATGGCACTAATGTCACGACCATCACGCCAGAAGTCGGGTCGGCGATGCTTACGGTACCCGGTGTGTTTCCGCTACAGGTCACCGCCGATCGCGCACGCGCAAACACTGGCGATACCTTCTCCATCTGCCAAACGCCGACGCTAGGCGCAAACGCGAGTTATGTCGTGCGCGCCATTGCGCGTCAAATCACGAGCGCGTCATTTGGGTGGAAACTATATGCGCGCACTGTGTTTGCTTCCAGCGTCGGATACGAGCTGACCTACGAACCCGGCTTTTTGCGCCTCCGCGCGAATGACGGCAGTGGGTGGGTGGTACTCGGCACGACTACCAGTTTCACGGGCAGCAATGGCGTTGATTACACCGTCGAACTGGTGTGCAACGGGAACCAAATCTCTGCGGCGATTAACGGCACGACACTGCTAGGCCCCTTTACCAACACGCTGGTTTCTGTCGCCAATGCTGCCGCCTTGGAGACGGGTGAGTACACCAGCAATCAAGCGACTGCGGGATGGCACTGGGACTCGTTCGAAGTAGATACAATTGGCGGTGGCAGCTCCACCTCCGCCTTCAAAGCCTACTACGCACACTCTTAAGGAGACGTATGAGCATTACTGCATTCCCTTCGGGGCAAACGGATGTCACGACGTACTGGGTGGCATACAACAACACCACTGGGGCGCGTCGGACGGACATCGTATTTAATACTGCTGCGCTGAACATCGGCTATATCCGCAATCGCAACGCAGAAGTGTTGGCGACAACGGGAGGTGGAACTGCTCCTGTCACGTTGGCTGCTGACAATACTGCACACACCGATTGGGGCTTTCGGCATATCGGCGGCGGAATATATCGCGTGGACTTTCCCGACGCAGCTTTTACAGCTGGCGTGGATTTCGTAATTCTTGATCTGTTCGGTCCCACGGATACTGTGTTTGTCCCTGTTGGTGGGCTGATTGATATCTTGGGCGCAAATCCTCGCGCTGCGTTGGTGAATGTGAACATCGAGCAGGTGAACGATATCCAACTGCAAGGTGATGGCACTCCTGCTAATTCTTTCCGCCCCGCATAAGGAGCAATTAAAAGATGCCTAACGTAATACTAGGGTCAGTTCCATACCGTACAGACACAGTTGATGGGATAGAAATTCCTGTACACAAGATTGCATACGGACTTGCAGGAACAGAAACGCTCGTCTCTTCCGCCAATCCGTTTCCTGTCACAGAATTTCCGCTAGTAGTGACTGGACAAGCGGGACAAACTGCTGTCGTCAATAACATTCTGACACCAGTAGCGGGAACTGCTCCAACGAACTCCGAGCAATTCCGGGCCGCTTCAGTTCAAGTTATTTCTACAGCGACAGGTGGAACGTTCATCTTTGAGCAATCAATTGATAACGTGAACTGGCGCCCGCTGCCGGTGTTCAATGCGGAACTGGTCACGGGTGCGTCAATTACGGCAGCGATCACGGCGACTGCTTCGCAGATTATCTACACGTTCCCGCTGCGTGGCGTGTTCGTGCGCTTGCGTATTGCTACAGCTCTCACAGGTGGCAGCATCCAAGCGTTTTCGCGCTTCTCCACGGACCCGTGGGTACCAGCAGCGGTAACGGGTACGGTGACGGCCAACATCGGCACGGGATCGTTGGCGGCGGGCACGAACGCCATTGGTGATGTAGGCTTCCAGTATCGCGCTAATGCGACCGGCGCCGCGTCCAAGTTCCATTTGGTCAGCGCGGCGACGACCAACCTGACGAACGTGAAGGCGAGCGCAGGTCGTTTGCTGGGCTGGCGCGTGCAGAACACGAACGCGGCCGCGCGCTACGTCAAGCTGCACAACGTTGCCACGGCTCCGACTGCTGGCGCTGGCGTTGTCGAAACCATCGGCGTTCCGCCCAACTCAGTCGTCACCGGCCAGTTGCCGGGCGGCTCCGCGTTTACCACCGGTATCGCAATTTCGACGGTGACCGGATCAGCTGACGCGGACACGACGGTGGTGGGCGCGGGTGATCTTATCATCGATTTGTTCTTCGCCTAATGTTCCTCGTCATTCTGGAAGCGCAGAACGCGCTCAGCGGAACATTCGCACCCTACCGTCCTCCTTACTTTAATTTCTGGGCTCCAGGAGTTTGGGCACGAGGAACATGGGGAATGAATGATGAATGGACACCAGCTAGTGGTGGAGGCGGTGGAGCTGGCCCAGCCAAAACTTCCTGGTTCTACCGCCGCCGCCGTTTCTTCTAACTCTCACAACTTCTATCATGCCAAAGCCTCCGAAGCCGTACGGACTTCCCAAATCAAAGGTCCGTGTTCCCAAGCCTAAAGCAACCGCGGGAAAGCGAATGCTCTCTTCCATGAAGAATCGCCTGAAGGTCAATCCTTACTCGAAGAAAGGTAAGTAAGATGAAGATGCACCGCACACTTGATAAAAGTCACGGTGGTGCGGATACCCAGTATAACCGGAACTGGAAACCTATCCACACCAGTATCGTCCTAGACTATGCACAGGGACGAACGATTTCCCAACTTGCTGAAAAGTTCGGATTCGCTCCATCTACGATTGGAAACATCGTACGGTCTAAGAAGGCGAAGGATATTGTAGGCAGGATTGAGCGGAATATCCTCAAGAACGGTAGTGAGGCATTTCCGGACGCCCTTAAAAAGGCTAAAATCCTTGCCTTCCAGCGTATGCAAGACTTCCTCCAAGATGATGCACTCGCTGAAAAAGCTCCCTTTGCCTTCTTCGACAAGGCTGCGAAAGCGGTAGAAGTATTCTCTAAGCTGGAATCTCCATCTGGTCCAGAGGCTCCGGCTTCTCAAACCAATGTCCAGCTAAATATCTTTCAAAACCCCGAACAAGTTTCGGCACTCACTGACGGGCTTAACAAAGCTCTCGAAGTATCTCAGCGATATGCCGAATTATCTCCGGTATCTGTAGATGGATCTACTCTCGAACAGCACCTCCTTACGGGAAGCCGAGAAACTTCAGGAGCAGTTGGGGATCGAGAAGATTAATCTTCTTCGCAGGAAGGCAAAGACAGATCTTTACTTTCTTGCAACTACGATCCTTGGTTACAACAAACTATCTCCTGGACTTCACGGGCACTTCTCAACGTGGATGCGTCGGACTTCGGGGAAGCAATGGAGATTGATCCTACTTCCCCGAGGTCACTACAAATCCACCATTACTACGATTGCAGATTCCATCCAAATAGCTCTACCGGATGATGGAGGAAACGAGCCGTATCCAAGAAATCTTGGACCCGAAGTGAGAGTTCTAATTGCTCACGAAGGTAAAGAACACGCGGCTCGCTTCCTTACATCAATCACGTCTCACTTCACTACAAATCCACTCTTAATGGCTCTCTATCCTACCTGTACTCCAGGTAAGAGTCAGAGAGTAAACAATTCAGAACTCGAACTTCCGCGAAAGAGTTATTGGGCAGAGCCTACATTTGACGTAATGGGTGTAGGTTCGAGAGCACAAGGACGACACTATGACTTCCTAAAGCTGGATGACATTTATGGTGTCGAAGCTCGTGACTCAGAAGCAGTGCACAAAGCTACACTTCTCTGGATCGACAACATTCAATCATTTCTTCTCACGCCATCCAGCGATCACATCGACTTTATCGGTACTCGTTATCGTTTCGACGATGTGTACCAACACGTGATGAATGTGTATGAGGATGAATTGATTAAGTATGTCCGTCCTGTAGAGGAGTACAGCAAGGAGCTGGACCGGAAGGTGTCTATCTTCCCAGAACAGTTCCCCGAGAGTACATTGAAGATACTCAAGAAGAACCCAGTGGTGTTCAACTCACAGTATCTTAATGATCCACTCGCGGGAGATGCTGAGTTTGACCGTTCTTGGGAGCGATACTACAAGAGGATTAAGTGGGATACACTCGATAAACGAGTGAGCTACGAAGACAATGAAGGAATTGTCCGGACATTCTCTTGGCTAGAGCTGGATAGAGTTATCTTCGTCGATCCTGCCACGAAGGGAAATAGTGGGATTGTAGTGACGGGAACTGATAACTCTCGTAATCCGAAAGCATTCATCCTCGAATCAATCCAAAAGCCGCTCGATCCTCCCGCGCTGGTGAATCTCATCTTTCAGTTGAATCGAAAGTGGGCACCAAGAGCAGTAGTGATTGAAGAAGTTCTTTTCTCTCAACTCTTCCGTCACTGGATTCAACGTGAACAGGGAGTGAGAAATGAATACTTCCGAATTATTCCTGCCAAGACAAAGCAGAGAAGTAAAGAAGATCGAGTGAGAGGTTTGGCTACATGGTTTGCCAATGGGCAGATTATGTTGCATGAAGGGGAAGAGGAGTTGGTAAGACAGTTTCGTCAATTCCCAGGTATCAAGGAATATCACATCCTCGATGCACTAGCATATGGTCCAGAGTTTTGGAGGGCCAGTGCGGGAAGTGATGAGATTGAGGAGCGGGAATCGGCAATTGAGATGATTAAACGCACTCGCGATCCAGTCACAGGTTACTCTAAAGTGAGGCATGGAAGATGAACGAGAAGAAAGGACTCAAGGATAATCCTATTACAACCATCGCTGGTGCCGGTTTGGGTGCAGGTACCATTGTACTTTCCCTACTTCCTACAGAAGTTCGAGATGGTTGCATGGCTGCTGTCATGGATTCTAATAATCCTCTCGTTGTTTCTATTCTCCTCCTCGCAGCACTTCTACTTACCGTCATCGGTCCCTCTCTTGCCTCGCGCAACAAGGAAACCAAAAGCGAGTAACATCATTCGAGCGCTCACTCGTATCAAGAAGGTGTGGATGGCTCGGGAAGAGTTCTTCAAGAAGTGGAATAAACTTCGGAGATTACTCTATGAAACTCCTGACTATCAGATGTTTCTTCTTGAGGTAAGAGAGCGAGCGGGAGGACGGTGTGAAAGATGCAGCAAACCGGGGAGAGAGGTTCATCATAAGGTGCGAGTATACGATGATCCTTCTTTATCTCTCGATGTCAATAACGGTGAGCTATTGTGTAAGAGGTGCCATAAACTCCACCATAAGAAGGAGAAAAAAGAGAGATGACACTTCCCTATTTGCAGGGGATGATTCCTGAGGTTCCAAAAGCTACTCCGCCTCCTCCGCCTGATAACATCCTCGCAAAGATTATTGCAGCAATGATCTTTACATCGTCTCAGAATGTCGGAAATGCTGCTGCGCGAGTAATGAGGAGTGCAGGAGATGCTCAGAAGGAAAGCTGGAAGAAGTTTCTCAGTAATCCTAATGCAGCGAACAGTGTGGATATTGCAGGTGACTTGGTGATGCCGATGGCGGGGAGCCTCAAAGCTTTTAACTCTGTTGCACGAAATCCTAGAAGTGCTGACTTTCTAGATAATCTGTATTCTAGATTATCAGCCGCAGTTACTTCTGGTCCTCCCAAAGGTCAAGGCCAACAATGGCTAAGACATCTTGAAAAAGGTGCAGCTAAAGGAGAGATAGATCACACAGGCCTGAAGGATTTTCTAGAGCGTAACTTGGGGAGAGTCATCAGTAAAGATGAAATCTTTAATGTTGCTTCTAAGAATCCAGTCAAGCTGGGAGAAGAGATATATGAATTTCCTGGAACTGGTTATGCATCACACTGGCCTAATCTTCCAGATAATCTTAAGACAGATCCCGGGACTTACAAAGAAATCGTGTTGTCTAGTAACCTTCCAGAAGGTTCAAACAATTCTTTACGAGTAAGGCCTCTAGAACAACCAGGCCAACACTTTGATCCCACTAATCAAGTTGGCCATCTTCGTACAAGACTTGGTGAGAGGGATGGAAAGAAGTCCCTTGTTCTAGGCGAGGTTCAGTCAGACACTCATCAGAATGCTAGAACAGAGGGTAGGCTAAGTAAGTCAGGGGAGAAATTACCCTCTGAAGTAGAAAGACTCTACCAAAGATTTAAGAAAGTTGATGCCGAGCTGGCAGCTCATAAAAAAGCAATAAATGCAGGCGATCCAAACGTCACTACAGAAGGTGATTACCAGCTTCGTAAGAAGTGGTCAGAAGCAGAAGCCGTATGGAAAGATTATAGTCAGGGTAGGGGTGGCGTTCTCCCACTTCCGTTTCAAAGTGATAAAGAGTGGCCAGAACTGCTTCTAAAGAGAGCACTATTCGAAGCTGCAAAGAATAATGCTGATGAGGTTTTCATCCCTTCTGGCAATTCTATTTCTGAGGCTGTGGGGATGCCAGCGGGAGGTCAAAAGTTTTATGATAAGGACCTCCCGAATCAGATGCTAGAGTACGTCAAGAAACAATTAGGGGTTCAAGTTACTCCCGAAGCTTTACAGAAGGCTAGTGGTGGTGCTCCTACATTGCGCAAGATATATGAAACCTTGAATCCTAGGATGGTGGGCCCAAATCAGTGGGCAATACCTGATTTGCCTGGACCACTTCCTGAACGTTATGAAGAGTTTTTAGTTTACGCTCCCGTTAATAATGTGCAAGCTTCTCCAGAGGCTATTGATGAAGTTGCAAAGGCGTTCTCTTTGATAGCCTCAAAGTTTGGCGGTTCAAATTTACCGGGCATCTCTGGGATGTCTGGAGTAAACGCTAACGCATTCAGGGCTGACGCAGGACTTCTTATGGATAGGTTGAGAACTCCTGTTACAACAGTTCCTGATGGAACCGCAATCCCTCTGCCTCCGGAAGCACGAGATAAGATCCTCACAGATGGTCAACGTTTGTGGGCAGCTCTAATCTCCACTCTCGGCGGCACCGCTGCACTTAACTCCAACAGAAAGAAAAATGAAGATCTACAAGACTCTTCGCGGACAAACCGATCTACTCACCGTCGATACCAATAAGAGTGATGGTGTGTTGACGATCGAGATTCTTGAGGGAATTGAGAATCCCGCAACGGTTCGTTCTATGTCCTTTCCCGTTCCTCCCGACATTGCGCGTCTAGTTGTTCGTGCATTGTTTGATGGAATGAGGATTGAAGATCCGGACGGAGATCTTCCGATCTATAAGGTAGATCCATCATGAGTGGACACAATATTCATACAGTCCCGATAAATGACTTGAAGGAGCATAACACAAACGGCATTCACTGTGAGTGTTCCCCTGAAATTCGTTTAATCTGTGAAGACTGCGATGATGGATGTTGGAAGTGCGAAGGAGGCCACACAGTTTTAACTCCAGCAGAAGCTAAAGAAGCTTCCGATGTGTTGGTTATTGTACACAACGCATGGGATGGCAGGGAATAATCCCCATCATTACTCTTCGAACAGCGCTGTTCGCGGTGGCGCAAGGAGCTTGCTCCTGCCCGCGCCATCCGCGTTAAACCTTTCTGCTAAGTCTCATGCCTAAAAAGCAATATGACTCATGGAAGAAAAATGGATGGTGTGTTTATCTTGCATGGATTGGAGATAAACCTTACATAGGAATTACTAGTGACATGGATAAAGCTCTTGTAAGGCTGGTTCGTAATAACAGACTTGTGGGAGTGTCCTTGGAAACTAAAGTTCCTATTGGGGATATTGCTCATGCTCATGATGTTCGAGATTATCTTAACTCTCTGGATATCTACGACGCAATCGAGTTGCTTGAGAATCCTAACCTTCCTGCTATGGTCCCCCGTTCACTTCCCATTACTTGGCGTGAGCACGTTAAATACATTATGGACCGAGGATCTTGATGTATCCACGACATCTAAACCTTAAAGAAGAAACTCGCAAAGAGTTAGTGAGTTGGCTGGACTCAGAACTCATTAATCATCTAGGCGAGCGGACAGAGCTGATCGACAAGCTCAAGAGGTACCAGTCTGACTACCTAGCCGAGCCCTCCACAGAGGTGGCTACCTTCCCCTTTCTAGGGGCCTCCACTATCATTATACCACTGACAGCAATCGCTGTAGAAGCTGTGCATTCTCGAACAATGCAAACAGCATTTGCACACGATCAGCTTGTCAATGTAAAGATCAAGAATCCTGCTGATGAGGAACTTGAACCCGAACTCGAACGATATCTTCACGAAGAACTTATCGTTGGAGCTTCATTCAAAGAGTCAGTCGAACCAGCAATTCTCGAATTAGAAAAGCTGGGAACAGGAATCATCGAGACTCAGTATTGCTACCATTCTCGCAAGGGAATTCGTTCTACTGAGAAAGGAGAGGAAGAGTTTGAAGTAATCTTCAAGAATGGTCCTTCTTTCTCTTCTGTTCCCGTCTCGCAATTCCTTCTCCCTTTCGACTGTCTCGATCTTCAATCAGCTCGTTGGTGCGGAAAGGTATTCTCACTCACTGAACACGAAGTTAAGTTTCGTGAGGCCGATGGATACTTTCTCGAAGGTACCTACGATAAGCTAAAGAATCACTTTATTCCCCCCACATCTGATATCGACAACGCAACATCCTATATGGATCGCGTTGAAGCGATCACTAAGACCGATCCATCTTGGCCCACTGATCTTCAGTTCTACTGGATCGCAACCACGTGGGAGATTGTTCCTGGCCGGTTCGAAGAAATCTTCGTGATCTTCCAGCGAGACATCCAAGACATCGTTGGTATCTGGTATAACTGGTATGAGGATCTTCGCCGTCCATTCGCGAAGGGTGTCTACTTTCCTCAAGAGTTCCGCTGGTACGGTATTGGAATTGGTAAGCAGAACGAACAGTTCCAATATGAAGTAACCACGCAACACCGTTCTCGCCTAGACAACGCTACCATTGCGAACATGAGAATGTTCAAGGTGAAGCGTAATTCTAGCATCAAGGAAAACGAACCTATCTTTCCTGGAAAGTTCTGGTTCCTTGACGAGATGGATGATCTGCAACCGTTGGAGATGGGTGATGTTAAGTCATCTGCCTACAACAATGAAAACCAAGCAGTCATCTTCTCGCAGCAACGTAACGGCGTGAATGAACTCACTCTCGGTATGCCGAACACAGGAACTCCTGGAACGGCAACATCTGAGATGTCTCGCATTCAAGAGAGTGCGCGAAAGTTCGATTACTCCTATGGAAATATTCGAACGCTTCTTGATGAGTCTCTTCATCACGGACTTCTCACTATCGCTCAGTGGGGACCGTCGGTATCTCGACTGGAATTCAATCCGAAAGGAAACAAGATCGCTTCCTTCCTCAAGTCTCCTTTCGAATACTTCCGAGATAAGATTCTCCTTGAGATCCATCTCGCCAATCAGAATCAGAATAAGTTTCGTGATCGCCAAGATGCAACACAGTTGGTTGGTACCTTTCAGCAATACTACACCAACCTTCTCGCACTTGCAGAAGGCAACCCACAACTTACTCAGCAGATTCAGAAGGGTGCAATGGATGGTGCGAATCTCGCAATGCGTCACATTATGGAATCGTTTGACATTCGTAACCCCGACCGTTTCCTCGTAAACTTCTCACTTCCTCAACCCGTAACTCCAAATGATCCAAGCCAACTTGGAGGAGGAACGACGCCAGTTAGCGGATCTAATGCGTCTACCGGAGTCCAAAGCAATCTTATCTTGGCTCCAAACGCAGCAAGCATCCTACCTAATCTCCCTGGCCTCTCAGGCCAGTTGGGATGAAGTCCGTAAGACACAAGGGTCTTACGCAGCAGTAACGAAACTTATTACTTACTTGTTAGAGGTAGAGAAAGATGACAGGACCAAGCTTCGTAACACAGAACGATCCGAGCCAAACCGAGGATCAGAATCTAGATCAAGCGGACAGCGGGGAGTCACAAGAACAAGTCGATCAGACTTCTCAAGCTACTGATTCTTCTACTCCTCCGAGTGATCCTCGCGAGCTTCAGATTCTGGAACAATACGCTCGTAACGCGAGCCAACAGAATCAGGTACTCCAGCAGCAGCTCCATGAAATGCGTCAGCAGCTTTCTGGACTGTCTACTCGTACCGAACAAGCTGCTCCAAAGACTCCGATTATCACAGACGATGATCTTCGTGAGCGTCCGGCAGAAGCAATGGAGCGACTGTTTGAAGCTAAGCTAGAGGAACGGCTTAATCGTACGATTGCACCGCTTCTTGAAGAGCAGCGTAATCAGTCTCGTGAACGAGCTTTTGTTCAGAACTTTTCCTCTACTCTCCAATCAATCAATCCTCAGCTTGTCCCGTACGCTGAGCCGATTGCACAAGAAGTTCGCCAGTTCCTTGGTTCTGCTGACCCGACTCCGCAGAATCTCCAAATGGCAACTTACATGATTCTTGGTAAGTACGCTGCAAGTGGTGGGCTTCCTCAGAACAATCCCACTGCTCCTTCTAGTTCTCCTTCTACTCCTCCTATGACACGGCAACCTATTCCCGCCGCTGCTCCAACATCTGCTCCGCGTAGTCGTCCGACTGCTCCGAAACTTGATGAAGTTCAGCTTCGCGCTTTTAACCGTCTCGGCTATAAGGCAGGACAAGAGCAGGAGTTTATGGACTTCCTCAGTGCAGATGAGGTGCAGTTCTAATGTCTCGCCCAGTTGATATCAATCTCACGAACTCTTCGTCGATGCCTGAACCGACAGACGATGAGCTGAAGAAGTTTGCAAGTCGAATGATTTCGGTTCTTGATCGTGGTCATGTTATTGACCGTTTCAAAGTAGGGGGTGCACCGGATGACATTCATTACGAATGGCACAAGGACGATCCTCTTACTCATGCTCGACTTACTTCCAAAGGATTCATCACTGATGATGCTTTGGCGAAGTCAAGCAATTTCGTACATACTGATGGTGCGGGCAATCCTCGTATTGCGGATGTGCGGTTGTACAAGATTCACAAGAAGAACTACGAAGTTCTTCAGGCCATTGAACTTGAACAATCTCGCCGTGCTCAAGATCCTCGCCGCGCTGGTCAAGACTTCATGAATACGCTGAAGAATGAAGGCGGATTCAAGTGGGCGAAGGACGAGACGGAAGATTCTCAGATCACTGGCCGCGAGTATAATCCTCTCAATTCTAAGTAAGGAGAAACGATGTCGCAGGTACTTGGTTTTGGTCCAGCTTATGGACCACAGGGAGGTTCTCCTCTCGTTCTCGAATATAATGCAACGGCTGGCGCAGATTTCGAGGTTGGTGAAGTTCTGATCCACTCGGCTGGTGAAGTTGTTTCTGCTGGTGCAGATCCTGCTGCTGGTACGATTGTTGGTGTTGCACTTGCGCCAGATGATGGTGCTCCTGGTTTCAACATGGCTAACCAGCCGACGACTGTAACGGGACGCACTAAGAATGTTACCGTTGCACTCGCCAACGGTAATGTTTTCCGTGGCCGTCTTGTTAGCGGTTCGGCTACCGTGATTGCTCCAGTTGCTGCTGATGTCGGTGCAAGCTACGGTATCACGAAGTTCGGTAGTGTGTGGTATGTTGACAAGGCTAAGACCGGTGGTTCCGCTCGCGTTGTTATTACGAAGGTTGACACGCTGAACGGTTACAACGTAGTGTGGTTCCGCTTCATTGAGTCGTTCACTGTCACTGTCTAAAGGAGTAATTAAAGATGCCGGGACCAGTAACTCGTAACCTGAATCCTCTTGCCTATCGTCCGGGACTTCGCTCCGAATTCTGGGATAGCTACAAGTACAATTCGCCTGAGTGGAATTTCTTCCTCAAGCGTACCACTCGTGATCGTCCCGAAGTCGAGATGGCAACGGTTCGTGGTTTGAATCGTATGTATCAGACTGGCGATGGTGAGCCGGTAACGTTTGATCCGATCGAGATGGGCCGTAAGGCCGCTGCCGTTGATCGTGAATTCAAGGCGGGCTATGCTCTTACCTTGAAGGCGCGTGAAGATGACTTCTACGGAAAGCTGAATCAGGGTGCTAAGCATCTTGGTCATGCAGCTTTCATGACGGAAGAATATCTCGGCGGTGGTTTCCTCGATGCTGCTACGTCAAATACTGTGTACGCTGGTGAGGATGGTCTTTCGCTCCTCAACACTGCACACACGCTGATGGGTGGCGGTACGGTTGCTAATCGTCCTTCGACGGAAGTTGGTTTCTCCATCGCGGGCATTACCAATCTGATGGATCTCGCAGGCAAGATGAAGGATCAGAACGGTGATCCGATTGTCGTTCGTCTGCGTAAGGCCATTATCCCGAACGATCAGGGTATCATTCAGGATGCGTGGAAGATCTTCTCCATGAACATGGAGCCGTTCACGGCGAACAACGACGAGAACGCGATCAAGGGTCAGCTTGGTAAGATTGACTACGCGGTTAATCACTACATGACGAGCACGACTCGTTATTTCATGATTGATCCGGACTTGAACGATGCGAACTTCGACGTTCGTACGAAGCTCTCGCTGAAGGATTGGGAAGATAACGACACGGATACGTTCAAGGTTCGTGCGCGTATGCGTCTCTTCCTGTTCTTCTACAACTACCGCGGTTGGTACGGCGCTTCGCCGGCCTAATCATCCTTCTTCATTGACTTTCGTAGGAGATTGAGATGCGCGCTACAGCATTTAGTTGGTTGACGTTCAACCTCGCTCGTCAGGATCGTATTCCGGGCGCAGTCGGCGGTATTGTGGAAATCTTCACTGCCGCTGCTGCACTGAATACGGGTGACGCTGTGTTTCTTTCTGCAGCTGATACCGTCAACAAGTCAACGACTGCCACGAACTATGTGGGCTTCATTGGCGTTGTTGTTGGTGGGCAGCTTACGGGAGATAACATTGTCACTACTCCTGGTGTTGCTGCTGCTGGTACGAATCAGCGTGTTCTAGTCCAGATTGCAGGCGTTGCAACCGTCGTTTCTGGCGCTGCAATTACTGCCGGTACTAACTTCTCAGTTGGTCCTGATACTACTACCGCTGGTCGTGTTATTGCTGGTACAACTGCCGGTCAGGTTCTTGGAAAGGCTCTTTCCAGCGCTGGCGCTGCGGGTGTCAACGTTCGTATTCTTCTCTCTCATCGTTAACCTCTAGGAAAATGAAGCTGCCTCTATTTGTTTCTGCCTCGCCCGCTGCTTCAACTTCACCTTTCGTGCTGATTGGAATTGGGTCTTGGAGATTCGCCTCTAACCAACAAGATTCGATTATCGAACTGCGGTCGAAATGCCAACAGATTTCGATTCCAGTCAGCCACGAAGGAGAGTTTGTTGTGGACATTCCAACACTGTTTCAAGTCATAGTGACCTCTCCTGGAAAAGAGAATTCACTTACGATCTTCCTAGAGAAAAAGAGAGATGCCTCCAAGCCCGGACCAGTCTAAAGAGACGATTGAAACAATCTACCGGATAGTAGAACTCGTTCTCATTCCACTACTCTGGAAGATTTATCAGGCGATCGACAAGCTGAAAGAAGAAACCTCAACACTCAAGACCATTCTTATTGGAGTCGATGGTAAGAACGGAATACGATCACGGGTGTTGAGATTAGAGAAGAGCCAACATCAGACTGCTATCTTTCTCGCAAGAGTTGTTGGCAGTCACCCGAAGATGGATAACGACGAAAGCGAGGAAGAGCTGTGAGCTTCACTCACGCATTACCTATAATTCTCCGTCACGAAGGAGGGTATGTAAATGACCCTGATGACCGTGGCGGAGCGACGAACAAGGGAATCACCCAAGCAGTCTATGACACGTATCGAGAGCGAATTGACAAGCCAATTCAGCCAGTAAAGCAGATCACAGATGAAGAGGTTTCTGCAATCTATGAAAAGAACTACTGGTTGGACGGCCTTTGTGATCGCTTGCCTTATCCTATCGCTATGGTTCATTTCGATTTCGCAGTGAATGCGGGAATCACTCAAGCATTTAGAACACTACAGCGAGTAATCGGAGCAGAAGCAGATGGAAAATTTGGGCCTCGTAGCTTTGAGGCATTGGGTCGGGCCATTCGTGATCGGGGAGTTGCCGCATTAGCTGATGCGTACTCCGATGAGCGGGTGGCCTTTTATATTACCATAACTGAGCGTCGTCCAGTGAATGTCAAGTTTCTGATGGGATGGTTTCGTAGGACGATCGCCACTCGTAACTTTGCTAGAACTCTCAAATGACTCTAAGCCTCCAAGACTTTCGAGATGAACTTCGGTCATCTTGTGGCATGGATGAGGATGATCTTCCTAATGCCACAGCGGATAGATTTCTTAATATCTCGTGGTGGGAACTCTCGGATAAAGTAGACTTCTCTGAGAAGGAAGCTATCTCCTCATTCTCTCTTGCATCGGGCGTTCGTTCTTATCCTACTGATTCTATCACTACGGATATCAATTCGATTGTGATGGTTCAGATTCGTGTGGATGATGAATGGGTGACGATGAAGAAGAGAGATCATAATGAGTTGATGGATGGAGAGAACGTCTCACCTGAGTCTTATGCAACTCCGGAGAGATACTCGAAGTTTGAAAACTCTCTCTATTTCGATCCGACTCCGGATAAGATTTATCCTTCTCGTATCTCTTATCTTCGCACACTCGATGACATTGCAGTTAGTGGAGTTACCATTCCACGAGTGTGGCAGGAGTTTATTATTCTCGGCGCACTTGCAAGAGTCTACCGTCGAAAGGGTGACCTTCAGCGAAGCGCAGCAATCCGTAACGAACGCAATGAACTTAGCCTCACTGCACAAACTGTGAAGTCACGAGAGACTGTTGATCTTCGTACAGTTGGCGTGCAAGTCCTTCGTCAGAGGTATCCCTAATGCCGTATACACATACCAACGGTGTTAACGTAGCTAAGCCTGCGGGCAGTGATCCTGCTACGGTTGCAGCTGATATGAGAGATATCAAGCTTGCATGGAATGAGAGATTCACAGATGTACTTGGTGTTAACTTTGCAACTGCTGATCCAGTTGTTCCCACGAAGGTTGGTCCTGCACTTACCATCCAAGGCAAGCAGATTGGTACTCCAATCTTCAATGCAGGGAATAGCGGTGCATCCAAGACGATCGATTGGGATGATGGGGATCAGCAGCAGTTGACAGTCAATGCGAACACTACACTAACTTTCACAAATTCAATCGCGGGAAGGACCTACTTTCTTTTCATCCTTCAAGACGCTACAGGTAATCGCTCCATTGCTCTTCCTGCTACCGTTCGTTCCTCGAATGGACTTGCATTCTCACTGGTCAATGTATCTACTGAGGCAAGCCGACTCACGATTGTAGTCCTCACCGTGACTCCATATACGAGCGGCGGCTCTCCTGTACTGGTCGGCTCAGTCGTGGCCGCAAACGTCAATGTTAGCTAGATTCGTTCCTGGGATTATTCCTCCGACAATGAATACTGCTGTGTTGACAGAGATTGCACCAGCGGCATTTGCAGATCCGTACAACTATACATATCAAATCACTGTAACCATTACTGCAACTCTTCCTGCCCCTCCTGGATCTTCTGGATGGCGAGCCTATGTTGCAACTAGCCCTTCATCTTCTGGACCATTCGAGACTCCTGCATCTTCGTTTTCAAATGTTGGGGTCACTGTAAACAATCTAACATTTGTTCTTAACTCATCCGCAGTAGCCTCTAATTACCTTCGGGTTCTTGTTGCTTCTACAGATCAGTTTGGAAACGTTACACAAATTGTAACTACGTCTAACATTCTCCAAATGCCGAGCCGTAAGAAGCTCTTCACTCGTACGTATGCTAATGCTGTCGGCTCTTTTAATCATCCTGTTGGACCTACCAATTATGATGTATTCTTTACATCTAATGGCGGTAGAGGTTCAGGTGAAATTCCCGGCGCTCAATGTTGGGGTGGTGGTGGTGCTGGCGTACGAATAAATAATCTTACTGTTGATACAGCAGATTACTTCTATGATACACGCAAATCTGTGAGTCCTGCTTACTTCCGTAAGACTTCTTCGGGAAATACTTCCGATCAAATCTATGCGCTCGCGGGGTCTAATGCCACAATATCTCCATACAATGATGGAACTGGTGCAGCTGTTGCAACCATCACAGGATTCTTTGCGAGTGGTACACTGATTGCAAACCTTGCAGGGCAGACTGAAGCTACCCCAGTTGGCGGAAGTAGTGCTACTATACTTGGCGGGCGTTCGGGCATTCATAATGCAAACCCTCCAATATTTCCGGGGCAAGACTCATCTCCTTCTGGTGGCTTGTCTGGTCTTGTAGATACTAATGGCGACGGCTCTGCCGACATCTCTGTATTCAATGCAATCGCGTATGGCTGCGGTGGATACAGTGTAACATTCCCAGAAGGTTCTCCGGTTTTCGGTGAAGGTTCTTCAGGCTGCGTACAGATATTGTATTATGAATGATTTCTCTCCTTCTATCCTAGACTCTCCTCTTCGAAGAGAGCTTGGCCAACTCACAGGAAGGCCACTACGAATTGTAGATAATGTTGAGTTTGCATCTCCAGTGAAGTTTGAAGAGCTCTCTGAAGCTCCACTGCAACTCATTCCGACAAACTCAACTACACCATCTGTACTAAATCTTCTTCGGTTTAAGTTCCAAAACACTGTTCCGATAACTGTTACTAATTTCATCGGCGGACAAGAGGGTCAGCATATCATGGTGATTGGAGATGGTAACACCACTATCACGCATGGTACACAAATCTTCAATACGTCTGGTGCAAATCTTCTTCTTGTAGATAATCGAGTTTACTCTTATCTGTTTGCACAGGGTGCGTGGAGAGAGCAAGGTGGTGCTCCGGTTCCAAATCTCTCCTTCTCCTCGGCAGCCCTCACAGCTATTACAACTCTCATAAATTCTGGTACTTGGTATGACTCGGTATCGTTGTCTCTAAGTGCTGGAACATGGCTCGTTAATGCACACGCAACATTTCAAAGTACACACTCCAATGATGTGCTTTACGGTTTGCGCCTTTCAAACGGAACGAATCATTTCGCATCCACTCAGCGGTTCGCACATAATAAGAGTCCCAATGTCTCAAATCTTGCACTTACTTCTTTAATCCCTCTCATCTCTACTACCACAATACGTCTGCAAGGAATCACTGACGTTGGTGGATCTGCTGTAACGATGCGAGCAGCGACGAGTCTTTACCCCAGTGGTAATACTGCCACTATCATTTCTGCTGTCAGGGTAGCCTAACATGGTCTATCGAGTTCCTCCAACACCAATAGAACTTCCGCAAATTGTTCCGCTTGCTGAGTCGCGGATTGTGGGAGGAATGAATTCATACACAGACCCAGCAGACCTTCCGAATGGAATTGCATCTAAGCTCACAGGTGCAGATGTAAAGGCTGACTACACAATGAGAGAGCCGGGACGGATTACTCTAGCTGGAACTGATCCAGACGGTAATCCAGTCCTACTCTACACAGAGTATTCGCGGTTCGATGGAACAAACATCATCCTCCGATTCTCTCGCGCCCGTGTAGATAAGTATTCATCGGGAACGTGGACTGCAATTACTGGAACACTGAGCGGAACAGATCGCGATCGAATTCGATTTGTCACTACTGCTGATGCGGTTCGAGACTACTTCATCTTCACCAACAATGGTGCAGATAACATTAAGGTCTTGAATACTGTAGCTACTTCATTTGCTAATCTTGGAAATGCGGGAAGATACAAGTATATTGTGGCCTTCTTCAATCGCATCGTTGCAGCGAACAAGGTAGATGCAATATCTCCTAATCCCATTCTTCTCGCATGGAGTGGAGACTTTAACTTCACTGAGTGGAATCCACTAACCGATATCTCAGCAGGCTCGAACCCACTTCAAGAGTCTCAAGCAGACTATGCTGATCCTATTACGGGCTTGTTTGCGTTCGCTTCTGTCATGCTTATCTTGCGAGAGCGTTCGCTATGGATTGCGACAAAGCGACCTGTTGCTTCAAATCCATTTGCTTTCCAAGCCGCATTCAACTACGTCGGGTGCGACTGTCCTGGTTCCGCTACTCAAACCCGCAATGGGATTACATGGTATGACAGACGGACGAATCAAGCCTACTCATATCAAGTTGGCAGCACACCGCAAGAAATAGGAAGCCAGATTAAGGATGATCTTGCCGGAGCGGTGACGAGTAATGATCTATTGTGGGGATCATATGATATGGTGAATGATCGTTACATTCTCACCATACCATCTACTACCACAACGAATGCTCGAATCTTCCGCTACCACTTTCCTACGCAGTCGTGGACATTCTCTGATGTTAACAATGCATATGGTTACTATCCGATTGATGGTGGGATTTCTCGCCTTACCTATGATCAACTGACTGGTACCTACGATCAGCTGACAGCTGCAAATGCAACTTATGATGCAATCGGCCTACTCCCTGAATCTCCTCCGGTGAATCATATCGGGTTTCGCAATGGTTCAATTCAACTTGAATCTCCCACCGATACGAATGCTCCTGAGTTTGTCTTCGAGTCAAAGGTGTATCGACTTCCGAAGGATGATATCGAAATCTCCGGCTTGATGTTGTTGATTAGACCCATTCGAGATGGTTCCCTCACTTTAGAGTATCGAAAGAACGGACGGAATAATTGGGTGAGTTGGAAAACTCTTTCCTTCACCAACACCGAACGAAGGGTGAGACTGTATGCAGACAAGCTGATTGCTGCTAATGAGTTTCAATGGAGAATCCGTTGTACCACTGGACAGTTTCAACTCATGGAGTATCGCCTTGATATCTCCGTATCTCCCGAGGATAAGAACACATGAACGAAGTAACTCTATCCGTAGTATGTAATGAGAGGAAGGGACCAGTCACACGGACTATCTCTCCTCTCATCTTTACTCCGGAAAATCTGCGGAAGTTCTGGGAGAAGTCATCTCAGTTTCCTGTGATCTTTGGAAGGCGGTTAGACTCTCCCGAAGATTTCATGAAATACTTCTTCTCTCAGAAAGGTGACTACATCTCCACCACTGGATTGTTCTGGGTAGTGGATGATTTTGTCGGAGTATTCTACTTAACGGAAATCTTTCCCGAACAGGCCGATGCTCACTTTACCTTCTTCGATCGAAAGCTTGAGGGAAGGGAAGCTCTCACCACTGCTATGATGAAGCACGTGTTTGAGGAATTCCCTTCACTGGTTCGCCTTAATGTTTCACTCCCTTGTTATGTGAACGATAAGGTATTCCAGTTCATCTCTCGCATTGGATTCAAGTTGGAAGGTCGGAAGCGTGCGTGTTCTTATTGGAAAGGAAAGTGGTTCGACGCTGTGCAATACGGCATACTTCGGAAGGAACTTCTCACACAGGAGTAGAAGATGGGAGCGAAGGTAAAGGAAGTAGGTGGCGGTACAGCTACCCCAGTTGCAAATGAGTTTAATAACTTCTTGATGCAACAACTTGGAGGTGGTGGTAACCGTCCAGCAGGAGCGGGTAACTTTGGCCCGGGATCTCCGGGATGGAATCCGGTAACTGCTGCAACTGTTCAGCAACAATCTAATGCTCAGCAGCCACAGCAACAGTCACAGACTGGATTTCAGAATGCCTTTCAGAACGCAATCAGTGGACAGGTTCAGGATAATAGCGGTGCGGGTGGGGCACTTCAGAGCTTCTTCAACAATCCGAATGCTAACAATCTGAGCCTTCCTCAGTTCCAGAATCAATTCGCTGCCCCTCAGTTTCAAGATGCCAACCTCTCACAGCTTCCGACAAACTTCGGAGCTGGTCAAACGGGAATGGCTAACCTGAGTGGATTTGGTAATGCCGCTACCGCTAGCACTCCCTTCAATGCTGTTGAGTCTCAGTTCACTCCGCAGCTTCAGGGATTGATGAACTCGGGTGCACAGAATATGAACAATTTCAATATTGGAAACGGTGGGTTCTCTGCTGCATCTAATGGTGCACAAGTGCAGATGGATCCTGGGATGGACTTCCGTCAGGCGTATGATACGCTTGGACAAGATCCATTGATGGAACGTAATCGCATGAAAGCTGTTGCTGATATGCGTGCTCGTTTCGGTGCAGAGGGCGCGGGTTCACTTGGCACTGGTGCACAAGTTGCTGAAGGTAATCTGAATGCAGAACTTGCTGCACAAGATGCCTCGATGCGTCGTAATCAGTCCATGCAATTGATGGGACAGGATCTTGCTAATCGTTCCTCGATGGCTAATGTTGGTTTGCAGAATCGTGGACAGGATATGCAAACTTCCATTGCTAATATGCAGGGTGGATTGCAAGGTGCACAGAATATGACTTCGGGATTCAACGCACAGAACGCTGCACTTGGTCAGATGCTTGGTGCTGCGGGTCAAGCTCGCGGACAAGACTTCAATGCACAACAGAGTATGCAGCAGATGATGTCTCAGCAGGGGATGTTCAATGCTGGGCAGCAGAACACGATGCAACAGAATATGCTAGGTGCTGCGTTGCAGAATCAGGGAATGGGAAATCAGTTCGGGCTTGGTGCGGCTGGGCTGAACAACAGCGCAATGCAAAACAACAATCTTAACAACATGAATATGACTCAGTTTCAGAATACCTTCAATCAGGGTAATGCGAACTCGATGGCTCAGTTTGGCCAAGCTAACAATGCACTCAACTCTCAGAACATGACCAACCAAGCTCAGATCAACAATCAGATGTTGCAGAACATGATTGGTCAGGGGTTGAATATGAATCAGCTGGGTAATTCTAACATGATGGGTGCGCTTGCTCAGTTGTTCGGTGGATTTGGTCAAGCGAATCAGTTGGGCACTGCACAGGCTCAGACGATTCAGCAGCCTTCCGCATGGGGACAGTTTGCTAATATGGGCGCACAGCTTGCAGGTAATTGGTTGCGTGGTGGCGGTGGAAATCCGTTTGGTGGTGGTGGAAATTCCGGTGGTGGGACTAGTATGGTTCCTGTTGGTGGTTGGAATTCTCCTCAGGGTATGGGCAGGGGTGGATACTCTCGTCCAGTGTGGGGTTAAAAGATGAGCATTCCATACATTCCCGGCTGGTGGGATGAGATCAACAAGAACGGTGCAATCACCAATCTTGCTCAACAACTTCCCTCCATTATCCAGCCCGATCGCGTAGCAGGCAAGCGACTCGAAGCAATGATCCAACAGAATCCTGAATTAATTACACAGATTTCTAATATGGACCCTACTGCTCGTCAGGCTATGGCTGGTGCGCTTGGATTTAAGAACTATGATCGTAGTGGATTGGGGAATATCGAGGAAGGTCAGCAGTTGCAAGATCGAAATGCAATGAAAAACTTCCTCAAGACTGCCACTCCTCGTCAGCAGGAACAGCGACTTGCGAGACTCGCAGGTGTGGAGGATTCTACTACTATTGATCGCGGGGATACTGTATTTGGTCTTACTAAAACTAAGACTGAGCAGGATATTCGCACTGGTGAACAGAAGGAGCAACTTCAGGGAATTGAGTTGCGGGAAGCCCAAGCAATGGAGACATTGAAGAAGCAACTCGAAGTCAGTTTTCCTGCTGACAAGATTGACATCGACCAAGTTGTGGATGATTTTCTCGCGGGTAAGGCCGATACTCCAATCCTTCAGCGCATTCGCACTGATCCCACTCTCTATGATTTCTTCCAAGGATCATTGAAGTGGAGAATGGATCGGATCAAGATGCAGGCGGAGAAGGATATTGCGGGATTGCGGACACAACAAGAACAGTTCATGGGAATTAAATTTATTCAGATGGGTGTAGACAATGCTCTCGGAAAGATGGGAAATATCCAGAAATCTATTGATGCTCTCGGTAAGTTTCCGGGGATTACTGGCCGTGGTGAGGATCTTGCAAAGCTTGAACAAGAGATGCAGCTTGCACGAGATGAGCATTCTCGCTACGTCGGAGCATTCAATAACGCAATGAACACTGAGTTTGGTAAGAAGTATAAGGCATCCTTTGATGGATCTACTATCACTGCTCCTCCTGGATTTGCTGCTCCGACTAATCTTATGGATACGTTGGACGCAGCGAAGAATGCAGGAACGAAGCCAGCAGCTAAGCCAGTTGATACCGTTAAGAATACTTTCTCCTCATCTCGTACCGTGAGTGCTCCGAGTGCTCCTTCTCCTAAGATTGCTGCGGCAGTTGAAGCATTAAAGAAGGGAGCATCTCTCTCCGATCTCGAAGCTTCTCCCGCATTTACTCCGCAAGAGAAGGCAGAGATTCGTAGACGTGCAAGTGGGGGTGAGTAATGACTGCGCCAATCAATCCCTTCGATGAGATTGGGAAGAAGTATAACTCGAAGCAGGTTAATCCATTCGATGCAATTGGAGAACAGTTCTCACAACCTACGGATCTTGGACTCTTCGGGCGTGGCGCATCTGCCGCGCTCGGGAGTGCAGGACAGATTGCGGGAAATGTTTTCGGCGGGCTTGGTTGGGTAGCTGAGAAGCTAGGAAAAGAGCGAAGTGGTTTCTCAGACATTGCGGATAGCTTTCTTCAAACTGCTAACAGGCACAAGAAGTTACTTGAAGCTGATCCCGCAAAGGGCTTCACCGAGAACGCTGTGGAGATTGGTGGTAAGCTAGCCCCTCAGATGATTGTGGGAACTGGCATTGCAAAGGCTCTCACACCTGCTACTTCCCTCATTGCTAACACACGATTCGGAGATGCAGCGAGACGGATTGGAGAAGCATTCTCGAAGAAGCCTAACATTGCGGGAGGAATTGCAACGGGCATTGCTTCGGTTCCTGCGGAGATGGCTGGATCATATGCGTCTACTGCGCTGATGAATCCTGAGGATCTTGGTGGAGCACTTCCGATAATTGGTGGCGTTGCGGGAAGTGGACTCACCACGATTCTTGCAGCCAAGGGAATCACATCCTCACTGAAGCAAGCAATCAAAGCTTCTCCTCGCACACAACAAGTCATTGATGGGTTGGATGATCCCACTAACCAACTCTTCATGACTACTGTAGAAAGTGCGAAGAGTTCTATGGCTGCGGCTAGTAAGTTGTATCGAAAGAGTTTTCTCAATAACTCTCTCCTTGAAGTGCCGAAAGAGATTAGTCAAAATCTCACTGCTATTAATCGAGTGCTCAAGAGCTTCGAGGTTGATGGCGTGAGTGTGACGAATGTATCTAAGCTCGAAGGACTTCAAACTATTCTCGGTGAGTTGGTTGATAACTTCGAGAAGGCTAACTGGGGATTGTTTGATCCGAACCAAGTTAAGGCTCTCAAGAATCTCAAGGCGAGTCTCGATGGAATCAAACTTCCTCAGTACAACTGGGCATCTGCCACACCTGCGGTTTCTGCAATCCAACGGTTGCAAGATAATCTTGAGGTGGATGATGCACTTCGTCTTGATCCTTCTGCTCCCATTGGTACTGTAGAATCACTCATTGCGGGTACTCGTCCAAAGGTTCCATCCGCACAAGCTGCAATTCCAGGATGGTTCTCGAAGCAGTACCAACAGTTTGTGAACTACAAGAGTGGAACGAAGGTATTCAATCAGCTTGCTCCGAATGATAAGGTTAACAATCCGTATGAGATGTTACTACGGTTGAGTGGGAATAATGGAAGGGTCTATCAGAATCTTGAGGTTCAGCCGAAGCTCTATAATCCTGCTACGAAGGCTTGGGAAGATGCAAAGATTGATGGACAGCAAGTTCTGTCGATGCGGAATGTTCTTGAGATTGCGGGCACAGACGATGCGAGCCTTGCTAAGTTGAATGGTTATGTTGTGGCGAAGCAGGTTGCGGACGGGAACTTGAGAATTACTGGCTTCACTCCTGAATGGGCAGCGAAGGAATTGGTGAGAATCGAGCAGGAAGCTCCTCATATTAAGGAAGCAGGTGAGCACTTCTTCCGTCGTGGAAAGATGATGGCTCAGTATATGAGGGATCTTGTGGGTGATGACATTGCGGATGAGTGGATGAAGCGAGACTATGCTCCTGCATCTCGTGCACTTATGAAAGAGAAGAATGCTTTCGGCTTCCTTTCTGGACGTACTGGCGGTGATGAGTTAGTTTATAATCCAGTCTCCAAGCATATCGAGAATGTTTCCGTCGCGATTGCTGCTACTGAGAAGACGAGAGTGTGGCAACGGATGCATGATCTGTTGGAAGGGAATGGTGGGATGTTGGAAGGAGTTGCGGAGATTGTGGATGTTAACCCCACAGTTCTCCAGCGTACTCTTGATGCAGTGAAGAAAGCGAATCCAGATCTTGCAGAACCCGGCAAAGAGATTGCAGCCATGAAGGTTGCACAACTCATTATCGGTAACTCTCCAGATAAATCAACACAAAGTGTTTCTTTTCTCAAGAATGGTAAGCTTCAAACAATCCGATTCACTAATGACTTTCACGAACTCTTCCAAGGATTCGAAGGTCCGGGTGAGATGAGTGGATTGGCAGATTTTGCACGAAAGGTTGAGAGTGTTCCTCGTACTGCGTTCTCTCTCGTCAACGATCTCACGATGGTTGGACCGTTGCGAGATATCGCAGAAGTCTATGTGAATGATCCGAACATTGTGAAGAATCCAATGGGAATCGCGAGAGTGTTTGTGGATGCGATTCGTGGGCTTAAAGAAGTGTCGAAGGAAGGTGAACTCTACCAACGGGTGATGGCTGCGGGTGGAGGAATTGGTGGAAGATATGTTGGACCAACTGGTGGAATTGTAGACATTACCTATCAAGGATTGTTGAAGAAAGCTGCGGGTGAGAGTGAGAGTTTTCTGAGAAAGATGGAACAGTGGTCTGCTAATCTATCTCAAGCTTCTCGAATGGGCGCAGCGATGCGTGTGTTTGAGAAGGGTGGAAGTGATGCAGAGGCAGCGAAGCTATTCCGTGCTGTGATTGCAGATCCTCAACAGGTGGGATCGAAGATGCAAGCAGCAGCACGAATGACGGCCTTCATGAATATGGGCATTCAATCGGTGGATAAGGTAGCACACCAGTTCAAGAATAATCGTGCTTCTACTGTCGTCAAGGGAATCGAGGGGATAGCTATTCCCGCTGCGACATTGTGGTGGTGGAATAAGGATGATGCAGAGATTCAACAGCTGAGAAATTCGAAGGGCGGAGAGAATTACTTCTATCTTCGTATGACTCCCGAGATGGATGTGATTCGCTTTCCGAAACCATATCTCTATGGACAAGTGTTCGGTACGGGAATGGAAACATTCCTCGATGAGATGTGGGGAAAGAATCCTCAAGCTGTGGAGCAGCTGGTTCAGGGTATCTGGAATCAAACTGCTACCAACATCATTCCACTCACTACACAATCTCTAGTTAATACTACGCTTGGGCAGAAGTATCTGGGGCTTGGCGAAGGATTGATTCCAGCGGGTGGATCTACCAACAATCAAATGGCAGCGGATCAACGCTTCATGAACACCACTACTCTTGCACGAAAGATTGCAGAGGGTACTGGAATTGCTGCTTCTAGTATTGATGATCTTATGAGAACCTTCCTCACCAATGAACCTTTTAAGGTGGTGTCGGCGATTGATCGTAAGGTGACGGGAAGGACTGAGGGGACAAGAGAAGATGTTCCACTGTTTGGGAAATTTAAGCCCACCATTGATAAGTCTAATGTCGGAAGCTTGAATAGGTTCTATGATATGTCTAACAAGTATAGTGATGTTCTCGCTTCCTTTCAGGATGCAGCAAACAAGGGAGATGGAGAACGTCTACAGAAATTGATGACAATTCACAAGGAAGATCTCCAGCAAGCGATGGTGTTTAAGGAAGGGCTTGCGGATATTCAAGAATTGAGAAGCACAATCAATATGATTAATGAGAACAAGATGCTTACTCCTGCTGAACGAAGGGAGAAGATTAATGAGTTGTTTAAGGCCATGAGAGACTACTCTACTATGTTTCTCGAAGCGTGGGACAGCAATACGAAGAAATAAAAAAAGCCCTACCCTCTCGGTGGATTGAGAAGGTGGGGCTTTTCTTTTATCCTTCAGTTAACTCCCAACCTCTCCGATAGCCAGAGTTAGATGGAGAGAGTGAAGATACTTTTCCTTCCTGTTCTAGCCGGGAGAGGACGTAGGAAACGTGCTTGCGGGGGAGAGTTAGGGCGGTGAAGATTTCTGTTGTGTCGGCAATATTGTCATCTTGATTTCGAAGGAATTCGAGGATTCGCTGGCGGGTTTCTTGCGCTCTTGCGACGTTAGGCATGAGATGATCCTCAGCTTCTCAGCTAGTCTTCGTTTCCGCTCGTACTCACGACGATACTTCCGTCGCTTTTCAGTTCCACCGTAACGAGCGGAAGCTTGTTTTCGTTGGTCAGAATGGTTGTATTTAGCTTGGCTTTCTTTCTTCCTACGGTCACGACACCGCGAACAATAAGGCGACCGGAGATTCTCCCGTCGAGTTGAACACGTCCAACAATATCCGCTGTCGAATGCGGTACATCTGGAGCAAACATATAAGACTTCTCCGGTGCGTAAGATAGTGGCGGCGAGCGGGCGATTACAGGAAGAGTGGATTCTACAGGGAGTGTTTGTGCATCTCATTCTTTCTAACCAAAGAGTTTACTGAACCAACTCTTCTTAGGATTCTCTCGGTGTTCTCGCTCCTTCCCTACATCAGATAACATATCAATTGCCCATCTTACTTGATTTGTGTTATGAGCGTTTAGTAACATACTCTTTGCTAAGTCTTTTGTAATCTTAAGTTCTTCGTCGCTGAGGTATTTTAGGTTATTCATCAGAGACTCTCCAAAGCTTTGAGGGCGTTTTCGTTTACGAGTACGAGCGGGACGACATAGTCCCACTCAGCTTCGTTCGCCGACACAGCGACGAACTTCCACTCGGTGAGGCCGTACGCTCGGCACGTATTGGCAATCGCTGCATCGTGCACACTGCCGTCGGGGAATACAGAGCCGTTCGAGTTCAGCACGAGATGACGCTTGCCGCACTTCCGCTTCTTCGCCCACACGATCCAGCCATCCGTCACCCGCGCCTCAGCGCGGGCTTCCAGTGCGGCGATGCGGTCGAACAGACTTTCCACTGCGTCTGTTGGATCTTCAAACCGAACGGATTCGTGATCCGCAATCCGCGTCAGAAACTTAATCTGTTCGATGACTTCTTCTCTTTCGCTCACGGCTGCGGCCCTCGGGTGGGGGTGAATGTCGTTGGCGCGTGCATCACGTTGGCGAGTTCGCAGAACATCACCACACGACGCTGACGCTCCTCGCCCAGCATGGACCACGTATCGTGTGGGCGCGTGTTCATCGTGCCGATGCGCTCGCCCGTTTCGGCGTTCATCATGTTGAGCCGATAACGGCTGTGGACTTCGTAGTTCACAAGAACTCGCATCACTCCCCCTGCGCCGTGGCTGTGGGTTTGCCAGAGAAGAATTCGTGTGCGAACCACAAGCCGGTGAACACCGCGCCAAGAATGAGCGTGGCTGTGATGTGCAGTTTCGGGGCGCTCACGACCAACGCGCAGAGAGCGCAAAATCTCGCGTTGCTCATACGCTGTCCCCCTTCGCCGTGGCGGCGGTGCGGGCTACTATGCGAAGCGTTGTCTCAGCGGTACAAACACGGCAGCAACCCCCGTAGCCTTTTGTGTGCTCGCGTGTCTGCGCTTCGTGATCGTAGTTCGTAGCGATATCACGCAACGCAACGACGCATTCATCCAGCTTGGCGCGGAGTTGGGCAATCGTCCCCGCCGCCTGCGCCTGACACGCGGCCAATGCGTCGTCGGCGTCATCCCGCTCCTGCACCGCCGCGTCGCGCTCGGCTGCGAGGGCGTCGTAGGCTCCCAACAGTTCAGCGATGTTGCACACCGTGTCACCGCGCTGCGTGTACAGATATGAGCGGCCCTCTGCGAAGGCTTCACGTACCTCCGT
>Ga0315285_10000308_pt1 | contig 49546 bp, 34 predicted proteins | sample YL17G09_36_MG_FD_203698 | JGI IMG/M metagenome (GOLD analysis project Ga0315285, IMG submission 203698) | Sediment microbial communities from Yellowstone Lake, YNP, Wyoming, USA - YL17G09_36 | ecosystem: Environmental > Aquatic > Freshwater > Lake > Sediment | place: USA: Wyoming | collected...
AGGGCCTGGACGATGAAGTTGCTCACGACTCGGCCGTCGTTGACGAGCATCCTGGGGCCGTAGGTGTTGAAGATACGGACGACGCGGATGTCGACGCCGTTCTGGCGGTGGTAATCGAAGAAGAGGGTTTCGGCGACTCGCTTGCCTTCGTCGTAGCAACTGCGGATGCCGACGGGGTTCACGTTGCCCCAGTAGGACTCGGTTTGGGGATGGACGGTGGGATCGCCGTAGACCTCGGATGTGGATGCCTGGAGGATTCTGGCTTTGACGCGTTTGGCCAAACCCAGCATGTTGAGTGCGCCCATGACGTTGGTTTTGATGGTTTTGACGGGGTTGAACTGGTAGTGGACGGGTGAGGCGGGGCAGGCGAGGTTGTAGATCCGGTCGACTTCCACCAGGAGGGGCTCGGTGACGTCGTGGCGCAGCAACTCGAACCGGGGGTTGGGCCGCATGTGGCGGATGTTGTCCTTGCGGCCGGTGAAGAAGTTGTCCAGGCAGATGACATCCTCGCCGCGCTCCAGCAGTTTCTCGCACAGATGCGAGCCGATAAAGCCCGCGCCGCCCGTCACCAGATTTACGTAAGCCACCGTTAGTCCTCCGGGGGATATTGTATGCAATTTGGTGGGACTCGGACAATTTGAACTCCTTTGCGTTGGTGATCCGTTTTAACGGGTTGTAGTATCATGGGTTTTGGAACATAGCGGGCTTGGCCGGGAGAACAGATGTCGACAAATGACGCCCAGGACCGTCTCGAGAAGGGACGTGAGCCGGTTTTGACCGGGGAAGCCGGGGTCGGGCAAAATGATTTCGATACAGGCTCACCGGTAGCAGTTTTGATGCAGCTTTTTAAATCTTTGCGCGCGTACCAGTGGTCGAAAAACCTGTTGTTGTTTGCGGCGCTGGTGTTTGCGCGGCAGCTTCAGGTTCCCGGCCAGTTGACGAAGGCCGTGATCGCGTTTTTGGCGTTTTGCGCCGCCTCGAGCGCGATGTACCTGCTCAACGACATCCTCGATGTGAACCAGGATCGCCTGCATCCGGAAAAATGCAAGCGGCCGATAGCCAGCGGGAAGGTTTCGATATCGACGGCGGGTGTGGCGGCGGTCATGCTGGGAGCAGTCGCCCTGGGTTTGTCGGGGTTTCTGGGGCTGGGTTTCGTGAGCATCCTGGGGGTATACGTGTTCATCACGGTGGCGTACAGTCTGGGGCTGAAAAATGTTTTTTTGGTGGACGTGCTGGTTATCTCGATAGGGTTTGTGATCCGTGCGCTGGCGGGCGCGGTTGCGCTGGATGTGGCGTTTTCAAACTGGCTGATGGTGTGCACGTTGTTTCTGGCGCTGTTTTTGAGCCTCAGCAAGCGGCGTTACGAGATCCAGCTCCTCGAGGAGGAGGCGGTCAACCACCGCGAAGTGCTGGGCCATTATACGGTCGAGTATCTGGACAGCCTGAACCTGGTGGTTGCGTGCGCTACGCTGATCACCTACACGATCTACACGTGCTCCCCGGAGGTGGTTTCCCGGCTGGGAACCGACCGGCTCTATTTGACGCTGCCGTTTGTCGTGTACGGGCTGTTCCGTTACCTGTACCTGCTGCACATCAACACGCACGGCGGCGACCCGGCCCGGACGCTCGTCAAGGATAAATATCTGGCGGTGACGGTGTTATTGTGGGGAGTGCTGTGCGTCATCATTATTTACGGCAAGATATAAGCTGTTTTCAGCCTGTTTGATACGCAAGGGAGGAGAAACGTCTGATGGCTGAAACTATGGCGATTGACCTGGAGATCGCGGACATCATGGGGCAGGTGGGGGCGCTGGTCCTTGGAGGCGGCCGTGGAACAAGGCTTCACCCGCTCACGGCGTTGCGGGCGAAACCAGCGGTGCCGCTGCTGGGGCGGTACCGGCTTGTCGACATTCCCCTGAGCCAGTGCATCCATTCGGGCGTGAAAAGAATTATGGTTCTCACGCAGTTCAACAGCGCCTCGCTTCACCGGCACATTCAAAACAGCTACCATTTCGATACTTTCTCGAAAGGATATGTGGAAATTCTTGCGGCCGAGCAGACTATCGAAAGCGGCGACTGGTATCAGGGAACCGCCGATGCCATCCGGAAGCAACTGCGGCATGTCCGCGAAATGCGGGTGAAGTACTACCTGATTTTGTCGGGCGACCAGTTGTACAGCATGGATTACCGGACGCTGATGAGGACGCATCTCCGAAGTAAGGCTGATATCACGGTTGCGGCGCTGCCGGTTTCTCGCAATGACGCGTCGCACCTGGGCATACTCAAGGTTTCCAGCCGCGGGCGGATCCGGTCGTTTGCCGAGAAACCCAAGGCCCCGGCCGTGCTGGAACAGCTTGCGATGCCGGCGACGTTTTTCAGCCGGCGCGGGATCGACGCGAGGGGGCGGGATTGCCTGGCGTCGATGGGCGTTTACCTTTTCAAAGCGCGTGTGCTCGAAGAGATCCTGGAAAGCCGGGCCGAGTGGAACGACTTCGGCAAGCACATAATTCCTTACTCGCTCAAGACCCATCGGGTGTTCGCGCATCTTTTCGATGGTTATTGGGAAGATATCGGAACGGTCAGGTCGTACTATGAAGTTCATATGCGGATGGTTGGGCCGAACCCGCCGCTGGACCTTTTCAAGCCGGGCGGCATTATCTATACACACCCGCGGTACCTGCCGGGCTCGCGGTTCCAGGATGTGCAGATTAAGGATTCGATCATCAGCGAGGGCTGCCGGATCACCAGGGCCTCGATCGTCAACTCATTGATTGGCATCCGAAGCATCATCAGAACCGGCGCCGCCATCCACCGGTCGATCGTGATGGGCGCGGACTTTTTGGAAAGCGAGGCCGACGACGGTTCGGTCCCGATGGGGATAGGTTCGGGTTCGAGCATTTCCGGGGCCATAGTTGATAAGAACGCCCGGATTGGGAAGAATGTGGTCATCAAAGGGTCTCAGCGGCTGGCCGATTGCGACCGGGAAGGTTACGCCGTCCGAGATGGCATTGTGATAGTCTTGAAAAACGCGGTAATCCCGGACGGAACACGGATCGAGTAGTAGCGGATGAGGGGAAAACGAGAGTACCGGCTGATCGAGGGGGTGGCGCTTTTTTTGGCGTGTATCGGCATTCAGATCAACAGCGAAGTACTGGCCCAGTGGGGTTTTTATTTTTACTCGCCTGCGGCCAACACGGGCCAGACCATTTACGTGGCGGTGGGTTTGGCGGGGGCCATTTTCATTCTGGGGCTCCTGACCGACGCGGCCAGCGATCCGATCGTTGGTCTTTGGTCTGATAAGACGCGAACGCGCCCGTCGTGGCGTCGTATCGTGCCGATTTCAGGCCGGCGCAGGCCGTTTATATTCTGGGGGTCGATCGGGGTGACGTTTACGGGGATCGCGTTCTGGTTCCCGCCGGTCAACGGGACGTCGGTGGCCAACTTTGTTTATGCAAGCGTGATCATCTGCTTTCACAGTGCGGTCTTTTTCACGATGGTGGCGATTCCGTTCAACGCGTTGGGCCCGGAGTTGGCGCGGTCGGACGAGGCGCGGGTCCGGCTGGGCAACTGGATAGCGGGTGGCATGATCGTGGGGCTTGCGGTGGCGGTGGTCTTGCCGGGAATTCTGATCGATGTTCTTGACCCGGTCAAGCAGACGGCAGTTGCGGTTGCGCAACAAGGCGAGGCCGTTATGGAAGACGCGCCTCCTGTGGCGTCTGCAGGTGGTTACCAGCGGATGGCGGTCGTGTTTTCGCTGATTTCGCTGGTGTTGTTTCAGTTTACGGTATGGGCTGTCCGGGAGCGGTATGACTCGGATCGGGTTCCCAACCCGACGCCGTCGATCCAAGTTCTTTTCCAAGCGGTGTCGAACACGCTTTTCCTTCGTTACGCGGCGGTATTCTTCCTGTTCAACATCGGTTTTCTGGGTGTGCAACGTGTTTTGCCGCATTGGGTTCGGATTGGCCTGAACGGAAGCCCGAAAATGGTGTCGATGCTGATGGCGCCGTTCATCGTGATGGCGCTGGTGGCCCTGAGTTTCATGCCGGCGCTGTCGAAGCGGGTCCCGATCAAATGGTTGTTTTTCACGTCGCTGACGATCATGACGATCGGGCTGCCGTTCATGTACCCGATTGCCGTGATGGACGTCGGCACGAACGCGAAAATCGCCATGAGCGTGATTCTGTTCAGTTTCTGCGGGATCGGCCAGGGCATGCTCTACGTGCTGCTCACGCCGCTGATCGGCCAGATAATCGACCGGGACGAAGCAAAGACGGGCGAGCGCCGGGAAGCGGCGTACCAGGCCCTGCACGGGCTGAACTGGAAGGCGTCGCAGGCACTGGCGGTGTTCGTGGCGGCGCAATCAATGAGGCTGTTGGGGAACAGCATCGAGAATCCGCTGGGGGTCTTTATACTGGGGCCGCTGGCGGGCGTATTCGGCCTGATCGGCATGGGCATCTGCTGGACGTACCCTGTGGTGGGCCGGAAGAAACCCGCAGCCGCGGAACCTGTAGAAGCGGAGGCGGCAAAGTAGGCCGCTTGCCAGATTGCGGGGCCAGCGCTTACAATCGCATCATGCGCGCAATAGGCGACATTTCCCTGCTGGTTTACGTGCTGGGGCAGTACTTTCTGCAGCGGCTCGGTTTGCGGCGTCGGCCGCCGGAGGTGCAGAAGTATTACGTCCACGGCCTGCATGGGTTGGACGCGATGTTCGGGTGGACGCGGAAGGCGCGTGTTCGCGGCGCGAAGCACGTCCCCCGACACGGCCCGGCCATTTTTGCATCGAACCATATCCAGATTGACGACCCGTTTGTGACGGGCGCGTTGATCCACGAGATCAGCGGCGGAATCCGGCCGGGCGCGATGATGCGGGACGATTTTTTCAAACAAATCCCGCGGTGGGTGCGCGGGGTGCTGGACCCCGACGAGGCGTGCCGCCTGATCGGAGCGGCGCAGATTTCGCGGCAAGGGGTAACGCCAGAACAAATCGAGCAGTTTGTCGGACTGTTGCTGCAAGGGGGAACGTTCTTAATCTATCCCGGTCGAACGCGGTCCCAGATGGGGCTTGTCTTCGAATACCGGGACTGGATCCGGAGCCCCGGCCGAACCTCGGTGTTCCCGTCGCTGGTTCACACGCGCGTGCCGGGGCTGGGCGTGCCGGTGGTGCCGGTGACGCGGACGTATAACCCGCTGACGAAACGGAGCTGCGTAGCGTTTGGGCAGGGCCTTTACCTGGAACGGGGTGCGTCGTCGGCGGGGCAGCGGGAATTCGATTACGGGCTTGTATGCGCCATTGCGGATCTGGTCGAAGTGAACGCGCCGCAACTTCTCAGCGCGCTGCTGTACCTTCGCTGCCTGCACGGGTTGTCGTTGCGGGCCGGGACGGACGAACTTGCCGATGCGCTGCGCGACATCATGGCGGCGGTTGCCGAGCGAAACCCGGCGCGGATGCTGGACCCCGCGCTGGTGGAGAATCCCGAGCGGGAGGTGGAAGGGGTGGTGCGTTTTTTGCGGAAGCGGTCTCTGGTGCAGCGGACCGGCGGCCGGTTCGAGCTGAATTGCCGGGCGATTCTGTCGATACCGGCGTCGAACGCGAAGTATGGGGCGCAGAATCCCGTCAAGTACCTCGCGAACCAGTTGATCCACCTGCGGGACGTCACGGGGCCTGTCGAGGAGCGGGTGCTTGGGCGTTCGGCGCCGCGGGGGTCGATTCGGCCGGCGCTGGCGGCAGGGGCGTATTAGTATCGGGTTTGCCGGCCGTGTTGCCTGTGCCGGCTTGTGTATTTTCGGCGGGCATTTCAGGGAACCAACTGCGGCCGGTGGCTTTTTCCATGGACGCGTGGGCGACGGCATAATCGCGCATGGCCCGGATCAGCGAGGATTCTGCGCCGGTGAGAGCGAGTTCTGCGTCGAGAATTTCGGCCTGTGTCCCCACGCCTTCCTGGAACCTGAGTTGGGCCAGCCTGAGGCCTTCCCGGGCAAAAACGACCGTGGCCCGTTCTTCCATGACTTTGGCGAGCGCATCCTGCATCTGGATGTAGGCCTGGCGCACATCGAGCTCGATGAGGCGGGTGAGGTCGTCGCGCTGGTTGATGAGGCTGTTTTCCCGCGCCCGCGCCTCGGCCACCTGGTGCTTGCGCCGCCCGCCGGTGAACACTTCCCACTGCGCGCCCAGCCCCAGCGTCCATCCGTCGGGCTGGGTCATGCCGCCTTTGTCGACGTTGAGGTACTCGGCGGTGGCGGCGGCCTGGGGGAGATAGCGGCCCTTGGCGGCCCGGACGTTCTGGCCGGCGGCGCTGATGCCCTTGTTGAGGGCGATCAGTTCCGGCCGCGCCTGCTCCGCCTCCACCAGGAGGTCTTCGAGCGACTCTTTGAGCGGGATAATTTCAATGGAACTGGCGAGCCGGAGGGGTTGGTCCTGGGGGACAGCGAGTATTCTGCGGAAGTTGACGAGGGCGAGCCGCTCGGCGTTTTTGGCGGCCACCCAGTTGGACTGGCGGGCGCTGACTTCGGTGCGCGCCCGCAACACCTCGAACTGGCTCACCAGCCCGACGTCGAACATCTGCTGGGTGTCGGCGAGGTGGCGCTCGAAGGTGACTACGCTTTCCTGTGCGACGCGGATTAAGGCGTGCGCGAGCAGCGCGTCGTAGTAGGCCTGCTTGGTCTGGTATTCGAGGTCGTTCAACTGTGCCTGCCGCTGCCATTCCTGGGATTCGGCGAGGAATCGTGACGCCCGGACGGCCGAGGCGATCTGGCCGCCGGCGTACAGTGTCTGTTTGATGTTCAACTGATCCCGGCGGAACGTGTTGCTGGGTTCGAGGCCGCTGCCCAGGATGCTCGAGAACGCGCCCAGGCCGCCCAATGGCGATTTGGCGCCTTCCACGTAGACGTAGCTCTCCTGTACACCCACCTGCGGGTACCGTTCGGCCCGCGCCTGGCCGGCCTGGGCGCGCGCGATGTCGACTTCGCTCTGGGTGAGGAGCACCTGCGGGTTCTGGCGCAGGGCCGTCTGGACGGCCTGGGGCAAGGTCAGTTCGAGGGCGTTGGGTGCGGCCTCCTCGGGGCCCTCGGTTTTCCAATACTGCTCGAGGTCGCGCAGGGTTTCCTCACGGAGTTCCTGGAGCGCCTGATCGTCCAGCAGGGGTGGTGCGAAGGGGGGTTCCGCGGGGGCCGGCGCCGCCGGTCCCGGCGCATCTTGGGCGGCAGTGGCGGCAACGATGAAAAACACTGAACCGGCAACCATGAGGAAGGTTGGCAGATGTCGCATTGAACGTAATCCTCGCTTTCCCAGTTCGCCATGCAGGGCGGCGCTATGGTGCGCAACATGATACGTTCGCGCCCAGAAACTTATCAAACTTCCCGCATTTTGGAACATTGCGGCGATTGTCCCGAAAGCCGCACAATGAGGTTGAAGGAGAACCCGGGAATGACGCCCAAGCAGCGTGTGCTGGCCGCGATCGAGCATCGCCAGCCCGACAGGGTCCCGATCCAGATCTACCTGACGCCGGAGATCGAGCAGCGGCTTAAACAGTACCTCAAAACGGACGACCTTCTGGCGGCGTTCGGTGTGGATTTTCGGGGAGTCGAGCCAGTCTATGCGGGCACGCCGGCGTCTATTCCCGGTGGCTGCGACAGCGTGGACGAATGGGGCGTCGGCTATAAGCGGGTGGAGTTCGGCGGTGGTGCGTACGAGGAAGCCGTTTACCTCCCGCTGGCGCAGATGCGGACGCTCGACGATGTCGAGGCGCACCCATGGCCCGATCCGGACCTTTATGATTATTCCACGATCAAGCAGCAGTGCGATGCGCAGGCGGAGTACGCGGTCTGCTGCGGGGGCGCGGGGATTCCCGACATCCTCAACGGGGTCAGCCGCGGGCGCGGGATGGAGCAGGTGGTTGTAGACATAGTCACGAAAGATCCTGTTGGGACGGCCATTATCGACAAGCGGTGCGATATCCTGTACGAGCGGTGCCGCAGGACGCTGGAGGCGGGCGAGGGCAAAATCGACATCCTGTGCCTGGGTGAGGATTGCGGCAACCAGGCGGGGCCGATGTTTCCGCCGGACGTGTTTGACTCGTTTTTCCGGCCGCGGCTCGAGCGCTTTTACGATCTCGCCCACAGGTTTGGCGCAAGAGCCATGATGCATTCGTGCGGCAACACGAGGAAACTGATGCCGCGATTCATTGACATGGGGCTGGACATCCTCGATGCGATGCAGCCCGAACCCCCGGGGATGATCCCCGAGGAAATCAAAGCGCAGCACGGGGACAAGCTGGTGTTCTGCGGCCTGATCAGCACGCAGAAGACACTGCCGTTCGGGTCCGAGCAGGCGTGCCGCGACGAGGCCCGGTGCCGAATCAGCGTCATGGGAAAAGGAGGGGGCTACATTTTCGCCCCGGCCCATTGCATCCAGCCGGATACGCCGCTCGAAAACATTTTCGCCATTTACGAAGTGGCGCTGGGTATGGCGCCGGGCACGTTCAAAGAACACGGGGCAGCTTAGTACACGGGTCCATAAATATGGCAACGTATAATACACAAAGCAAAAAATGGGGACTGACTCGATTTTCGGCAGTTTGAAAATCGTGTCTGTCCCCGCTTTTTGCGCGCTTTTTGCGGCATGAATACGTTAGCGAATTTATGAAGTGGCCCACGTAGCGTAACGTTGGGACGCCCCCCACAAAAGAGGCTGTCTCAGAATCAAATAGAACCCTGGGTGAATGCCTGGAATGCCGGAGGGATTCGATAAATGTCAGCCCAGGGTTGCTCCTGACCCGGTAGGGTCTGGAGCTACCCTGGGAATCCTGGCAAACCGACTCAACCCCGGAAGGGGTTGGAAATGAAAATGGTCGATTGTGAGACAGCCTCAAGAGCTGGAAGGCGTCCCAACATATGTTAAGATTACGGGTCAAAGAGGAGGTTTTGAAAATGCGGATGAGACTTCTTGTGATCCTATCGTTTTTGTTTTCGGCGGCGGCTTTCCTGCAAACCGCAGCGTGCGCGCAGCAGCCGGATCTTGTCCAGGGGAATTGGGAGGGGACATTCACAAAGGCAGAGTCGAGTCAGACTCCGGTCCGGGCGGAGATTATCGGCGAGGCTCGGGGGTACCGCGCCAATCTCTATGTCGGTGAAGTGACTGCGCCCGCTGCCCGGTGGATGCCGGCAACCGCCAAGGGGAAGAAGCTGGTTTTTTCAGCCGAGACAAATCTGCCGGCCGAACTGGGCGGCCGGTGCGAGGTCGAGATGACGATGGCAAACGGCGAGATCAAAGGCAAATTCACCGGCAAGGATTCGCCGGGATCGTTCAGGCTGACGCGCATCGAAAAGAAATCGCCGACGCTTGGCGCCAAACCGCCGGCGGGCGCGGTTGTCCTGTTAGACGGAACTAACTTGGACGCCTGGCGGCCGGCGGAAAGCCCGTGGAAGATTACGTCCGAGGGCGCCGTCGAGGTGGGGAAAGGCCCGCTGCGGACAAAACAGGAGTTCGGCGATGGGGAGTATCACATCGAGTTTCGCACGCCATACATGCCCGGCAAGAAGGGCCAGGCGCGGGGAAACAGCGGCGTATATCTGCTGGGGCGGTATGAGGTCCAGGTGCTGGACAGTTTCGGCCTCGAGACGCGGGACAACGAGTGCGGCGGCGTCTACAAAATTGCTACGCCAAAGGTGAACGCGTGCCTGCCGCCGCTCGAGTGGCAAACGTACGACATTGTCGTGCGGGCGCCAAAGTTCAATGCGCGGGGGGAGAAGATTCAGAACGCCGTCATCACCGTGAGGCACAACGGCATCCTGATTCATGACAATGTCGAGCTGCCGGGTATGACGGGCGGCAGCGTCAGCGACAAGGAAGCCGCAAAAGGCATCCTGTTCCTGCAGGACCACGGCAACAAGGTCCAGTACCGGAATATTTGGTACAGGCCGCAGTAGACGCGAAAAGCAGGGACAGACACGATTTTTAAACTGCCGAAAATGCGCCTCCAAACTACCGGAGGCGAGTCAGTCCCTGTTTTTCGCTAGTCCCTGTTCTTTGCTTAGAGGTTTTTGTCGAACCAGTCGGCCATTTTGGCTATTTCTTCGGCGATGGTTGGCCAGGGATGTGCGCCGCCGGGTTTAATGATGAGTTCGGCGGAGTCGCCGGCCTTTTTGAGCGCCTCGACGAGTTCCTCAGACTGCTGGAGAGGGACGAGGGGGTCGGCGTCGCCGTGGAATATGAGGAACGGCGGCAGGCCCGGTTTGATGTTGAAGACGGGTGACATTTTTCGCGCCGCCTCGTTGACTTCTTCCTCGGTCTTTCCCTTGATGCCACCGGTGAAGAACAAGGCGCCGATGCGGTCGTAGGACGGCAAGCCGTCGCCCCACTTGAGGAAATCGGCCGGCGGGAAGAATATGCCGGCGGCTTTGACCTGCTCTGCGGGTTCGGCGGTGACGACGGTGAGCGTGGCGAGATGGCCGCCCGCGGAAGCGCCGGTGATGCCCAGCCGCTGCGGGTCAACGCCGTAGTCTTTTGCGTGCTCTTTGACCCACTTAATGCCCTGCTTGAGATGCTGCACCATCTCTCCGCCGGTGAACTTCGAGATCGAGCCGGGCCGGATGGCAAACACGACATACCCGCGGCCGCAGAACACGTCGTACATCCCGGCCTTCCGGTGATCTTCGATTTTCCCGCGGTCGGAGAACCAGTATCCGCTGACGACGTCGATGATGCCGAGGCCGTTTGGGGCGCCGGCGGGGGTGAAGATGTCCATGACGAGCCCGACGCCTTCGGTTTCGTAGTAGACGATGTTTTCGGCCTGTTTGTAGGGTTTTTCCTGGGCGAGGGCGAACCCGAAACAGAACAGAAGACAGATAACAACGGCAAGCCGCGTTTTCATAATGCACTCCTTTCGTTCAGGGGGGCCATTATGCGGGAAGGGCTGGTGCGTGTTCCACCGGGCCGGCGGCGGGTGTGGTCCTTGCCTTCCCGGGCGGTGTGATATACGATATTCGGCGGCGGAGACGCCGACGCACAGCGCGAGGGGACCATCGAGCATGAACCTTGAGCAGGCCGAGCGGGATTTCTTGGACACGGCGCGCCTTTTCCAGGAAGAGAAGTATGAGGATGCGCTGGTTTTTCTGGACCAGTTGATCCCGGCGTTTCCCAACAGCATCAAGCTGGTCCAGATGCGTGCCCAGCACCTAATCGCGCTGAACCGGCGGGACGAGGCCGTGGAAGCGTGCGACGCGGTCTTGGCGCGGATCGACCAGGCCCGCACCGATGCCGGCGTTCTGGCGGATTTCCTGAGCGGGGAGCAGAAGTCTGAGCTCGAAGGGCTTCTCGATAGCCAGCAGGTCCTGACGCAGCACCTGAAAAAGACCGTCGCCGCGAAGGAGTCGGAGGAGGAGGAGACGGCGCAACTCAAGAAGGCGGTGGTTTCTCTGCGGCACGAGTTGCAGGTGCTGCGGGCCATGGCGGAGGACACGGCTTCTTCGGAGGAGGCTTTGGCATCGCAGGTGGAGCAAATGCGTGCCGATGCCAAGGCAAAAGCGGAGGCATTGGAAGAGGCCCACTCGAAGATTGACGCGCTGCGCGGCGAGCTATCCCAGCGCGAGTCGGAAATCGCCACGGCGGAAAAAAAGAATGCGGAACAGGCCCAGGCCCTGTCCGCGCTTCAGGGCCAGATCGATGTATCGAAAGCGCAGGCGGCGGGGGCGACGTCTTCCGAGCAAAAACTGGCGGCGGAGTTGGCGCAACTTCGCGCGGACGAGCGGCAGAAGTCGGAGGCGCTCGAGAAGGCGCGGGGTGAACTCGATAGCCTGAAAAAGACGCTGGCAGACCGCGAGGCGGCCGTGGCGGAGGCGCAACGTCACGCCGCGGATAGGGAAAAGGTCCTGGAGGGTTTGCAGCGCGAGCTGGGCACGCTGCAGGAGAAGGCGCGTGGCGCGGAGGCTGGCGAGCAGCGGCTTGTGGACGAGCTGGCGCAGGTGCAGAGGGACCAGCAGGAGAAATCCCAGGCGCTGGCGGATGCGCGGGCGGAATCCGAGGCGCTTCGGGAGTCGCTCGTGCAGCGGGAGGCGGCCATTGCGCAGGCGGAGAAGACGAACGCGGAGCGCGAAAAAGTTGTCAAAGAACTGCGGGGAGAACTGGACCAGTTCAAGGCGCAGACGGCGCAGGCGTCGGCCACCGAGAAACAGTTGCTGGCGCAGGTCGAGGAAGTCCGCGCCAACGAGCGCGCGAAAGCGCAGGACCTCGAGAACGCGCGCGCCCAGTTGGAATCGCTTCGCGGCCAGCTTGCAGACCGGGAGGCGGCGATAGCGGCGGCTGCGCGGACAAGCGAGGAGAAACAGCAGGCGGTCGCAGTGCTACAGCAGGAACTCGAGGGCGTCAGGCGGAAGGCGGCGGCCGCGGCGGATTCGGAGAAGTCGCTGGTTGTGGAAGTCGAGGAAGCCAGGGCGCGGGAGAAGGCGAGGATCGATGCGCTGGACAAGGCGCGGCTCGAGTTGGAATCGCTCGAGGCGACGCTGCATGAGCGGGACGCGGCCATCGAAAGCGCGCAACAAAGCTCGACAAAGAACCGCGGCGTCCTGGCGAAACTTCAGCGCGAGCGGGATGAACTGGCGCAGCGGGCGCAGCACGCCCTGAATTCCGAGCAGCAACTGCAGTCGGAAGTGGAACAGTTGCGGGCGGACCATTCGTCGAAATCGCGGACGCTCGAGGACACGCGGGCGGAGCTGGATCAGTTGCGCGGGGCGTTGACAACACGGAAGGAGGCGGTGGCATCGGCCGCGCAGAAGCGGTCTGAACAGGAAAAAATCACGAAGGCGCTGAAAGACGAACTCGAGTCGTTGCGGTCGAAAGCGAATACGGCGGTGACGTCGGAGCAGGCGCTCCTGGCGGAACTGGACCAGCTTAAGACCAATGAGGCGGCCCGGACGTACGCGCTCGAGGAGGCGCGCCGTCAACTGCAATCGCTCCAAGACACACTGAACCAGCGGGAGGGCGCGATCGCGGAGATTTCGCGGAGCCGGGAGGAACAGGGGCAGGCCGCGGCGGCGATGCAGCAGGAAATCAAAGAACTGCAGTCACGCAGCAACGAGGCGGCGGTGTTCGAGAAGAACCTCATGGACGAGGTGGAGCAACTGCGGTCGAACGAGGGCGCCAAGTCCAAGTTGCTCGATGAAGCGCGAACCGAACTCGATTCGCTTAAGAACCGGTTGACTGCGCGCGAGACCGATATGGCCGCGGCCGAAAAAAGCCGCGTCAAACAGGAAAAACGGATTGCGTCGTTGCAGGCGGAACTGGCGTCGTTGCGGGGGCAGGCCAGTAATGCCTCGTCTTCCGAGGAATCGCTTCTTACGGAACTCACCCAGCTCCGCGACGGGGAGACGCAGAAGTCGCGCGAACTTGAAACAGCGCGCGCGGAACTTGAGTCTTTGAAGCAGACACTCCAGGAGCAGGAGAAGGCGGTGCTCGAGGCCCGGGGCGCCCAGGCGGAACATGAGAAGAAAGTGGCGGCGATGCTGGCCGAACTCGAAAAGATGCGGTCGGTGGCGGGGGACACCCAGGGGAAAGAAGAAAAACTGACGGGCGAACTCCAGGCGCTGCAGTCGGCGGAGGCGGCCAAATCGAGCCAACTCGAAGACGCGCGACGCGAGCTTGAGAGGCTTCAGAAGACGCTGAGCGAGCGCGACGTGACGGAGGCAGACGAACTTGCGGCCGTCCGGGCGAAAGCGTCGGAATCCGAGCAGGCGCTTTTATCGCAGCTCGAGCAGGCGCGGGCGGAGGAGTTGGAAAAAGAGGAGGCGCTCAGGCAGGCGCAGTCGGAGTTGGAATCGCTCCGGAAGTCGCTCGAGGATAAAGAGTCGAACATGGCGGGCGCGCAGCACGAGCAGGCCCAGAGCGAAGAGTCGCTGCGCGCGCTGCAACAGGAACTCGAGGCGGTGCGGGTACTGGAAGGGGTGCCTACCGAGGCTGAGAGAAAACTGGCCGCGCAAGTGCGCGTGTTGCAGGACGCGCAGACGGCCAAGGCCAAGAAACTCGAACAGGCTCAGACCGAACTCCTGGCACTCGAAAAGCAGTTGAGAAAAGCCGAGTCGGCGGCCCCGTACGCGCCGTCGAAAGGAATGCCGACGTGGGTGGCCCCGGTAGCGGTTATGGCGGTGCTGATGGCCGCCGTATTGGGAGGGGCAGCCTATTTTGTCTTTCGGCCGAAACCGCCCGCGGCGACGGGGCGGCCCGCGGACGGCGCGCAACCGGTTGTTGCGCAAACACCAGGCACGGGCGCGGTGGCCCCGGCCGTGGCTATGCCCGAACCGGAACCGCAGGGGGCGCGCACACTCGAGTTTCCGGGAGGCCGGTCGATAGGCGTTTTGCATTTCAGGCCGTGGGATGGCACGCAATGGAAACAGGCGGGATCGGCAAAAGGAGCCGTAACTGTGCCCGCCAACACGGCGGTCAAGCTCGTGATGGGTCAGAACGTGCGAAAAGACCTGGCGCCGCTCGAGGAACTCGATCCGAGGGCGCTCCACACGCTCGTCGTAATCGGCAACGATCTGACGGACGACTTGCTGGCGCCGGTCGAACATCTCACGGGCCTGCAGTCGCTCGAGGTGATGTCGGCCTCTCTCAGTTCGGCCGCATTGGAACATCTGCGGCCGCTTGTTATGCTTGAAGAGTTAAGCTTGGACAGCATCCGGCTGGACGGCAACGCGCTGGAGGTTTTGAACAATTTCCCGCGGCTGCGGTCGCTTGGCCTCCACGGCACTTCCGTGAGCAACGCGGCCGCCGTGACCATCAAGCGGATGGGCAGGTTGCGCCGGCTGGACGTCCGGGGCGCGACGGTGTCCCCGCAGGCGATCGTGTTGTTCAAGACGGATATGCCGGACTGTGAACTGGTCCAGTAAATAGCTGACAAAAAAGGTCTTGGCAACCACTATTCAACGTGTTACAATGTGGCGGTTGCACGTGGAGGCTAACGTATGCCGACGTATGAATATCATGCGATTCGGGCGGAAGGAGATGAAGAGAAGTCATTTGTCGGAGGCGTAATCATAGCGAAATCCCGGCGCGACGCCAAGGAGAAGTTGCGCCAGAAAGGCCTGAAAGCCACCATGCTCAAGCAGGCCCGCGGGCTGATGGCCCTGTTGAAGTGGTTCGACGCCGATATTCGGTAGCAATTGTACATAATTGCGCCGACTGAGGGAGGGGAGGCCGAGTTAGCTGCCCCGGATGCTAAAGGGAGGAGGCACCGGGGCGGCTGCTTTTTTATCATGCGGCGAGGTCTGTTCCACCGCGTGTTTCACCCGCCAAAAAAGCCGGAATTGAACGGGGTTTCTTAGTTTATTATCATATTTCCAAATCACGGGAGGGTTTGTGTTGGAATACCGGGTAGAGCGAGACACGTTGGGCGAGGTGGAAGTCCCTGCGGGCATGTATTACGGTGCGCAGACGGCCCGTGCGCTGGCGAATTTCAAGATCGGCAGTGAGCGGGTACCGCGGGAGTTTATCCGGGCCCTTGGCGCGGTGAAGAAGGCGGCGGCTATCGTAAACTGCGAGCAGGGCCTGCTGCCCGTGCACCTGTGCGAAGCGATCTGCAAGGCGGCCGACGAGGTCATCGAAGGGAAGCTGGACGACCATTTCCCGCTGGTGATCTGGCAGTCGGGCAGCGGCACCCAAACCAACATGAACGCCAACGAGGTCATCTCGAACCGCGCCATTCAACTGCTTGGAGGCGAGTTGGGGTCGAAAACGCCGGTCCATCCCAACGACCACGTCAACATGTCGCAGTCCACCAACGACGTGTTCCCGACGGCGATGAACGTGGCGGCCGTCGAACAGATCCACCGGAGGCTGATCCCGGCCCTAAGGGGCCTCTACGAAGCGCTGGTGGTCAAAGCCGACGCCTTTGACTCGATTGTGAAGATCGGGCGGACGCACCTGATGGACGCCACGCCGCTGACGCTGGGCCAGGAGTTCTCGGGCTATGCGCAGCAAATCAACAACGGGCTCGAACGGGTGGTGCTGACGCTTCCGCGGCTGTCGGAACTGGCGTTGGGCGGGACGGCGGTCGGGACGGGCCTGAACACGAAACGCAACTACGCGTCGCGCGTGGCCAAACAGGTCGGCGACATCATCGGCCTGCCGTTTCGGTCCGCGCCCAACAAGTTCGAGGCGCTGGCGGCGCACGACGCCGTGGTGATGACGTCGGGCGCGTTGCGCGTCATGGCGTGCAGCCTGGTCAAGATCGCCAACGACATCCGGTGGCTGGCGAGCGGGCCGAGGTGCGGGATTGGCGAGCTCGAGTTGCCGGAGAACGAGCCGGGCTCGTCGATCATGCCGGGGAAAGTCAACCCCAGCCAATCCGAAGCGGTCATGATGGTGGCGGCCCACGTGATCGGCAACGACGCCACGATAGCGCTGGCGGGGTGTTCGGGCAATTTTGAGCTGAACGTGTTCAAGCCGGTCATCATGTACAACATCCTGCAATCGGTGCGGCTGCTTTCAGACGTGGTGGTCTCGTTCACGGAGAACGCGGTCACCGGGATCAAGCCGAACCTCGACCGGATCAAGGCGCACGTCGAGAATTCGCTGATGCTCGTCACGGCGCTGAACCGCCACATCGGCTATGACATGGCCGCGAAGATTGCGCGCGCCGCCCATCAAAACGGCACGACGCTCCTCGAGGAGGCGGTGGCACTCGGGGTGTTGTCCGAGGAAGAGTTCCGGAAGCTGGCGGATCCCGGCCGGATGATCGGTCCCGCCGACTGACTGCGCATGAAGCTGCTATGAAAGAAACCAAGTTGCACTCGCATAACCGCCCGAACAGGAAGGTTTTTTGAATTCATGTCGACGCAGAAACCGTTTGACCGCACCCTGGTAACCAGCGCCCTGCCGTATGCCAACGGCCACATCCATTTGGGCCATATCGCGGGCTCGTATCTGCCGCCGGACATCTACGTCCGGTTCAAGCGGCTTAGGGGCGAGCGCGTGCTGTTCGTGGGCGGGTCGGACGAATATGGCGTGCCCATTACGCTGAGCGCGCTGAAGGAAGGCGTGACGCCCACCGAAATCATTGACCGATACCACGCCGCCAATGAAAAAGCGTTCGCCGATATCGGCATCTCGTATGACATCTATGGGCGTACCTCGTGGCCGCTTCACACTGAAACGACGCAGGCGTTTTTCCGCAAGCTTTACGAAAAAGGCCACCTCGAAAAACAGGTCATGAAACTCTGGTATTCGAAGCAGAGCGACCGGTTCCTGCCGGACCGGTACGTGAAAGGGACCTGCCCGAAGTGCGGTTACACCGATGCCAGCGGCGACGAATGCGAGAATTGCGGCGCCCAGTATGCTTCCGAGGACCTCGTCGCGCCGCGGGCCAACATCCCCGGCGACACATCAACCCCGGTGCTGCGGGACTCGGCCCACTGGTTCCTCCGCCTGCAGGATTTCGCACCGCAGATTAAGACGTGGCTCGACGGCCATCCCGAGTGGCGGCCCAACGTCCGCGGGATCGCTTACGGCTGGGTATCGGACCTGCGGGCGCGATGCATCACGCGCGACACCGATTGGGGCGTGCCCATCCCGCTGGACGACCCGGACACGAAAAGCAAGCGCCTGTACGTCTGGTTTGACAACGTGATCGGCTATGTTACCAACACCCGCAAGTGGGGTGAACTGGCGCTGGGCGACCCAGACGAGTGGAAACAATGGTGGAAAAACCCCTCGAGCCGGCTCATCCATTTCATGGGCAAGGACAACGTGCCGTTCCACGCGGTGATCTTCCCCGCGATGCTGATCGGGCAGGAAGACTACGTGCTTGCCGACAACGTCGTGGCGAACGAATACCTCAACGTGTACAACCGCGAGCTCGGCAAGGCCGAAAAAGGCTCGAAGTCGCGCGGCAACATGATCAGCGTGAAATGGATTGTGTCGAAACTTCCCGCGGACGTCGTGAGATACTATCTGTGCGCGAACGCACCCGAGACGCGCGACGCCAGTTTCGATTGGGACGAACTGATCGCCCGGTACAACGGCGAGTTGTGCGACGTGGTGGGTAACTTCGTTCACCGCTGCCTCACGATGGCCGTGAAGAACTTCGATCACAAAGTGCCGAACCACGGCCCGCTCGACGACGAAGACCGCGCCATGCTCGAGTTCCTGCCGCAACAGGTCGATTCCGTGGCCGACGCCATCGAGAACTTCCGGTTCCGCCTGGCCATCGAACGGTACATCGAGACGGGCCGCCGCGCCAACCAGTATTTCGACACCAAAGCCCCCTGGGTGACCCGGAAAACGGATATGGAGCGGACCGCAACGACCCTCTACGTGTGCTGCCAGGTCGTCAAGACGCTGTGCACCCTCACCGCGCCGTTCCTGCCCGGCGGCGCCGAAAAGCTCTCGGGCATTTTGAACGTGGCGCTGCCAAAGAACGGCCCCGCAGGCGGGCCCGACGCCTGGGAAGACGCAAAACGCGAATTCCCCGCCGGAACGCCCATCAACGACCCCGTCGTCCTGTTCCCCAAACTGGACAAAGACGTCATCGCCGACCTCGCCGACCAACACGCCCGCGGAGAAGCTTTCTAGTAGGCGCGGCACGGACTGACACGGACCCGGCTTCGCTGCTGGCGCAGCTACGCCGTGGCAAGCTTGGGCTTTTCCCAGCACACCCGGCTTCGCTGCTGGCGCAGCTACGCCGTGGCAAGCTTGGGCTTTTCCCAGCGCGGCGGAGCCCCTACGTTGTCATTCCGAGGAGCGCTGGCCACTGACTTCGCCTTTGGAACCCAATCTTTTCCCAGCGCGACGTGGGAATCCCCTGGGTATTATTGCAGGCGTGGGTTAAGTCTAAGAATGATCGGGAAGCTGCCGGTTGAACCGAGGAGATCCTCACGCCTGCCCAGATGTCAGCCGTCTAAGAACGCCGCGGTCTCTGGCTGGGCGGGCTCAGGATGACAAGCTTTGGGGCAGGCTCAGCATAACAGGTTTTGATTTTGGTTTTCTTCAACTTTTGGCGGGGTGGATTGGATCTCATGGTGGCGGGTTACTCCTTGCGGCGGCGCGTTGTTTGGCACGGATGGTTTTGCGGAGTCGCGCGGTCCAGTTGTTGGTGAAGATTTCATCAGCGAGAGATGCTTGCCGCCATTGCTCGAGCGCGTCGGTTTCGTGGTTGTCGTTGGCCAGCATGACGGCGCGAGTAATGGCTTTGCGGGCCGTGTGTTGGGCGTTCTGTTGGCGTTGTCGTGCGGCTTCTTTTTCGTCGGGTGGGATGTACTCGAACTGGTCGGGATCGGGGCCGGGCTTGGTGGAGCGCATCCATCTTCGACGGTCCTGGTAGAAGTCCCAGGTGTTCTCGGCGGGTGCGCCTTTTGTGAGAAACACGAGGTACTTGCGGAGTTCAGCGCCGATCCGCGATATCGCGGTGATGTGCGGCCGGACTTGCTCGTGGCTGAACGAGTATTTGTCGGACTCCGCCCGCGTTTCAGAGACAACGTTGGCGTTGCGCATCTAACCGGCATCGGCCGGTGGGATGGTTGAAGCCGAGTTCGCAGGGGGTGCCGTCGATAAAGCGTGCGCCGCAGATGCGACGTCCGAGCCGGGATTCGGCGGCGTTGACGACGTCGAGCCAGGCGTCGTCCCAAGAGTGGGCAGCGGGAGTACCTAACGTAGTGAGTGCGGAGTTCTGAGTGCGAAGTTGTGAGTTCTCCGGAGGCCGGTCGGGAGAAGTGGCGGACTCGGGGGTGGCGGGGAGTTGCTCCGGAGGGCAGGAGCGGAGAAGATCAACCAGATCGTCGAACGTCGTTTTCATCGTCTTGTCCCTTTCATATGCCTCTGTTTTATATAGCTTGAGTTGGTGCCGTTTTTGGGGTCGGAAAGGGGTGGGAGAAGAGGTGGAAATTGGTGGAACAAGGGGGAATTGGTTGACAAAAATAGGGTGGATTGGTGTAATAGGTGCGTATAGTGCTGGCAAAATGAGGCAAAAAAACTTCTTGGAGAGGGGTCAAGAATGAAGGATTTTGGGCGATGACCAAAAGTGAAAAGTGAGAAAAGCAGATTGGAGTCCGGAGACCGGAGACTAGAGGAAAAGCCTGGAGAGACGGAGGCTGGAGGAGGAAAGGTTTCTCAGCCACAAAAGAACGCAAGGAAACGCAAAGGGGGATATTTGGAAGCGCAAAGGACGTAAGGGCCGAAAGGGACATAAGGCGCGCAAGGGCGTGGGTTAGGCGGGGTGGTCCGTGGGCGGGCGGGGATGTGTGGGGTGGCCGAAATTCGTAGTCTGTCCCGGAATTGCTCGGAATTGCTCAGGAGAATCTTTGGCTTGGGATGCTGTGGATTATCCGTCATGAATCAAGAACTCCTTCCGGACTTCCGCTTGAATGTCATTGCGAAGCAACTATTGCAGAATCTGCGCCAATTGTAAAGCTGTATGGAGTGCGGGCAGCTTGCTGCCGCTTTATTTTGCCCAAGCTTGCTTGGGCATTACTGGACAGCAAGCTGTCCAGAAGAAAAGCGGCAGCAAGCTGCCCGCACTCCATATAGCCCCGCTCACACTTCGCGGTTGACAAAAGTTAACAGGCGCTTTATACTTCATTTATGAACAAATCGCTTAATTCGCCGGCTATCAATGAAGCGATGCGGCGGCTGGGGTTGTACCCCGCGGAAGTTGCCAGGCAGGTAGGGGTATCGCGGCCGGCGGTTACGAAATGGTTCAGCGGTAAGGATTTTCCGCGGGCGGATAAGCTTCTCAAGCTGGGGCTGCTGTTGCGGTTGTCGTTTCGGGAACTGGTGGTGGAAGAACAAGACAGGCTGGCGCCGGTGGTTGCGTTCCGGCGCAAGGCACGGCGGAAAACGACCGGCGTGGACCTCGATGCGGCGCGCCGGATGGGCAACCTGCTTCGCACACTGGCGCCCCGTCTGCCGTTCGACAAGTTTTCCCGGCCTCCGACGTTGAAGAACCCGGTTTGCGACTACGGGTATTTGCAGCAAGTGTCGCTCAATTTGCGCGCGGACGTTGGGGTGCCGCCGGATACGCCTCTGCAACTGACGAGTTTTGTGCACCATTTCAAGGCGCTTCAGGCGGTGTTGATTCCGGTTCCGTGGGGACACAAGGACCGCCACGAGAATGCCGTCCACATCTATTTGCCGGATTCGATGACCACCTGGATCTACCTGAACGTCGACAGCAATATGCTGGATTTCAACTTCTGGATGGCCCATGAACTGGCGCATGCGTACGCGCCGGATCTGCGGGACGACGCCGGCGAGGATTTCGCCGACGCATTCGCACAGGCGCTGCTCTTCCCCGAGGTTTCGGCTGAGGACGCGTACGGCGAAATTATGCGCGGACGGAGCGTTGGCGGGCGAATCAACCGCATCAAGGAATTCGCCAAGGGATACGCCATTTCGCCAACAACAGTCGCCATGGCCGTAGACGATTACGCCCGGGCGCACGACCTCGAGCCGCTCGGCGTCGGTTCTGCCATCCATGCGGCCTCGACCAATTTCTGCAAGAAGTACCCTTCTATTGCGCAGATGATTTTCGGCCCTATTGCGCCCACGCCAACCGATCTTATCTGGGCAACGCGCGACATTTTCCAAAGTCCGTTCTTCGACGCGCTCCAGCAACACGTCCGCGAGGCCGGCGTTAACGCGGCTTTCATCCAAAACATTCTGAATCTTCCTCTCGCGGACGCGCGCGGCCTGCTCGCGGAGCTGGTGAATGGATGGATACTTCCGCAACGCCAGGAGATAGGGTGATGAGGTTAATCTGTTGGGGGTTGGTGTTGATGGTAGGGGCAACGTGTGTGGGTTGGGCGGCGGACGGAAAAAGCGTTTTTTCGTCAGCGGGGGACCCGCTGGCGAGTCGGTTTGCGAATCCGCCGGCGGCGGCGCGGATTTTGAAGATGACGCACGTGTATCCGGACGGGCCCGCGGAGCAGGAGGCGTTTCAGGCGAAACTGGTTGCGCAGGGGTTTGGGGGGATGGTGACGAACGTGTCGTTCCATGGGTACATCGAGGACCCTGCGAAATGGGAGTCGTTCACGCGGTGGGTTGGCATGGCGAAAGACGCCGGGTTGGCGCTGTGGTTGTATGACGAGCACGGGTATCCGTCGGGCGCGGCGTTCGGGATCACGCTGCGCGATCACCCCGAGTGGGAGGCGTGGGGCTTGTACGAGACCGGCGCGCGAACATCCGGCGGGCCGGTCTCGCTGGATCTGCCGCCGGGCGTGCTGGTGCGGGCCGTTGCGTTTCCCCTACGCGACGACCAAACCGGCGCGGGCGAGACGACCGCGCCTACTCCTGCGCTGGATCTCGGGGGCGCGGTGGATCTTGCCGCCAATGTCCGCGACGGCAAGTTAACATGGGAGGCGCCGGCGGGCGAGTGGTACGTGATGTTGCTCACGCAAGGGCCGCTGTACGAAGGGACGCACGCGCAACTGAGTCTCGCCGACAAGCTGCCGTACATCAACCTGCTCATGCCGGAACCCACGGCACGGTTTCTCGAGGTCACGCATGACGCCTACGCGGCGCATCTGCGCGGCAGCCGCGGCGACGGCCAGGACGACCGCGACTTGGGACGGTATTTCATCTCGACGTTCACTGACGAGCCGTCGCTGATGAGTATGTTCCTCAAGAAGCAGCCTTACCGGATTCTGCCGTGGTCGCCGAACCTGCCGGTCGAGTTCGAGAAACGGCGCGGATACCCGCTCGCTCCGGTAATCCCCGCGTTGTTCGAAGACGCCGTGCCAAGCAAGCAAGCGCGCTACGACTTCTGGCTGACCGTGGGCGAACTGGTCTCGGAAAACTTTTTCGGCCAAATCCAGGACTGGTGTCGCAAGCATAACGTGTTGTCCGGCGGCCATCCCCTTTACGAGGAGCCGCTGCTGACGCACGTGCCGCTGTATGGCGACTTTTTCCGGTGCGCGCGCCGACTCGATGCGCCGAGCATTGACTGCCTCACGAGCATCCCGCGCGACGTGCCCTGGTACATCGCGAGGCTGATCAGCAGCGCCGCCGAACTCGAAGGGCGGACCGTGACGATGTGCGAGACGTCCGACCACGTCCAGCGGTACCGTGCTAAAGGCGACGACCGGCCCGTCCGGCCCGTCTCCGAAGACGAGATACGCGGCACCTGCAACCGCCTCATCGCGAACGGCATTACGACCATCACGAGCTACTACTCGTTCGCGGGGCTCGACGACGATCAGCTACAACGCCTGAACACGTGGATCGGCCGGTGCACGACCATGCTCGAGGGCGGGCAACAGATTGCGGATATCGCGCTCGTGTATCCGATCGAGACGCTGTGGCCGCGGTTCACCCCGGCCCACCACATGACCGAGGATTCGCCGTACGAGGCGCGCAAAGTTGAGCGCGTGTACCGCGCCGCGTCCGAGAGTCTGTATCGCGCTGGCCGCGACTTCACCTACATCGATAGCCGAACCTTGTGCGAAGGCTCGATCGAGAACGGCGCGCTGAACTTCAATGGCCGGAGTTGGCGCGTCATTGTCCTGCCGTGCGCCGATACGTTGCCGATGAAGGCCTGGGAGAACCTCGAGGCGTTCCACCGGACCGGCGGCATAGTGATAGCCCTGGCGGACCTGCCCGCAAACAGCGAGACCGAGTTTCCCTCGCCGCGCGTCCAAGAAATTGGTCGCACGCTGTTCCAGGGCGAGCTCAAGTACGCCGCCAGCCCCGCGGGCGGCGTTGGCATTTTCCTGCCGCTGGGCAGCGTGGCGATGTTTCCATCCATCCTCGACGCACTCATCGCGCCGGACGTGCGCGTGTCGGGACAAAACAGCCCGATCCGATACACCCACCGGCGCGTGGACGGGCATGAGGTCTTCTTCCTGATCAACGACAGCGAAACAGCGTGGCAAGGCAGCGTATCACTCTGCGCGACGGGTCAAGGGGAAAGATGGGACCCTGAGACGGGCAGCGTCAGCACCGTCGAGTCGTCGGACAATATCGCTGTTCAACTCAGCCCATACGGAGCAGCGTTCTTCCGCTTCACACAAGCCCGCCCGCCCGAACGGCTCAAAGCCGCCGCCGCGCCAGCCACTCCGTCACGCATTGAGTTGCCCGGAGTCGAGCCCACCGCAGCCCACGCCCAATACCTTGATGCCACGGTCACGCCCATTGCGAAAAAGCGGGTACAGCCACCTTCCCAACTGCCGGAAGGTGGCAGTCCCCGTTTTTTCGGCGACATTGTTGAATTTACGGTTAGCCGTATCGAAGTTGCATTAACCGAACCAACGTCATAAGCATGGACGTTACACTTGTACAGCCTTATGACCCCGCGTGGCCTAGGCAGTTCCAGCAAGTCAAGACGTTTCTGGAATCGGGTCTGCTGGATGTCGCCTGCGAGATCCAGCACGTCGGCAGCACGTCCGTTCCGGGCATGGTGGCGAAACCTATTATCGACCTCGACATTATGACGTCGCCGGGCGCTTTTCCAACCATCAAAGCGCGCCTGGAAACACTCGGCTACGTCCATCTGGGCGATCTCGGTCTGCCCGGCCGCGAGGCGTTCGAGCTCATGGACGCGGTAGCGAATGCGCGCCTGCCCGAACACCACCTCTACGTCTGCGAGGAGGGCGCATACGAGTTGCGCAAGCACCTTGCGTTTCGTGACTTCATGCGTGAACACACGGAGTGGCGCGACCGGCTCAATCGCCTCAAGCTGGACCTGTGCATAAACCGTAACAACGACCGCCAAGCCTATATCGACGGCAAATCAGAATTCGTCGCGCAAATCACGCAGCTCGTCATGTCCGACCAGAGCCAATAGGCACCGTTATGGTGCGGAGGCGGGCCGGAAATGGGTTCCCAGATCTTCGTTTTATTCGTGTTGCCCGTAGCCGAGGGCGTTGAGCTGGTCAATGGCTTCTTGAGGCAGATCTTTTGCCGGAGACCTTTTTGCCTCGTTGCCGCTGTACCAGATGCGGAGCGTGGGCATGGCCGCCGCTGGGGCCGGCGTTGCGGGTTCTTGGATGCGGGCTTCGCGTTCCTGCGCCCCCAAGGCAATGCGGAATTCATTGACGGGCTTGGGTTCCCCTTGGGCAGTGAATGGATCTGCGCTGGTCAATTGAACATATACACGGGCGTCTGGCGAGGCTGTCCGAATGACGAGGAGTTCAGCTTTCAGCGTTTTGGACAGTTCTATGGAACCTTCGGCGGCGCTGGACATGATTTTGAGATTTTGAAGGGGCCGGCGTTGCGCGGAGAGGATCGAGTCGAACCGGTCGTCGGTGGTTAACGTGATATTTCCCTTCCAGGGGGCACCATCATTGGCGAGCGCGACATGCCATCCGGCTGACGGCTCGAAGAAGTGGTCGAGGCGACTCTTCAGGGAATCGGCGACGGCCGGAGCCGAATCAATAGCGTTGTGGGCTTCGGCGGGGTCCTCGCGCAGGTTGTAAAGCTCACGCTTGCCCGTACGGAAGTTTTCGATGTAGGTTGCCTCGAGCGTGCGAACGGAAGTGAAGCTCAACCTTTGAATGTACGTTTCGGAGACGGGTTCGCGGGCGCCGACCAGCAAAGGACACAGGCTGTGTCCGTCCAATGAGGCGGGACGGGCGATGCCGGCCACCTCGAGCACCGTCGGCGTCACGTCGGCGAGTTCCAGCAGGCCCTTGACGCGGCGTCCGCCAAACTTCCCGCCCGGGAATTTGATGAGCAGGGGGATTTGGCAAGACTCATTGTAGACGTCGTGATGCATATATGCGCCGTGTTCCCCCAGGGCTTCGCCGTGGTCGGCTGTGACGATGATAAGGGCACGATCGTACAGGTCTTGTTCGCGAAGCCAGTTGAACAGGTCACCCAATGCATCGTCGACGTAGCGGACACAATCGTCATAGCAGGCTGCCAGATGCTCGCGCTCTTCTGGCGTGATGGTCAGGAGGCCATCATTGTTGGCAGCCAGAAAGGAAGTAAATTGGGGCGTCTGCATGCCGGGCCGCTGATAATCGGGAGTGGGGCGGATGTCTTTTGAGAAAAAGCGGTATTGCGGGTCGGGAGGGTCGTACAGGTGCGCTGGATCGCCTGAAGACCGACTGTGGATGTCGTAATTGTGCAGGAACAGGAAAAATGGCGAACGACGTTCGCGCACCCAATCCTCGGCTATTGCGATCGTTTGAAAGGCGTTGCGGAAATCGGCGGAGACATCATATGCGTCGAACCCGCGGGCGAATCCACGCCACGGCAGCAGCCACCAGCGATGGCCTGTGAAACCGGCCGTGGCGTAACCGCCTTCCGTCAGCAGCGATGCCAGAGTCGGAACCGAATCAGCGAGGTTGGCGTTGCCATTAACGCCGTGGTTCTTGGGGTGAAGGCCGGTGAGCATAGTCATGTGGGCGCTGAGGGTCCAAGGTTCCGGCGTATAGACGTTTTCAAACAGAACAGCTTCTTTCGCAAGCGCGTCGAGATGGGGCGTGGTCGATCGCCCATAGCCCGAACATGAGAGGCGGTCCGCCCGCAGCGTGTCACATGAGATGAGAATGATCGGGCATAACTCCGCCGTCTTCTCCGAGGTGTACACCATGGGATTGCCCCAGAAGGCATAGTCGCCCTTCGCGTCGGCGCGGTTGTCGACCGAAAAGGTTATGTCCACTGCCTGTCCAGCGAACTCGCCCAAATCATAGGCCGCACGGATCCATGCGCGATGAGCGGGCTCTTGGCATGGATCGAGCACGCAGTCCAGAAGCGACTTTGTTGTTCCCTTGGCATCTTTGAGTGTCGCTGTGAACCGGACTCCGTCTGAAGCGGATTCGCGCCAAGCGCGTTCTCCCAATCCGATGTGAAACTCGAGCGTGGCGTCGGCCGGCACTTGGACATGCCAGGGAGACTGGGTTCCAAACAGGGCCGGGTGCGTCACATTCGCAATCGTAACGGACGGGACCTGCAGCGGCGGCACCGCCGCCAATTCAGCCTGCTTGATGTCTGCGGCGGCGGCCACGTCAGAGGGAAAAAGCGTCAGGCGGTGGACCTCGCCCCACCAGGTGTCCGACACGAGTTGCGTCAGCGGAAACACATAGGTATGAAACTCCGAATCGGGCAGGATGGGTATGGATACCCCAGGATTTTTGGCATATTCCGGCTCGAGGCTGCCGGTCCACGTCAGGGTGGCGCGGCTACCGCCGCTCACACGCATCGTCACACGGAACTCGTTGCAGGTTTCCGCGGACACTGCGGCATCCACAAAACAGCCGGGCCGCTCTTTCTTCGCTTCGACGTGGACTACGTCGTCCGCAACAGCTAGGTTTGTTTGGCCCACCGCGCGCCATGCATCGTGGCGCAGCGATAATGGTTGAGATAAAGTATGTCCCGCACGCGTCGCCCGCTCCACGAAACGTACAGGGGCGGCGCCTGCCGTCTTGGCAGGCGCAAGCAAACCCGCTGCGAGGGCGAGCATTGCCACCATAAACTTCATGTGAACATAGCCCATATTTCTTTAAAGCTGAGCCTTCGACAGTTGCATCTGCCAATTTTTTAATATAATGTTATGATTAAAGTAATACAAATTTTCCGAGTGGTCCGTTGTGCGCGATGAGGATTTTGGAGTCCATTGAGAATCGCATGAACATCAGCCGCAGAGATTTCATGTCCAGCGTGAGCGCTGCCTGTTGCAGCATCCTGGTCAAAGGGTGCGCGAACAATGCCAAACCGACGCGACCGCCCAGCGTCATCTTGATCTTGTCCGATGATCAAGGCTATGCCGATATTGGTGTGCAAGGCCCAAAAGATGTCTTGACGCCCAATATGGATTCCATTGCCCAAGCGGGTGTTCGTTTCACGGATGGCTATGTCTCCTCGCCTGTGTGCAGCCCGAGCCGCGCCGGCATCATGACCGGACGCTACCAGCAACGGTTTGGCCACTGGTTCAACGGCTATCCCCCCTCGGAAAATGGGGTCCATCTGGGTCTGCCATTGTCTGAAACGACCCTGGCGCAGCTGCTCAAGACAGCAGGGTACCACACGGGCCTGATCGGCAAATGGCATTTAGGCGCGGACCCCGGCTATTTGCCGCAGGATCGCGGGTTTGACGAATTCTTCGGCTTCTTACGGTCCTTGCACTCGTACACCAACTGGGAGGGCGGCATCGATGGGCCCATATACCGTGGGCGGGAACCGGAACACGAGAAAGAGTATCTTACCGAGGCGTTTACACGCGAGGCAGTGGATTTTATCGGCCGAAATGCCGAGACGCCCTTCTTCCTGTACCTTTGTTACAACGCCGTTCACACTCCGCTCGAAGTCCCGGACAAATATCTGCAACGACACCCGGATATTGCCGATCCGGAACGAAGAAAATATCTGGCCATGCTTTCTGCAATGGATGACGGCATCGGCGCCGTTCTCGACAAGCTGAAAGAATGCCGTATCGCCGATGATACGCTCGTAGTCTTTCTCAGCGACAATGGCGCCGTGGGACAAACGGTCAGCAATTATCCCTTCCGTGGCGCCAAGAAGACTATTCGCGAAGGCGGCCTGCGCGTGCCCTTTCTGATGCAGTGGCCAAAGCATATTCAGGCTGGCCAAGTTTACAGAGAGCCTGTCATCGCGTTGGATCTGTTTCCAACGATTGCCGCCGCCGCGGGCGCTGTCCTTCCCAAGGATCGGTCTTACGATGGTGTCTGCCTGCTGCCATATCTCAATGGAGAAATCAAGAATCCGCCACACGACATGCTGTTTTGGAAATGGCTTGAAGGCGAGGCAGCCCGCAGCGGCAAATGGAAATTGTTTAAATCTAAAGAAGGCATCTTGAGCCTGTACGACATTAAGAATGATGCCGGTGAAACCGCAGATCTCTCCGGCGCAAACGTCGGGATTGTCAAGCACCTGGACACCGCGCTTTCCGCATGGGTATCCCAACTGGCCCCCCCGCTGTGGACCCAGGGCAAATCCTATCCAGTGAGCAAATAACCTGCTCCGCAGGCGGTGGCAGTCGGGTGCATGTCATTTTAGTGGGTTTTCGTCCTGAAAGTCGCCTGCACCGCAACAAATGTTGCGCTTTCATTGGCCGAGCCCCCGCGGAATCCCCACATTTTCGATGCTCAACTGTATTGTAGTAGTACATACTACAAATATCGGTCGAAAAACAACGGTCATCTGCAAAACCCACAAAAAAGACATGCACCCGTGGCAGTCCCTGATATTGACAAAACCATGTTATGAGTGATGGTCAACGAGAAGTATTCCTCACGGGTACATCATGCGATTCTTGCGTCGTTTCCCGAAAGGAGCCGGAGGCCGTTGAAGATGACCAGCAGGCTGGCGCCCATGTCGGCGGCGATGGCCATCCAGAGCGTGGCGAGCCCGCTCAAGGCGAGAGCGATGAACACGGCTTTAATGCCGAGCGCCAGCGTGACGTTCTGCTTGATCACCCTCACGGTCCGTTTGCCGTGCGTGATTAGCCAGCCGACTTTGGTGAGGTCGTCGGACATCAGGGCCACGTCGGCGGTCTCGATGGCGGCGTCGGACCCGGCGGCGCCCATGGCGATGCCCAGCGCGGATTCGGCCATGGCCGGGGCGTCGTTCACGCCGTCGCCTACCATGGCCACGTGCCCGTACCGCTCGACCAGCGCCCGCACCGCGGTAACTTTGTCTTCGGGCAGGAGTTCGGCCCGGTACTCATCGATGCCAACGGCGTGGGCGACGGCGCGCGCGGTCCCTTCGTTGTCGCCGGTCAGCATGACGACATGCTCGATGCCGGCGGCTTTGATGGCGCGGACGGCCCGGGCGGCTTCGGGGTGGACCTGGTCGGCGATGCTGATCAGCCCGCAGACGTGCCGCTCGTTGCCGATGAACACCACCGAATGCCCGGCGTCCTCGAGCGCCTCCGCGTGGGCGTGGCTGACCGGGTCGTCGGCGTTAATCTCGTGCGCGTACCGGTGGCTGCCAATCCAGTATTTGACCCCGTCGACCCGGGCTTCCGCGCCTTTGCCCTTGAGGCTGTGGTACGAATCGGCGCGGCCGAATGCGACGCCGTCGGCCCGCGCCCGCCTCAGGATCGCCTGGGCGAGCGGGTGTTCGCTGAGCGACTCGACCGCGGCCGCCCGTTCGAGCAGTTCCTCGGGCGTGTGGCCGTTGAGCGGCACGACCCGCTGTACTTCCGGCCGGCCGTGGGTGAGCGTGCCGGTCTTGTCGAATGCGACCGCCCGCAGCCGCGCCGGGATCTCGATGTACAGGCCGCCTTTGATCAGCACGCCGGCCCGCGCCGCGCTCGCCAGCGCCGCCACGATGCTGACGGGCGTCGAAATGACCAGCGCGCACGGGCACGCGATCACGAGCAACACCAGCGCCTCGTAAAACCAGAACCGCCACGCGCCGCCCAACACCAGCGGCGGAACCGTCGCGATCAGCACCGCCAGACCCATCATGGCCGGCGTGTAATACCGGGCGAAACGCTCGACCCACCGCTCGCTCCGCGACCGCCGCGCCTGCGCCTCCTCGACCATCCGAATGATGTGCGCCAGCGTCGTGTCGTTGAACGCGCGCGTGACTCGAAACTCGAACGCCCCTTCGTTGTTGATCGTGGCGGCATAAACCTCGTCGTCCGGCTGTTTGGCCACCGGCACGGACTCGCCCGTGATGGGCGCCTGGTTCACCGACGTCGCCCCTTTGGTGACCACGCCATCCAGCGGCACCCGGTCGCCCGGCAGCACCAACACCGTGTCGCCCACCGCGAACTTTTCGACGCCCTTCTCCTCGACCGCGCCGTCGCGCGGGCACACGTAGCGCGCCTTGCGCGGGGACAGGTCGAGCAGCGCGCCGATCGCCCTGCGCGCCCGGTTCACGCTCCAGGTTTCGAGCAGCAACGCCAGCGCGAACAGGAACGTCACCATGGACGCTTCGAGCCACTGCCCGATGATGATGGCGCCAATCACGGCGACCGTCATCAGCAGGTTCATGTCGGGCCGGAGTTTTTGCGCGGCCTTGAGTGCCCGCGGCGCGATATACCACCCGCCGACTACGACGGATGCGGCGTAAAACAGGATCGACGCCAGCGGAAAGTTGTGATCTTCCGCGGTGGCCGCGGCGACCGGGCCTTCGGCAAGCGCGTGGATGAGGAATCCGACCGCCAGCAACGCAAAACTGGCGGAGCAACTCACTGCCCGGGCGTGCCGCTCGACGAACGAAGCTCTCTGCACGCCGGCTTGTTGTGCCCTGAAATCTTCCCACACCACGGCGTCAAGCCCCGCAGAACGCACCGCCTGCTGGATAGACTGGACGGAGATCTCCGGGGAGTCGGCCCGAACGGTCATTTTGGCCGCAAGCAGGTTGAAATCCAGCCGGTCCTCGCCGCCCACCACGGGGCCCACCTGCCGTTTGAGGGTGGTGACCTCCTCGGCGCAATCCATTCCGCGGATTTTGAATTCGAGTTTGCTCACTATTCCGACACTTTCTTACAAATACCTATACCATATTTGAAACGGCGCCAGGAACATGGCTGCTTCCGAGAGGCGGTGAGAAACGCACGGAAGGATAAAAAGGACCCAAACGACCAAAGGGACCCGCCAAGTTTCAGGTCCTGTTTTCTGTATTCGTCATTAAGAATGGAGGCCGTGTTGCCGGTTACCGCAGGAGTTTTTTTAGGTTGCTGAGGTTGCTTTGCCATTTGAGTGCGCGGGCGTAATCGGGGTACTTCTCCTCGATTTGGCTGAACTCGCGGGTGTGGTATCTTCTTCGTCCGTTGTCGCTTTCCTCGATGCCGAGGTAGGCGTGGAGCATCTCGTGAAACACGATGTAGCGCATGAAATACGGGGGCACGAACGCCTGGTCGAGCAGCGGGTGGATCCGAATCAGGTTGTCGGTCGGATAATAACTGCCGAACCGTATCGACCGCCGTCGCCGGGCGGGGGGCATCCGGCCCCATGTGATGTTGGTTCGGATCGAGTTGGCGAAATGCTCCGCGTTGAGGGCGCAAAACAATACGGCGAGGTCAAACACGTTGCCCTTGGTGATAAACCCGTTGTTTCTGTGCGCGTCGGCGCGGACCTTGTAGACGTAGCTGCTGATAAACGTATCGACGGCGGCGGCATCCCGGCTCGACTTGGGGTTCACCAGCCAGACCGCCAGCGATCGGACCACTCTGGTGTCCGCGGCCAGGAACATCCGGTGCAGGCGCACCTCGAGGCTTCTTCGCGCCCGGCCCTGGCGCACCGACATCATGGTCGACCGGTTGTTGGTTATCGTGAGGTCGATCCTCAGGCCCGTGCACTTTTCGAGTTCGGCGCGCAGGCTCTCCGGATCGCGCCAGGCAAATTCAAGCTGCATCGCCATCCTCAGCCTCTGCCGCCCCGAAAAGACAAAAGACGGGGCCGAATGGTTTAATTCCGATCATGGACCACCTGTTCGTCCGCGGTGATGGTGTTGTCTTCGATTGTGAGGTTGCCGGCGTCCGGGCCAATCCGGATGCCGGTCTTTTGTGCGCCTTTACCCGTATCGCGGATAACGTTCCCGCGGATAATTGTTCCATTGGTTTGGCCGCTGACAAACAGCCCGCACCCCTGGTTGTCTTCGACGGTGTTGTCGAGAAAGCGGATGTTGTGGCCGGCCATGGGCTCTTTTTCGTCGCGCCACAACACGCCGCCCTTTTTATTCCCGGCGATGCGGTTTTTCTGCACCAGGTTGTCGCTGTCTTTGTGCCCAATGGAGACTCCATAGGCGCCGTTATCGATAAACTCATTGTTCTCAACCAGGCCGTTTCGCACGCGCCAGCAAAAGAAAAACCCATCATCGTCGTTGTAAGCCGAGCGGCACTCGCGAATTACGGGTCTTTGCGACCCGCTGCCGGGATGCAGCCCTTTGCCGGCGTTCCGCTCGCACACGCACTTCAAGACCTGTACGTCGTTCGATTGTTGAAAGCTGATTCCGTCGCCGTTATATTCCTTCACGACGCAGTTCTCGAAGGCGGCCCCATCGGCCCGGTAACAGAAAATGCCGGCGCCCCGGCACCCGTTGATGAACTCGTTTTCTTCCCTGTTCCCGTCGATGTCGAGGTTCTCGATCCGGCAATCGGTCACTTCGTAAGCACTTATGACGGGAAACACGGTGGCCGCATACGCCTCGTCGGCCATCATGCAGTCGGCGTTGAGAGACCGGCTGAGGGTGAGGTAGTTGCCGTCCTTGTTGAGAATGGTGGCGCAGATCGTATGGAACCCGCCTGCCCGTTTTGACGCGACGTGCACGCCCTGGCCGATTTCAAACCCCTTGGCGTCGACCAGCGTAACGGCGTCCTCGCCGTAATCGCCGTCGGCGGCCAGCAGGCTCCTTACGCTGGCAGCCTTTTTGAGGACGGTGGTGTGGCCGGACCCGCGGAGCGTTACTCTGGTGCGCATGTGCAGCGAGTCGCGCATAACGTATTCGCCCGGGCCGATTTGCACCACGCCGCCGCCCAGGTTACCCACGTAATCGACCGCCGCTTGCAGGGCCCTGTTGTCGCCACCGACAATGTCGGTGCCGGACTGGCCGACCGTCACGGTCACCGCCGGCCGCGCCAGCAGGGCGTTTTCCGGGTGTGACCGCGTTTCATGGCCGGCGAAGGCCGGAGGCAGGATAAGAGCGAAAAACAGCGTAAAAAGCATCAAGGTTTTCATGGGGAGAGCTTATAGGAGGCGGGGAGGGATTTCAAAGGGGGGGATGAGGTGGAATCGAAACGTGAGACACCCCCAAATGGCGCTAACTAAAGACTGCCAAAACGGTCGAAGTAGGCCTTCATGGAATTTGCAACTGTGGAGTCCATGTTGACACCACGTTGAACATTGGGCTAGGCTGCAGGGCGAGTGAAGGTTAACCGGCCGCAACAGGTTTTCGCGGGCTTATTCCCGCTTTGGAAGCGGGTGGAGGCGACATGAAGCAGGTTGTATACACAATTGGATTAGTGTTTTTGCTGATAAGCATTGTTGGATGTAACACGGCTTCGCGCCAGCCACAGTTCCAGCGGGCCGTCATCACGCCCGATCAGCTCAAGCCCGGCGACACCGCCATGATCCAAGTTGAAGTCAAAGACCGGCACAACATTGTTCGGCGCGTCGAGGGGGTTGTCAGGGAAGATCCGACGATCCGGCTGAAACTTCACGATGACGGGCAGGCGCCGGACGAGAAAGCCGACGACAACGTGTGGGTTCTGCAAGTGGACGTGCCGTTTCAGGCCACCCCGGGTGACTTCCTGCTCCAGCTCACCGCCTACCGGGCCGACGGGACCGTTGTGCCTGTCAAGAGCAGAGAAGGCACCGTTCCGCTTTCTACAACCGTTCCCCTGAAAATCCTCAACCCCTAAGGCGGCTAAGAAGCCGCATTCAGAATCTTTGTTCGCGACATTCATCCAACATCTGCGCGGCGCGCGCAGATGTCGCGAACAAAGATTCTAACACAGTCTGGTGTACATCGTGCGTTTCCCGAATTTTCTTGTCTGCTTGCTTGCTGCGGCAGTCTTTCCGGCGTCCGCCGCCCCGAACATCCTTTTCTTGACGGCAGACACGTTGCGGGCCGATTACCTGAGCTGCTATGGCCACAGTTGGGAGACTACACCGTTTCTAGACCAACTCGCGGGTCAGTCGCTGGTGTTTGAAGACTGTCTGTGCGAAATCCCGCTGACGCTCCCTTCGTTTGGAGCGATGTTGAGCTCGCTGTATCCGCGGATGACGGGCACCTCGCGCAACGGGCTGAAAATGCCGGAGGACGTCCCGCTGGTTCAGGAGGTTTTCCGGGCGGCGGGGTATCAGACGATGTGCGTCCAGAGCAATTGGACGCTTAAAGCCCACCTCAGCAGGCTTGGCCGTGGGTTCGACATCTACGATGACGACTTTCACGACAAGCGGTGGGGCATTATCAAGCCGGAGCGAAACGGCCAGAACGTCACAGATACGGCGGTGGGGCTGCTGGCGGGGCGCGATGAAAGCAAGCCGTTTTTCTTCTGGGTCCATTACTCGGATCCGCACGCGCCGTACAATTACCACCGCGACCTCAACAGGACCGGCAAGCAACTCTGGCGGCTCAACCTGCAAGACCGCATTCGGGTCAAGTATGACACGGAAGTAGCCTACATGGACGGGCAGATCGCGCGGCTGTTTGAGGCGGTGCCGGATGACACGATCGTGTTGTTCGTGGCTGACCACGGCGAGAGCCTTTATGAGCACAACTATCTCGGCCACGGCAGGCGCATCTACCAGACCAACATCCACGTGCCGCTGTTTATCCGGGCGCCCGGCGTCAAACCCGGCCGGACGCCCCTGCCCGCCTGCACGATAGACGTCGGCCCAACCCTGCTGGCCCTCGCCGGCCTGACCGCGCCTGCGGGCATGCTAGGCCACGACCTTATCAACAACCCGCCGCAGCCGGGCCGGATCAGGTTTTTGGAGACTTACGGCGGTGCGGTGCCCAGGCTGCCCGGGGCCAAATTTCTGATGGGCGGCAGCGGGCCGATGCGGAGCGGCGTTGTCCACGGCGGCTGGAAGATCATCAGCGGCGGGGGCGAGGTCGAGTTGTTCCAAATCGACACCGACCCAATGGAACTGAAGAACATTGCCAAAGAGCACCCGCAGCGCGTGCTCGAATTCAAGAAACTCATCCAAGCCTGGCAGAAAGAGCACGCCAAGGGCCAGACGCAGGTGGTTCCGCTTTCAGACGAGGACAAGAGGGCCTTACAGAGCCTGGGCTACTTCGAGTGAGGCGGTTGCCGCGGGGGTGGGGTTGACCGCGCGGCCGTTCCTGCGCAGTTCGAAATGGACGTGCGGCCCCGTCGAATTGCCTGTGCTGCCGACCCGCGCCACCGGCGTATCCCACCCGATTTTCTGGCCGCGGCTGACGAGGTTGCGGTGGTTGTGGGCGTAGAGCGTCTCGGTGCCGTCGCTGTGGCTGACAATGACGACTTTGCCGTAGCCCGGCTGCCAGCCGCTGAATACCACCTCGCCCGGCCTTACCGGGTAAACTTGAGAACCCGGAATGGCCGCAATGTCGATTCCGCTGTGATACTCGGCGCGGCGGGTGAACGGGTTCTTCCTGAGACCGAATTGAGAGGTGATACGCGTCGATCCGGCGACCATGCGCTGGGTGCGGCCGGTTTCTTCGCCGCGGACGCCTGAAATCGCTTCCGCCAGTACGGCCAAGCCGTATTCGGCGGGCGCCATCGCGCCGCCGCCTTGTGGCGCCGCAGCCTGCGCCGGCCCGGGGGACGCGACGGCCGCAGTTGCCGCGGCGGCCGTTGAACCGGCAGTTTGCACGGCCGATAAGTCCAGTTGCTGACCTACAAAAATGCGGTCGGGGTTGGGGATCCCGTTGGCAGACGCCACACGCCGTACCGCAGCCATGATGTTGGCCCGCGAAGGTTTTGCGGCCGATGCGCGCAACGAGGCGGCGCAAATGGCCGAGAGCGTGTCGCCGCGTTTGACCGTATATGCCGGCGGAGCAGTTGGCGGGGGTTTCTGCTCGACCCGTGACTGGATACCCCGGAACGCGGAGAGGATGGCTTCGAAATCCAGTTTGGAGCTTTGCCGGGCGGATGCAATAGGCGCGGCAAGCGCGGTCGAGGGTTTAATGGAAGGCTCAACCGCAGGTGTCGCCGCTACTGTTGCGCTCATAGGGCGCTCGTGCTCCTACGTCCCCTCGCTGTGCCCTGCCCGTCCCGCACGCACAGCCGCATGCGCAACGAGTAGAAGCCGCCTTGCGGGGCAGAGCAACCTCCGTGCCAGACCCGCCGCGCGGCGTAACACGTTGCGCGGCAAGGCCCTGCCAACTCCGGCGGTAAACCCCATGGGAAAAAACATGCCGCCCGCGGCAGTTTTCGCCGGTTCAGGGTTAGCCACAAAGAACGCAAAGGGAACAAAGGAGAAGGTACGGTAGGCTGCCAGTGCGTTGGTCAAAGCCCGCTTACATCAAGCCCCGCAGGACGCAGGAAAATCTTGCCGATCTTCGGGCTGCTAAGAAAACTCTTGGAAAGACCTCTTGGAACGCCACTGGTTTCGAGCGAGGGGATCCTCACGCCCTGCCATAAAGCGTCATGAACAATAGCCTTAGCGAGTGGCTGGCAGGGCTCAGGATGACAGGCTTTGGGGCGGGCTTTGGATGACATGCTTTGATCTTTGTTTTCTCCCACAAAAAAGCCCGCGAGAGGGCTTCCTCGCTCAGGATGACAGGCTTTGATCTTGGTTTTCTCCCGCAAAAAAGCCCTGCCACACCCCGGCCGCGCTTCTCAGCGCGGCGCTTTAGCGCGCCGTTGTTGGGGGGTGTCCCAATATTGACTCCGGTCTCCTGCTTTCCTTGTTGTGTTCTTTGAGCTTAAGCGGCCGGTTTCATATAATCTCCTTCTGGGCAAGTAGCTGCTTTTTGGGAAGGGGAGATCATCATGAAGCTTGCAATAAATCAGTGGGCGTTTGGGGAGGCCATTCCTGCAACGAAGGCGATGTCGATGGCGAAGGAGGCGGGCTTTCAAGCGTTCGAGATATGCGTGGGCGTCAAGGGGCCTGTCAAGGTGGATGCGACGGAGGCGGACGTGACGGCCATCAGGAAGCAGGCGGGCGAGCTTGGGCTGGAGTTGCAGAGCGTGGCATCGGGGCTGGGGTGGGATTTCCCGCTGACGTCGCCGGACCGGGCGGTTCGTGACAAGGGCCGGGACGCAGTCGGCAAGACGCTTCAGATCGCGCAGTGGCTTGGCGCGGAGACGCTGCTGACGGTTCCGGGCGTCGTCTCCGCGGAAATCCCTTATGACGTGGCGATGGAAAACGCGATCAAATCGATCGACGACCTTCTGCCGGTGGCGGAACGGTGCCGGGTTTCGCTGGGGATCGAGAACGTCTGGAACAAGTTCCTGCTGAGCCCTTTGGAGATGCGGGATTTCATTGATCAATTTCAGAGCCCGTACGTGGGCGCGTATGTCGACATCGGCAACGTGATTTTGACGGGTTTCCCGGAGCAGTGGATCCGCATCCTGGGCCAGCGCATCCGAATGATCCACGCAAAGGACTACCGTGCCGGCGTGGGGACGCTCGAGGGATTTGTGATGCTGCTGGAGGGGAGTGTAGACTGGCCGCGTGTGATGTCGGCGCTGCGGGAAACCGGCTACGATGGCGCGCTCACGGCGGAGTACTGGCCTTACCCGCACGGGCTGGAGGTGACGCTCGAGCACGTGGCATCGAGCCTCAAGGCCATCCTGGCGCTATAACACAGACCCAACGGGATTGGGAGGATCGACCTGATGAGGGTAGCCATCATCGGCTGCGGCACCATGGGCCACCTGCACGCAAGCATGGCGGCGGCGTGCGGGCTGAAGATCATCGCGTGCGGCGACAAGCACAAGCACCACGCCAAAGTGCTGGCGGAGCCGTACGGTGCGGCCGCGTCGGACGATTCGATGGCCGTGATCGCCGATCCCGAGGTTGATATCGTGGCGATTTGCTCGCCCACACCCACCCACGCCGGGTATGCGATCGCCGCGGCCGAGGCCGGCAAGAGCATTTTTTGCGAGAAACCGTTCGCAAGAACCGTTCAGCAGTGCCGGGAGGCGATGGCCGCGGCGCGGAAGGCGAAGGTGAAACTGTTCGTGGCGCACGTGGTGCGTTACTTCCAGGAGTTCGAGGCGATGCGCGCGCAACTGGCCGCGGGAAAGGTGGGGAAACCGGGTTTCGTGAAGCTGTACCGCGGGGGCCTGTTCCCGATGGGCACCGACGGGTGGTTCAGAGACTACGAGCAGAGCGGCGGCGTGACGCTGGACAGCATGATCCACGATATCGACTGGTTGCGATACACGTTCGGCGACGCGGAACGTGTGTTTTGCCAGGCGTTGCGCAGGAGCGAGCCCGAGGCGATCGATTATTCGATGGCGACGTTCCGGATGAAGAGCGGCGTCATTGCCAAAGTCATTGGGACGTGGGCACAGCCCGGCGGGTTCCGAGTCGAAACCGAGATCTGCGGCGACAAGGGCATGCTCCAGTTCAACAGCGACGAGACGCCCATCTTCACCATGAAACGGACCGCGCCCGGCGAGGCGCCAAGCACGATTGTGCCCGCGAGCCCCGTGCCCAAGAGCCCGTACCAACTCGAGTGGGAAGAGTTTCTCGCATGGTTGCGAAATACGCGCCAGCCGCGGGTTACCGCCCGCGACGCCACCGAAGCCGTGCGGATGGCGCTGGCCGCGCTCGAATCCGCCGAAACCGGCAAGCCCGTCAAGCTGTAAGGAGAACCAGACATGGCCCGAATCGGCATCATGAGTTTTGCCCACATGCACGCCTACAGCTACGCGGGGTGCCTCAACGAACTGGCCGAAGCGGAATTGACCGCCGTGTGGGACGACAACCACGCCCGGGGCAAAAAGGCCGCAAAAGAATTCAACACCGCGTTCGTTGTGGAGCTCGATAAGTTCCTCGCGATGGACGTGCAGGGCGTGATCGTGACTTCCGAAAACGTCCGCCACCGCGAGATGGTGGAAGCCGCGGCCGCCGCGGGCAAATGGGTGCTGTGCGAGAAACCGCTAGCGCCGATGGTTGCGGATGCGAAGGCGATCATCGCCGCGTGCAAACGAGCCAAGGTGGGGCTGGGCACGGCGTTTCCGGTGCGGTACTCGATGCCGATGATGGCCGTGCGCCAGATGCTTGTTTCGGGCGAGTATGGCGAGATCTACGCGGCGTCGTGCACCAACAACGGGCAATTCCCCGGGGGCTGGTTTGCCAAGCAGGCGTTGTCGGGGGGCGGGGCGACGATGGACCACACGGTGCACGTCGTCGACGCGCTGCGATGGATGACGGGCCGGGAGTTCACCAGGGTATATTGCGAAAATGGCAACCTGCTGCGCCACGGCATCGACACCGACGACATCGGCAGTCTGCACCTCGAAATGGAAGGCGGCATCCAGGTCAGCCACATCGCCAGTTGGAACCGGGCCAGGAGTTTCCCGACGTGGGGCGACGTCACCATGGAGATCGTCTGCGAGAAAGGCGTGATCCGGGTCGACGCGTTCAACCAGAAGATCTGCGTCTACAATGACGACGCGATCCGGGCCGAATGGGCCTATTGGGGCGGCAACCCGGACCTTGGCCTTATCCAGGATTTTGTGGCCGCCGTCGACGAGCGGCGCGAGCCGTCGGTGACGGGCGTTGACGGGTTGCGCGCCGTCGAGGTCACCGTTGCGGCATACAAATCGGCCGCCGCGGGCAAGATGGTGCGGGTGTAAGCCACTTCCCCTACTCACACCTCAGTACAACTCAACACAAAAAAGCTAACAATTTACGTGGCACGGTCGTCTCGCCCGTGGTCGCGATTTGGACGCATCATGGCCGGGACGGCCATGCCACAATCTCGCACCAAATGTAACCGTATATGTATCGACTTGTACTCAGCGCGCACCGCAGGCCGACTTCGGCGAAGTCGGCTACTTCTTGTTAGCCGATGCTGCGGAGCAGCCAACCGTAGCCGATCTGCACGAGGTTGATGCCGGAGATCAACTGGATTCCGGCGAGGAGTGTCAGCACGAGGATCACCCGGTTGAACTGGCTCTCGGACACGCGGTGGTGCATGTATTTGCCAAAGTATGAGCCAATGGGGATCAGCGGGATCAGGAACAGGTCGAACAGCAGCACGTCGCGCTCGATCAGGCCGACGCCGATGTAGAACGGCAGTTTCGTCAAGTTGATCAGCGTGAACGTCCACGCCACCGAACCCACGAACAGGGTCTTGCCGAGGTTTTGCGAGAACAGGTACAGGCCCACGATAGGCCCGGCGGCGTGCGCGATCGTCGAGCAAAACCCCGCGGCGATCCCCGCCGGCCACGCGGTCTTTTTCCCCATCTGGAGGCGGTCAACCCACGCCATCGCCGTTTCCCGGCCGACGATGTAGATCGAAAACAGGACCGCCAGCACGCCGACAAACATTTTTATCGGCCCCTCGTACGACTGCACGCCTTCCCGCCCCACCCGCCACCATACCGCCGCGCCCAGCACGATGCCGATGATCGACGGGATGTAAATCTCGAGCACTTTTTCCCACACGACGTTTTTGCGGTGGATATAGATGGCGTTCATGTCGCACAGGATCAGCAGCGGCAGCATGGTAGCCGCCACTTTGTCGACGGGCATCATCAGCATCATGAGCGGCAGCGACAAGATGCCCGCGCCACCCGCAAACCCCGACTTGCTGATGCCCTGGATCACGATGGCCGCGCCCACGAACGCCCAGAAAATCCACAGCGGCACGTTGGATAAGATGAAATCGCTAAACAAAGGTTGCTCTACCTCAACTGATCGGACGGATCGGACGGATCGGACCGATCAGACGGATGGGACTTATAACAAAGAGGCTGTCTGCCGCACAATGGCCTGGCCCTCCCGTGCGAGGTACGTTATGTGCTCGACGCCGTTCTCGATCAGGTATTGGCGCGTCTCGATGATGCCGGCGCCAACGTCTTCGGGCGAGTGGCTGTCGTCGCCGAAACACACGCCGATATCGAAGTCGTGCACGGCCATGCGCAGCAGCCACGGCGCGGGATATGGCGAGCCGAGGCCTTTGCGGAGGCCGGCGGTGTTGACGTCGAGGATGCAGCCGTACTTCCGGATCACGCACAGCGCCTCGCGGGCCGCATCGCGCGCGCGGGGCGTTTCGACGGCCTGGCGCGGGGATGCGTATTTGCGGATAACGTCGAGGTGGCCGACCACCTCGGGCCGGATCGCCTCGACCATCTCGGCCACCTGCTCGTAATACCTGACCGCGAGCGCCTCCTGCCCGCCGCATTTGGCCGCGGCCTCGTCGAACTTCGCTTTCGAGTGATCGGTGATGACGTCGTTCACCCAATGCACCGAGCCCACGACGTAATCAAATCCGTGCCGCTCGCGAAGCTCGTTCATCAGCCGCCCGTAACCGCCCGGCGGCACCACCTCCGCCTCAAACCCGCGAAGTAGACAAAACGTTGGGACGCCCCCCGTCGCGCTTCTTAGCGCGCTTTGTGGGGGATATCCCCTTTTTTCCGTCTCATACGTCCTCACCAATTCCGCCGACTCCCGTGCATACACCTCGAAGTCCCCCTGCACCTTCTCGATGTCCCATCCCATCGCCGCCTCTTCGGGGTACAGGTACCGCGCGTGAAAACGCGGCGCGTGCTCGGTTACGCCGAACGTGTGGTAGCCACGCGAAACGGCCGCCACGACGATTTCACGCAACGTGCCTTTCCCATGATCGCAAAACTCGCCGCTGTGTCCTCCGTGCAGCGAGACGGCCCACGGCGCGCGGCCAAATGTGTCTCCGCTTACGGTTACCATCGCGCCTCCTTACGCGCCGCCGTAGAGGGCGCGGAACCGGTCGTAGATGCCGCCGAACGCGCCGTTGCTCATGATGAGTACCACGTCGCCGGGCCGTGCGCGGCGCGACACGTCCACCACGATCTCCTCGACCGCTTCCGCCACGTTCGCTGCGCGCCCCGCCGCGCGGATCGAGTCCACTAACGCAGCCCTGTCGAGCCGGTCCGGCTCCGCGATCGTCTCAGCGCGGTATATGGGCCCCAGCCAGACCTCGTCGGCTCGCGCCAGCCCTTGAGCCAGCTCGCCTTGGAACCGTCGCGTGACGACCGTGTTGGATCGCGGCTCGAACAGCGCCCAGAGGCGCGTGTCCGGCCATCGCATCCGTGCGGCGGCGATCGTCTCTCGGATCGCCGTTGGGTGGTGGGCGAAATCGTCCACGAACGTCACGCCGCCCGCTTCGAGGAACACTTCCATCCGCCGCCGCACGCCTTTGAAATCCGGCGCGGCCCGTTCGAGCAGATCCGGCACCGCGCCCAGCGTGCCTGCGACGGCTGCGGCCGCTATGGCGTTCTGGAAATTGTGGCGGCCGGCCAGCGGGATCTGCAGGTCGGCCCATCGCGTCCCGTGGCGATACACGCGCAGGACGGTCTGATCGCCGTCGCCCAGAAGTTCTCCGCGCCAATCGGCCCGGGGGTCAAAGCCGTACGTGGCCGTGTTGCTGAACGAATGGGCCGCGAGCGCCGCCGAGCCGGGGTTGTCGGCGCATGTGATCAGCCAGCCGGACTTCGGGATCTGCCGCAGCATCCGCTGAAACGCCAGTTCGATCTCGCCGAGGTCTCGATAGATGTCGCCGTGATCGAACTCGACCGATGTCACCACAGCTATCTCCGGCACGTAATGGAAGAATTTCGCGCGCTTGTCGAAAAAGGCGGTGTCATATTCGTCGCCTTCGATGACGAACGGCGCCCCTTCCCTGCCAAGGCGCGCCGAGTTGTCGAAATCAAGCGGCTGCCCGCCGATCAAGAAACCCGGCGCCAACCCGGCTCTGTCCAGCATGAAGGCGGCGAGCGCGGTAGTGGTGGTTTTGCCGTGGGTGCCGCATACGGCCACGGGCCGGCGCGGGCGGAGCACGTGTTCTTTGAGCCATTCGGGCAGGCTGACGTAACGCAGCCTGCGTTCGAGCACGGCCTCGACCTCGGGGTTGCCCCGGCTCAACACGTTGCCGATGACGACGCAGTCCGGCCCCCAATCGAGGTTGGCCGGGCTATAACCGGTATAGACGGGCACGCCCAGCGCCTCCACCATCAGCGAGGTCGGCGGGTACAGCGGGTTGTCGCTGCCACGGACTTCCCAGCCCGCCTCGAGTGCAAGCCGCGCGCCCGCGACCATGGCGGTCCCGCCAATCCCGCTGAAATGAACCCGCCGCCGATTTTCCATTGAGCCAGCCATTCTGTTTCTCCAAACCGAGCCCGAGTATCTAAGCATAAAGGCGCAGGAAAAGCCAACGAGAGACTGGAGTCCGGAGTCTGGAGCCCGGAGGAAAAGCAGGAGGAAAGGATGAAGGAAAATCGAGGGGACAGGCTTTGAGAAGTGGTGCTGTGGAAGGGGCGTCCCCACCGGTTCAGCGCGTGGTGCAACGTGACGCGGCGAGGACGCCGCGTCCACAAAAAGCTTCAGGGGCAACTCATTCCTCTTGCGTCGTTTGCGGCTGTGCGTTAGATTAGGCCCATGAAACGACGTGAGTTTTTGGTTTCGCTGGCTGCGGGTGCTGTAGGCGCCTCGCTTATGGCCGCACGACGCCGGCGCAAACCCAACATCGTGTTTGTGTTCGCCGACGAGTGGCGTGCGCAGGCCACCGGTTACGCCGGCGACCCCAACGTGATCACCCCCAACCTCGATCGGCTCGCGGCACAAAGCGTCAACTTCACCCACGCCGTGTCGGGGTGCCCGGTGTGCACGCCGTATCGCGGCAGCCTGATGACGGGCCAGTACTGGCTGACGCACGGCCTGTTCATGAACGACGTGCCGCTCAATCCCGATGCCGTCACGGTCGCCAAAGTGCTGGCCGAAAACGGGTATAACACCGGCTACATCGGGAAGTGGCACATCGACGGGCACGGCCGGTCGTCGTTCACGCCGCCGGAACGCCGCCAGGGGTTCCAATACTGGCGGGCGCTTGAATGCACACATGACTATAACCACTCGATTTACTATGGCGACACGGACGAGAAACTTACGTGGCCGGGATACGACGCCATTGCGCAAACCGCGGACGCGTGCAGGTACATCCGTGAACGCGCGACAGCCGGGCCGTTGGCGCTGTTCCTGTCTTATGGGCCGCCTCACGCGCCTTACGAAACCGCGCCAGATCGGTACCGGCAACTGTACGAGACGCGCGAGATAACGTTTCGATCGAACGTTCCCGAGGATCTTGCGGAGCCCGCGCGGCGCGACCATCGCGGCTATTACGCCCACATCGCGGCGCTCGATGATTGCGTCGGCAACATCCTCGGTGCGCTCGAGGCCGCGCAGATCGCCCGCGATACCATTTTTGTTTTCACGTCGGATCACGGCGACCTGCTGTATTCACACCGGCAACAGAAAAAACAGCAGCCGTACGATGAATCGATCCGCGTACCGTTTCTGGTGCGCTACCCGGCGGCGCTCGAGCCACGGGAAGTCGACACGCTCCTCAACACGCCCGACATCATGCCGACGCTGCTGGGCCTGTGCGGGGTCGAGGTCCCGGGCAGCGTCGAGGGCGCCGATTACGGCCGCGACCTCCTCCGCGGCCGGACACCGGATGCTGACGCGGCGCTGCTGACGTGCGTGACACCGTTCGGCCAGTGGACGCGCGCAAAGGGCGGCAGAGAGTACCGCGGCGTCCGCACCGCGCGCTACACGTTTGTGCGCGACCTCAACGGGCCCTGGCTCCTGTTCGACAACCAGCACGATCCCTGCCAGCTCGACAACCTCTGCAACAAGCCCGAAGCCGGCAAGGTGCAGGCGCGCCTCGAGAAAATCCTGGCAAGAAAACTCGAAGAGACGGGAGACGAGTTCAAACCCGCAGAATACTACGTCGAGAAGTGGGGCTACAAAACCGACAAGACCGGCACCGTCCCATATACGCCGTAGGAATGAGGTGCGGCCGTCTCAAAATCACACGGGAGGCAATTTGTGGTGCGGGCGTCTCGCCTGCACATGGCATTTTTTCGCGTCCTTTATGACTCCAAACCGCTACCCAAGGTTGTGAAAAACAACTTACACGTGCAGGCGAGACGCCCGCACCACAATGCACGCCAACTCCCATGGGTTTTGAGACAGCTTCCAAGCTGCCGCACTGCAGTGCTGGATAACGCGGGCTCGGCTGTCTATTATGTCGCGGTGTAAACAGGAGGCTTCATCATGCTCAAGAATGCCATTTCTCGCAGAACATTTCTGGCCACGACCGCCGCTGCCGCAACGGGTTGCGCCACGAGCCCGCCGCGTGTCAACACCGCTCAAGTGGTGCCCGGCAAAGTCTCGCCAAACGAGAAGCTGAACATCGCCGCGATCGGCATTGGCGGGATGGGCAGCGCCAACCTCGAGGCGTGCAGCACCGAAAACATCGTGGCGCTGTGCGACGTCGATCCCGGGTACGCCGGCAAGGTGTTCGAGACCTACCCCGGAGCACGGCGGTACCGCGATTTCCGCAAGATGTTCGACGCCGAAGCCAACAACATCGACGGCGTGATTATCGCCACGCCCGACCACACCCACGCCGTGATCGCGATGGCGGCGATACGGCTCGGCAAGCACATCTACTGCCAAAAGCCGCTGGCGCACAGCCTGTACGAGGTCCGCAAACTCACGGACACGGCGCGCGAAAGCAAGGTGCAAACGCAGATGGGCAACCAGGGCCATTCGTCGGAACAGATCCGGCGATTGTGCGAGTGGATCGACGACGGGGCGATCGGCGGTGTCCGCGAGGTCCATGCCTGGAGCGACCGGCCGGTTGGCGGCGACCCGTGGTCGGATTTCCCGATTATGAAACGGCCCGCGGACACGCCGCCTGTCCCCGAATCCATGGACTGGGACCTGTGGATCGGCCCTGCCAAGTTCCGCCCGTACCACCCCATCTACCACCCGATGTCGTGGCGGGGGTTTTGGGAATTCGGCACCGGCCCGCTGGGCGACATGGGCTGCCACATCCTCGACCCGGCGTTCTGGGCGCTCAAACTCGGCCACCCCACCAGCGTCCAGGCCACCACGACCCATTATGAAAAAGAGGTCGCCCAAGAAACCTATCCGCGGGCCTCGATTATCCGCTACCAGTTCCCTGCCAGGGGCAAGATGCCGCCGGTGAGCCTGACGTGGTATGACGGCCGGCTGCTCCCGCCGGTGCCGAAAGAGTTCGACCCGCGCCAGCGGTTTGACGGGAACGGCGCCCTGTTCCTGGGCGAAAAAGGCGCCATCATGCACGGCTCGCACGGCGCCGGAAACCTCCGCCTGCTCCCCCGCGAACTCGCAAGGGAATACAAGCAGCCGCCAAAGACCCTCCCGCGCGTCAAGGAAGGCGGCGGCGCCCACGAGCAGGATTGGATCCGGGCCTGCAAGGACGGCAACCCCGCCAGCTCGAACTTCGAGTACGGCGGCGGGCTTACGGAGATGGTGTTGCTGGGCGTGCTGGCCATGCGGGTGAAGGACCGTAAACTCGAGTGGGACGGCGAGGCGTTGCGCGTCACCAACGACGAAGAAGCCAACGCGCTCGTCAACCCGCCGTACAGGGAAGGCTGGAACCTCTAAGGATCTTTAACCACAAAGAACGCAAAGATCTCAAAGAATGGGACCATTGGGATCTTCGAGACCGTTGGGATCTTGACGTTGTGGTCAGAGCGCGCTTTATGTCGGCAAGGACGCCGCTTCTACGAAATACCCCACACCCCAAACCCCATCCATACCCGAAACCCGTTAAAAAAAGGGGGAGCGGCGGGTCTTGGGTACCCGCCGCTCAGTGCGGGAAGTGCCTGGAACTTCGGTTCCGTGGTTCTTGGCGCAAGAGGGTCACGGTCCGAGTCCTACTACTGGCTGAAACCATAGGGCTGCGGTCTTGGCTTCAGTCTACTTTTGTGTGAATCATTTGGGCCTGGGCTACGGTGAGGACTTCAGAGGTTGAAGTCTTTGACCTGATTCACACGATTACGGTTCCAGACACCGGATGGAGCATAACACAATATATGGTGGTTGTCAAGGACTTTTTTTGCAGGTGTTTTTATTGGTTTTTGCGGGTTTTTCTTCAAGTTTCTGTGGCGCGTTTCCGGCTGCACCCCTACAGGTAGCCTCCAAACGCAGTTTTGCCTATTGGAATGCGAATAACTACGGGTTGGGTGGCGGCGGAGGTCACTTGTGGCTGGCAACGGGCAAAAGGGATGGAATAAAGAATGGAAAGGGGCCTGCCGAAAGCGCAGGCCCCGATTTCGTTATTCAGCTAAAGACTAAAACTCGGCAACTACCACGGACAGGAGCGGGCTTACCGGCCATTCGCCGGGGTATTTGATGAATTCGACGTGGCCGTCCATGTACAGGACGTTGCATCCGCCGGGGATGTGGTTAAACCCGTTTTCGTCCGACGGGTCGCTCGTGATCCAGTCCGACGCCACCGAAACCTCGCTTTGTGCCAAGGCGCTGGCGGCGGGGTTGTTGATGTCGGTGATGAAGAATCGCTCGATCCCTTCGCGCAGCCGGTACACGCCGCCCTCCAGGTCCTTGTCGAAATCGGCGGGGAGATCTGTGGCCATCTTGGCGTTCAGGTCGGCAACAGCCTCGAGGAACCGGGTGTACACTTCCGGGTCAAGCCCCGGTTTAGACGCGAAGTAGCCTAGGACTTCGGAATAATCGGTGAAGACGGTCGGGTCGTCGGTGATCCCGGCGGCATGGATGGCCCAGCCGAAATAGAGGTAGCTGCTCGACCCGCTGTCCAGTTCGCATGGATAGAACTCGGTGTTTGGATTGCCGGCGGTGGCGGTCATCCCCGAGCCGTTCCAGACCGCGTCCATGGTATCGGCCTCGTTGTAGACATCGGCCGGGTCGCTGCCCTCGGAATCGGACGGGCACAGCGTCACGGCCGGGTCAGACAGGTACTCGGGATAGATCTGGATCATGTTGATGGCAAACGACCCGTTGGTGTCCCCATCACACTTCCAGTAGGCGAGCGTCGGGAACTTTTGGCCTTTGGACTCGTTTGAGTACATTTTCACCACGAGGCCCATCTGCTTGAGGTTGTTCGCGCAGCTTGCCCGGCGCGCGGATTCTCGCGCCCGCGCCAGGGCCGGCAACAAAATGGCCGCCAAAATACCGATGATGGCAATCACAACTAACAACTCAATTAAGGTAAATCCGCGTTTCTTCATCGTTTGATTCCTCCCTTTTGTTTAGAAAAGGCTAAATGCTCTATTCCTGACATCAATAATATTCCAAATAGGCCGTTTGCGCAATGATTTTCTGGGTAGGCGCGACCGTCTCGCCTGCGCCGTCAACGCCCCGGCCTGTTGTCAGAACCATACGCGACCCGGCTAGAAAAGGCCGCGGATCGTTCCGCTGTGCAATTGACCGCCGGCCCGCTCATTGATCAAAGCCGCTGGGTTGGACGGCGCGGGGTGAAAGTCTGCGCCTACTGGCCGGGCCGGTATTCTCTTTCGAGATGGGCGCGGATCTCGGATTCGTCGAGCCAGACCGGTTTCATTTTCCTGGCGGCGAACAGTGGGGCCTGGTCGGCATAGTGGGGCGATTCGGGCCGGGTCGATGCGGAGCCGAACTGGTGGATGCTTTGCGAGTGGACCTTGCCTTGCTTATCCCAAACGGCGATAAGCACATAGCAGTCGCCTGCACGGCCATGGATCTGGCCGCTTTCCAGCCCCTCCACCTTTCCGTGCCGCACCCGGAACCCATAAACCGCGTGCAGGACGTCCGGCGCACCGCCGATCGGGATGTTCAGGTCGCCCCGGTACAGCCGGTTGACCTCGCCCCACGGCACATCGAGCCGGCCATGGGTCTCTTTGAGCATCCGGGCATTTTCCACCAGCCGCGCCATCAGGCTGTCCGGTTGGCCGCTGGCCGCTTCGCCATCCGCCCCCGGGCCGGCAGTCAACACGGCGAGTGCGGCCGAGGTGTTTTCCGGATTGGTGTTAAAGTCCCACGCGCGCAGCACGTCCACCGCCTCGCGCACCAGCGGGTCGTCGGGTGGCGGCGAAGAAAGGATTTCACGGATTTCGTCCGCCACGGGGCCGTCTTCCGCGTAATGCATGTCGTATTTGTACGCGATGAACTCGTCTTCGGTAATTGAATTGTCGGAGCTGAACAGGGCCAGCGCCCTGCG